>Ga0307515_10011440_pt1 | contig 16842 bp, 4 predicted proteins | sample 17_EM_MG_FD_194513 | JGI IMG/M metagenome (GOLD analysis project Ga0307515, IMG submission 194513) | Populus trichocarpa ectomycorrhiza microbial communities from riparian zone in the Pacific Northwest, United States - 17_EM | ecosystem: Host-associated > Plants > Roots > Unclassified | place... | reverse complement strand
ACTGCAAAGATTTCAAGTGGCTAGAAAACAGCAAAAGGTCAGGTTTTTTTTGTTGGACCACAAAACCCATTTCCACCAATTTTTCATATGAAAATACCTAAAAATACCCTGTAAACCTCAATAAATCCATTCATAACATTAAAAATAGCAAAAAAATCAGTTAAAGATCACAAAAATAACCTAAAATAAAAAAAACTTTCTAGGCCTATGTTCACTTTTTGTCCGGCAAGATGAAGAACAAAAACAATTGGCATCAAACTCTTCACCTCAAATAAAATATTTTGACACCTAATTTAGTTATTTTGGTTGTCGGAATCGTGACAACATGCAATTTTCTCTCTCTTCTCTCAAATCCAAGAAATATAAAATTAACAAAATAAACTTTTTAATCAAAATAAAAATTGTTATGAATTTAGAATTGATCATGTATTTTCTCTGTGTTTTACATTTCAGTTATTTGTCTTTTAATTTAGTATTCCTACCATAATTTCAAAATTAATCTTGTCTAATTAAGTCATAAAAGGATTCAATCGAAATACAAAAAAATTAAAAGATATAATTTATAAAATGAAAGGGGAGGCAGCTTTTTCATCATTCACATGAACATAAGTAGTCGTGAAACCCCATTCTTTTAGTTGTGCGAGTGATTGGCTAGGCAGGACAACCACTGTTTGGTAAAATTTTGAAATTTGTGTTCGTTTAAAATTAAATTTTTAATATTTTTAAATCGTTTTAATATACAAATCTCAAAAATAATTTTTTAAAAATAAAAAAATATTATTATAATATATTTTTTAATGAAAAACACTTCTAAAAATTATCATTAACACACTCTCAAACACCCTATACATAAATAATAATAGAAGTCTGTCATTTACTACATGGTTGCTATAACTTAAACCAAAGTTTTTAAACCCGGCCCGGTCCAAGGCCCGGGTTCCGGGTTTTGACCGGGTCGGCCGGGTCAATTCCTATTTTAAAAAAAATTCAAAATGGCGTCGTTTTAGTAAAAAAAAAAAACAAGGTTTTTGACCGGGTTTTGCCGGGTCAGCCGGGTCACACCGGGTCATGGCTTATGCAATTTTTTCATCAACCCGGCCCGGTTCCAGCCCCGGGTCGGCCGGGTCCCGGGTCGACCCACCGGGGCCGGGCGAGGTTTTAAAACACTGACTTAAACCATTAACAAGGAAATATCAAGGCAGCGTTAGTCCATTCAAAACTTAGACATCGGGACAAATCGTCACCGTTTCTATCTCATCGCCCTCGTGTTTGGGAGCTGGGCTATTTTTTTTATTTGGGCTATTTTTGGCCTTGGACCAGAAATCTAGATTTGATTTCTGGGTTGGCCCAGTATGAAAAGTTATTAAATGTTTTTATTTTCCTTATGATAATCTACAATGTTCATCATTTATTTATTTTCTTCTCTGGAGAGTCAATCTAAATTATTCAAGAGAAAAAAATAACAGTTAGATTATTTTTTTTATTTTTTCATGGAGGATGTATAAGAATTAAAATAACAACAACGCACGAACAGTTCACGGTAGAGGAATTAGTGGTTGTATAAAATAAAGAAGGAAGAGTAATAATTAAGAGCAAAAGACATTCAGGCAGCTCAAGAGCCCAAACCCGAGACCTAAATGGACCGAGACTCAACTCATACAAGAGAAAACCCAACATTTTATAGCCCAATAAGCCAACACTAGTCCAGTAAGAACTTCAAAATCGGACTGAAGTTAAAATCATTCAGTTTATCAGCAAGAAAGAGTCATGAAAATAGTCCATAAAGACAGTAAAAAGAAAAAAGAATAATTGCCGTCGATGCAAACCAGCCTATCATGTGCAAACACTCCATAATGAATAGTCAAGATTATTGGCTTAAATCCTCAAGGTCCGCGACCGACCTTGAACGCCATGTATGCCGACCATTTGTTGAAAAATAGAATTGTATTATTCTCTCATCTACAGCACTAGAGGACGTCATCTTTGCATTTTCAAGTGTGCAAGGTGTTCAAGCCTTTAAACAAGTTATGGAAGAAAAATGGACCTGCAAGTACTGATTGAAGCAGAAACAGAAAGCGCATCAAAATCAGAGTACTCTATCACATTTCATTTGATTGAATTACCTCCGCAAAAGGGTGATTTTCACAACAATTACAAAGCCAAAGACACCAACAAGTGAAGGAGAAGCGCACCGTGACATCTACAATAGCATTTACAAGTTTAAGAAGATGAAAAAATGGATCTTAATAGATGTTAGAGTCCAGTAAATAATATGCTATTGAACTCTAAAAATGGCAAGATCTTGGGGTCATTTCCAGCAAACCAAGACCCGCCAAAGCTTACGCGCTCTTCTCACAATTTTACCCCATTTGCAAGCAAGGAATTCTGGCAGTAAGAATCGGGGACCTTGTATTGGTGTTGGTGGTAAGTTGGCTCCTCCAGAAACTGTTTCTGCAATTGAAGAAGTTGAGCCTCCATTAGAACTACGATTGCTGCTGCTTCTTCTGAGATAGAAGCTCCTGCTACCAACATCCCCAATCAATTCTGATTTATCTAAACCTGTTAACACCAAGTTATAAGATTTAAAACATCCAACTTGCAAATAAGAAGATTAGTTTAAAGAGTCTATCAACAAAATCCATGCATATTAGCTGAATTATAAAGAAATTAGCAAAACAATAACATCCCTTGATGATTTTCGCTTCGTTTGGCTGGTGAATGACAGAGACTCACTTAAATCCTCAAATAAAATGCAAATTGACTGATACGATTGCTAGTAATCAGATTTAAAGCTCAAACCTTGACTTACTTTGAAGGCTGAAATAGGAGTGATGCAATTCGTATGTTAATGCTGCGTCCTTATCAAGTTTTGGGGTTCGCCCCTCTTCACTGTATTTGTCTACCACAAGCTTAATCGTGTCGTCTACACTAGATCCCAGTTTAACCATGGTCCTAACTGGCCCTGGACTCCCTTCAACTGTTACATTAACCACCACTTTTGCATCCTTCTTGTATCCCTGCACGCACTCCAAATTTTGCATCGAACAGTTAAGCATAAAAGCTAAAATGTTCACAAAGATACACAAAGGATTATATATATATATTTGTGTTTCAAATTTTTTTAATTCAGTAAAATCTTAATCCAAATCATTGGCAATAATTTGAGGGTTAATTCACCATATTTTAACAATGTATTAGTAAAGGGCTAATTAAGTGAAGAACTTTTGGTACCTGATCAAAACTGGAGCGAGGAGAGAAATTTGTAGGCATGATCAGAGAAGGAGAGGATAAAAAAACATCCGTACAAGTATGAGGCCTAAATAAAACACCCCTACCACCATCACTCTCATAGAATAAGAAGCTCCTCCTCTGTTTCTGCTGATCAATACTATCTTCAGTACCGCTCCCCCACCCCATCATGGGCTCTGAGGAGCATCGTTTCAAAATCTTTATGGGTTTGGAGGGCTTCACCGATCGCCGTGGTGGTGGTGTTCGTGTACTTGGAGAAGGAGATGGGTGTGGTGGCCTGGTCTTCCGACCACCTTTCGCCGCAACTTTCCGCCGGACATGACTCTCTGGCATATACGTGGTAGTATGTGTGATTAAAACAGTGATAAAATAGGGTGAAGTTTTATAGTCTTATTTATGGGGTTTTTTCTTAGAGTGGAAAGGAAAAGGTTCTGCGGAGGATTTTGGGGGGGGGGGGGGTTGCGGGCGGAAGAGAAGGTGGAAATCTACCGTTGGAAATTGAAGGAAAGGTAGTTGAAGTGTTCACGTGACGATGGAGGAAACTTCCTTCTTATTAACTGTTTTTTTCTGGCCTTTCCCTTTCTTTGAACTCAACGTCGTTACTTTCCATTGGTGCAATATTTGTTTTTCCCTCTACTTATTTTTGGAAAGGTTCGAAACAAAAATTAAAAAACAATCCTCTGAATATATAAAGTAAGTTTATATAGTATGTTAAAATATTTTCCTTGTATATGGTATTTCTTGAATCAAATAAATAAAATAGATGTAGAGCTTGTTTATTTTATATTTCAAAAGTATTTTTGAAAAAAAATTAATTTTTTTTGTGTTTTCATATTAGTTTAATTTGCTAATATCAAAAATAAATTTTAAAAAATAAAAAATATTATTTAAATATGTTTCTAAATGAAAAACACTTAAAAAAACAACTATTACTACAATACCAAACAGACTCATAATCTCATTCAAATAGATTCTTACTCATAAAACTAAAAAAATATTATTTTGATAATAAATTATATATGTATTATAATATAAAAAATAAAAATGTGTGATTTATAAAATGTATTATATATTGTTATTATAGGAAGTTATTTTTTTTATATCAATAATACAAATAGGGCAGCAATAAAAAATGAGATACCCAAAATTTATCAAAAATAAACTTGATTGGTTATATACATAGAGGAATTGATCTACTTGATCTTAATTTGTTCATGAATCTTCCTAGATTGTAAATATGAAACGGAATCAGATTTTCTATCATTCACACATTTAATTTTTTTAAATTATTTTTTTTATAAGTTTAGATCATTCTAACATACAATGTTAAAAATAAATTATAAAAAAATATTATTTTAATATATTTTTAAATAAAAAATATATTTTAAAAAAAATTAACCATCATAATCTTAACTACTAACCACTACTCGTCAACGTAGTAAACAAAGATAGAATGTCTTAAGCAGAACCGAGATTTGTGTTAATAAATCATTTTAGTGGTAGAATAATAATACAATAGATGGCTAGCATCACCGCCGGGAATTATTTTATCGGAAAAAGAGTGTCAGCCGTTGATCCCACCGATAAATGGTGGATATGAATTCTTCCCACGACACTGGGGTCACCTAGAAGGATTCCTGTTTTATTATTACCTAACCCCGTGTCGCAAATAGGCGGTTTGTAGCGTTTTGGACATTTGACGACCACTGCCAAATCACCCTTTCAATTTTTGTATTCTTCTTTAAGGCTGCATTTAGAGCCAATTTTTGTAATCAATGTCTTAATTTCCTCAAAAAAAAAAAAACCAAGTTACATCATGTTTCGTATCGGTTAATTATATTTTATAAATTAATATATTTTTTAATATTTTAATATGCAGATGTTAAAAATAATTTTTTTAAAATAAAAAAATATTATTTTAATATATTTTTAAATGAAAAAAACTTCAAAAAATAACTATTTATATATTTTTAAATACCGAATTGCCTGGATGTATGATTTCACTTGTCCATGTTGTGTGGTCTGATCACATATTGAGCATCGATGTTCATGTGGAGATGGTTTTAAAAAACTTACCTAATCTAACTTCGGTGTTAAGAAATGAAGTTGGATGGTTTCTATTCCTTGCTTTAGACACTGCATGCTGAAGATGCTCTATTTGTCTGCCCATTTTCCATTTATTTTCTTTTTTCGTTTTTTTTTTTTATAACTTGGGGTGTTCAGGGTAGCTTACGCGCACCATAATTAATTCCTGAATTCACTGAACACCCTGCAAACCTAGTATGTAGATAAAATACCGCAGGAATGACAAGCAGAGGTAAAATAACCCTACCAGAACCGCTATACTACAAGCCTCCGCTAGACTACAAGCCTCGTTAAATATTATTTATCATATTTGTGGCTGCCTGGTCCTTTTTATAACTCCTCTCCGTAGATTTTGAATGGCTTTTACAGGTTTTTGTGGAAACTTGTTCCTTTTGATAATTAGCTTTTGTCGTAACTTAACTGTAAAGAAACCCAATTATCTATCCCAACTCTCATCCATTTCTTTGCTTTTTGAATTTTCGTAGTCTTTTAATAAAGTTTTTTGTTTTTAAGTTTTAAAAGTATTTTAAAACAAATTAAAATTTTTTAATTTACTTCAAATTATATTTTTTTTTATATTTTCAAATTGTTTTAACATGCTATTTTAAAAATAAATTTTTTAAAAAAATAAAATTACTTCAATAAATTTCCAAAAAAAAAAAAAACAATATCTACTCCATTAATGATCATTCTCACATTCTTAAAAAAGCAGAACCATCTCTATGAGAAATAATAATAATATATTAATCCAAAAAATTATATTATAAAGACCCGTGATCAACAGACAATTCAACCCTCCCCTCCTCGAAAACAACTAGGCCTGTGGTATTGTTCATCGAATTAATAAACTCAAATATGATTTACCTATTAATTTAAATATTTTCGAAAATATTAAAATATGGAAAGGTACTTCTCATACTAGCACCAAACTCACGAGATATAAAAGAAGGTAATGATATTAAATCGAGTACATTCCATCTCTTTTGTTTCCCTTAGCTTGGACTGGTGGTTATTTGCTGTAAAACATTCCTAGATCATTGCCCTTTGTCCCCTCCCCCTCTTTACTCCATCTTTCCTTGGAATACACATCTTGCATAATTGTTTCATTCACATAATAGTGTTCAAACGACAGTAAAATGTCAATGATCTAACTCCACCAAATCCACATATTATTCAGCGTCTTCAGGGTTGAAATCAGCAAGTTGTAGAATCAATAATACATTAACTTCAAAAGAACAAGCATCAATGATGCCGAGAACAATTCAGGGTCAGGCAGAACTCGTTTTGCTGCCGAATGGCAGGTTACAAGTTAAGTTCTTTTATGAAACCATTAAAATACCAACTTCTATTTGAACGAGGCAGAGAAAATAAATGACTTACTAGGAAAAGATCCGTGCACCTCGTGTGGACAACGAACCAAAGGATAAAGAAAACATCGGTATTTAACCATGCTGCTGTTCATGAACCAACCATAAATCGGACATGTCCACAGACATAAAATGATCTTGCCATGCTGAGGAGTATGGTCCACTGGAAAATAAGACCCCAACCCACAATTTCATGACAAAGCAGGGACGATATTCATTTTCTCCCAATCAGCTTCATCCTTCATATCATACTAGATTTGGCTTTCTCAAGTTGATTTTAGCCTTCGTAATATAAGACTTGGCCTCCCTGATGAAGCTTTAAGGACATTTAAAACTCAAAGCAGATTCATGCATGACTTGACCAACTTTCTTCTACATTTAGCAAATTGAATTTGCCATCCCAAGACCAGATTTGGAGCCAGGGGGGTCTACGATCTACAAGGACTCACAGACTAGCATCTTACCCTCTGAGTACGCAAAAGTCAAGTTGATTCTGTCCAACTACACCCTGATAACTTGGCCAATTTCTTCTCTTTCCACAACTTTCTCAATCTCCCGACATCATCCCACCTTCCAGCAGAGGAATAAATGTTGGCAAGAAGAGAATAATAAGCAGTTGCATTAGTCTCCAAATTAAAACAATGCTGAGCTGCAATCTCTCCTAACTCCACATTGTTATGCACGTTGCATGCAAGCAGCAAAGCCCCCCAAACCCCAGAATGAGGTTGCATTGGCATACTCTTTATCAGCTCATATGCATCTTGTAATCTTCCAGCTCTCCCTAAAAGATCGACCATGATTGCATAATGATCAGTTGAAGGTACAAGGCCATGGTCCTTCATGGAACTAAAGAATCGGTAGCCCTCTTTGACCAGTCCAGCATGGTTACATGCAGTTAAGAGCCCTGTAAAGGTGGCTAAATTTGGATGGATTTGGGCATCCACCATCATGTCAAACAACTTGATAGCATCAGCAACCTTGCCATTTATGCCACATCCTGAGATCATAGCACTATAAGCAACCACATCCTTCTTGTTTAAGCCATGAAATAGCTCGTATGCCTTGTCAACACTCCCACACTTTGCATATAGGTCAAGTAAAGCAGTAACCAACTGGTCATCAATCTCTGTTCCAAGATCATTTACGTATGACTCAATCCATGATGCAAATCTCAAGTCTCCCAATTGTGAACAAGCTGATACAACACTTGCCAAAGTCATCTGATCTGGCTGAATATTTGCATAAGCCTTAAGCATCTCACTAAACAACCAAAGGGCCTTCCTCGGTTGGCTATTCTGAGCAAAGCAAGATATCATGGCATTAAACGTGAGCAGATCTTTCTTAGCTATCTGATCGAACAGTTTGCTAGCAGAGTCAACATCTCCACATTTTGAGTACCCAGCAATCATTGTGATCCAAGAAACACTATTTCTTTCGGGCATTGCATCAAAAAATCTCCAAGCTGATTTTATGTCCCCACAATTGACGTATCCACTAATCAATGCATTCCAAGAAGAATAGTTTTTCTCTGGCATCTGTTGAAACAGAACACATGCGCGGTCCATGTCTCCTATTTTCGCATACCCTGATATCATTGAATTCCAAGATATGACATCCTTCTTTGAAATCTGGTCGAACACCCTCTGAGCCTCCAGTAAATTCCCAGATTTCAGATGCCCAGATAAAATTGAATTCCATGAAACCACATTTTTCTCTGCCAGCTCATCAAAAACCTTCTGCGCGGTGTTCATATCACCCAGTTTTGAATATAAATCCACAAGTGCTGTTTGAACATAAACACAATTAGAGAACCCATATTTATAACTCTCAGCATGGATTGACATTCCACCCATCTTGTATGTGGTCCTAGCATATGCCCTTAAAGCAGAAGATACAGCAAATGTGCTTGGACACAATCCTTGTCTCTGCATCTGAACATAAAGATACAAGGCTTCCTTGAATTGGCCTTGCTGAGAGAAATATCTAATTGCCCAACCCCATGAGAATGAATCTGGATGTGGCAAATGGTAAAGGATGCTATGGACATATTGAGAAATTCTTCTAGGGTTATTGCGAGCAGACAGGAGGATTTGACGAACCAAGAGAGGCTCCAGGTTATTAAAACCATTAATGATGATGCATGCATGTGTTTGTTTTGCCTGATTGGCAGTCAGATAATTGTTCAATATCGTTGTCAGTTTGGCAGCCAGCATCTGGATGGCAAGGTCGAACAATCCAAAAAGAACCTGTGGTTGTTCAAACCACTTGGTCGCAAATTCTTCGTTTCTAATCAATTAGGAAAACATAGTTTCAGTTTGGCTCATGATCATTATATCTTGATCTTCTGAAATGGCATCACAACAAAAGAAACAAGGGAACGCAAGCCTTAATAACAATGATACTTCTTTATCTCTTGTGAAGGTCAACACACAACCATGCACCACACTGATGGATGGTTGGCCATGATACCCATGAAAAATAAAAGATGGTAAGGTTAGATGTATTATAGCACAGGAATTCAATCCTTGAAGCTATTCACCTGAACAAAGAGTTGTCCTAAAGATAAATCAGACCAGAAACAGTAAAACCAAATCACCCACCTTACTTTGACATAACATCACACCAAAAAGTCATTTATCCAACTGAATTTATGATAACACACTTGCAAGTTAGAATTTACAAGCTGGTCGCTCGGAGGCATTGGTACCCACTGTCCGATCCACCGAATTTAGCGACGATGAACACATTAAGCAAACAAACACGCAGTAGAACACCGCAAAGCGCATAACAAAGGATTCAATTGGACACAGCATACATCTATGTAACAAAACAAATAGCATGAATTCAATAATCTGATAGCCCAGCATATAATCTTGGTCTTTAAGAAAACATCTATAGAGAAATCAAATACATGAAGGAAAGGCCATACTGGATAAAAACATGGGACTAAAAACAGCAATCAGAATCATAATTGCTCAATATGCAAGAAAGTCATCATTTATAGGAGCCCGTGTCACTAAAAGAGCTCAAATCCTTTCCTTCATTTGATAGAATCTCCAGAAATCGCTCGAGTAAACCAAATTAAGACCAGAAAACTAAAGTAAAAAAAAAAGCATTCATCCCTTCATTAGGTATACCAGCAAGCATACACACTTGCATACCCGATAAGAAAAGACTTCAAGTTCTGAGCTTTAAACCTTAACAAGGAGGGAAAAAAAGAAACAGAGATTCATATAACCAAAGGAACTGAAAAGATAGAATTAAAATAAATACAAAATGGATTCCCAAACCTGAATTGAATATGATGCCGTTTCCATTATCTGGGCTTTCTCTTCGACTTCTTAATCTCCCTGCCCCTGCCTCGAAACATGTAAAGTTGTAAACTTGCGACATTTTTATGGCTCTGCTCTTGAAGACGGTAAACTATGAGGAGCTAACAAAGAGCCCAAATCAAAGGCCTTTCTGTATTGGTAATTCAATCAAAAGCTTTGTAGTCTTATCAAACAAGGGCTTCTTGGAATAACGGGCTTACAATTATGGCCTGCTTAGGGTAAGGCTGTCACCTTAGACTTGGAATAAAGGTACTAGTTTCTTTAAAAAAAACAAAGGAAAAATGGTTAAATAAAAAAATGAAAGGTGGTTTTTTTTAAAAAAAAAAGTATTTAGCATTGATATTAAACCTGACCTAACGAATCAATCTTGAAATTTTTTATCCCGATTTTTTGCCTAACTGGAGTTTAAAATTAACCTATATAAAAGTTAACTCTAAGTGACCTAGTAACTTAGCTTTAAAAGTTAACCCAAAAAACCGGTAAAAGTATGATTTGATTTTAAAAAAGTTTAAAATGATATTTTTTTAATGTTGAAATGGTAATATATTAAATCACCTCGGGTTTCATAACTTAACTCACAAAACCCATGACTAGGATCATTAACTCCATTGAGTTTAATTTTTTTGTTTTCTAAACTAATTTTTATTTAATGATATGATAACAAAAATAGACACTTGTAAAAATCGAGTATCAACCAAAAGTCAAGATGTTTGTCTAAGACTGCAATAATCTCGTAAAAAAATTCAAAATAAATTGCGACAACCCTTTTAAAATTATTAAATGTTAAATAATAAAATTAGAGAAAAACAAATAGGAAAGTAGAATTTTTAGAAAATAAAAAGACAAAGGGAGAACATTTTTGAAAAAGAAAAAAACACGAGGTGCTTCATTGATCATATAATATTGAGACGGTGATAAATTAAATCGATCTAGGTTTCACAACTAAGATCATCTTCCATAAAAGAAATTGATACTAATGGAATATTTCATGTCGAAAGAATCGTTTATAAACCCATTAGTAAAAGTCATGACATCTATAAACCGGTCAGTAAAAATAATGTTGATAGAATCATTATCCAACTACTAATGGAATAATTCGTCAATAAAATGTAAGATTATGGTAGTGTCATAGCCATCACGATCCTTTACAAAACAATTGCAAAAATAATAATGGTGAAATTTAGAACACCTTTCATAAAAATAAATTGATATCCCGTAAAATTTTAAAAAATTTATGGTACATTTTAAGTTATTAGTAACATTCTATTAGTTATTATATATTTTTTTTAAATAAATAAATAGAGAATGAGGGATAAAATAAAATTCAAGATCCATGAAAAATAATAAAAATATATTGACTTAATATTTCTCTCTCTCTCTCTCTCTCTCTCTCTCTCTATATATATATATATATATATATATATATATATATATATATATAGTTGTTGTTGTTGTTAAATTATTGATCTTGGAGAGTAATTGGACATTGTTTAGCAAGTGGCGGGTGATAATACAAACCTTGAAAAGACAGGCTTGTACTCATGCGCAAGCGACGCAACAGGAACCCCCCTTTATTTCATGTTTTAAAACCACTTTAGAGAAAGCATGAAAATCAATAGTTTCCACATAGGCCCGCCTCTCAATTTACGCAGTCAGTATACTCGTCAATCAATCCCCCAGCGAGATCATGCCCTTTCACATCGTAATTCGCATGGTATTAATCTTACTGAATTATTAAAGCTTTGCCGTCTTGAATTATCATTCAAATGGCGTGGATTGTCACGCACAGATGCATGGTGATAGCCATATATATGCACGAAAAGATTAAAAAACGAGGGTGCATGTGAAATGTAAAAAAAAAACCGAGGCGGCCTTTGTCCCCACGCGTATACATGCATGACAGTGGATCGTTGAATGCTGCAGATCATGTTTTTATTTGCTCACATACGCGAGTTTCTGTTCTGATATTATATATTTCGTTTCTTTTCTATTATAAAATCTAACAAGGGTTATCAAGCCCTGAGAAAACAGAAAACAAATTATTAATTGATATCAGTAAAAGTATGGAAGGAAAAGGAGCAAAAACATGGAAGCGAAAGTACAGCACCTCGTGAATATTCTTTGCTTGAGGTCATTTGCTATTAAAAAAAACTTTCGAATAGAGAGGGATTTTACAAAATCTTAAGCATCAATGACGATTGATATATAGGTTTTATATCACCAGCCATGTCTAAGGCTTAGGTTACGCTCGAGTGTAAGAACATAGAAATGGTTTTGAATACTTCCACAGAGTGCTACAGGAAATCAACAACACTCTCTCATGCAATTTGTCAAACACTTAAGACAAACTACGAAACGAATAAATAGATACCAATAATTGAGATGAGCAAGCCTCTCTCTCTCTCTCTCTCTCTCTCTCTCTCTCTCTCTCTCTCGAGTTTGATATGATCATGGGTACGACAGTCCAACCCAAACAAGACTAAGCATGAATTTCTAGCCTGCTAGTCCTATCCGGCTCAATTACTGTAGGTCGGGCCCTAGCAGGAAAGCTCGAGTGGCCTTCCACTATAGAAATTAAATATATTTTTTTCTTGAACGAGGCTGCGGGATATTCTCAAAACTAATTTTTATTTAATTTTTCAGTAATTTTAAAAAATACCCAAAATAATTTTAATAATTTAAGTTTAAGAGTAAAAAACATTTTTTTTTAATAAAAATTACATTTCATGCATTTTCTTATTTGATAAGTTTATGATTTTTGTATCAACGACAAGGTTTTTCTTAATAAGAAAATAATGCAATTAAAATAAAGAATTAAAAAAAAATTAAATGATTTAGATTTAGAAGGAAGAATGGATTTTTCTTTTAGCCAAAACTACCATTTTTCTACTCATTTATTTTTTTTGTTTGGATGATTTTTTTCTCATGATCAGAAGTATGGTTTTTCATATTAAAAACTTATCATGATCTATGAACTAACTTTTAACAAAGAAATAAAAATAATAATATCTTGATTATTTTTATGCATTGTGTGAAAAAAAAAACAAAAGAATAATCAAGTCAAGGAAATATATAAAAAAATGACAATAAAAAATAATAAAATGTATATTTTATTCTCATTTATTATCATGAATATTTTTTTAAAAAAAAAATATGGTGCATATTAGTTTCATATATTATTGTTAAAAAAATGTAAATATAATCGTAAAAATCTCCAATATTGGTTTAAAAAATATGGGATATTTGAATAATTTTAAAACATCATTTTAATTATTTATTTAAAGAGATTTTTTTTAAGATATAAAAATGTTTTTAAAATAATAGAAGAGGAGGGCCAAGAGTGGTTAGCGCTCATGGGCCTACATTACCAAGCTTGTGTGCTTGACTCATAAAAATACCCAGGCTAGTGTGCATGGTTTTCTTTAAAAATACTTAAGTGAAGGACGCACTGTTTGTTCGTGTTTTCCACTACAACAAATTTATATCATTTCTAGTGGTTTTAAAATTGAGTTTGAGATATTTGGATTTAAAAATTTTAATTTTTAACTTATTTTCACTTAAAAACATCAAGAACTTCAATAACTTCATTTATAATCTCAAAACACCTTCTAATTAGTCTAGAAACTTAAAATTAAATCGAATAATAAAAAAAATTCAAATTCTAATACTTTTTTAACATGATTAGAAATTCAAACCATTTTAATTGAATACTCTTATTCAAGATGATTCCATCAACATTAAGATTTGTTTTTTTTATTTATAATAGAAATATGACTTTCTTTCCCTTTTTATTTTTAATATTTATAAACTAAAATATAATAAAAATAAAGTTAATAACCAAAACATAAATATCTAAAATTAACAGGATTAAAGAAAGTAAAAAAGATATCAAATTGTAATTTTACAAGTCTAAATAACAATAACTTTTACGCTATGAATGCGCTATAACAATCTAGAGAGCATCTATGTCTTCTATTACACAATCTGCCAGATTAAAATTTGATAACTATTGAAGTTTATATCGTAATTAGTTTATATCTTTGACGTTCTACCGTACAATTTCTTCTTGGTTTAATAAGGGCACCCTCCTGGTTTTAATTTGCTCATGATAATGGCGGTTACGTTTTTAATTATTCGGCTGCTATATATCGCTGACGCTGATATAACTGTAGAAGGATTTGGACATAACGAATTTAAAAAATTATCATTCAACAAGTGTTTTTAAACAAGTATTCCCAACAATGGAGGACAAATAAATAAGAAGGTTAATGATCACCATAGAGGCCATGGCTGTACCTTTCATTAATTATAGCAATCCATTTTGCCTCGTCTCGCATGCTAGTCAGTTTCTGCACTACTGCTTGGTCAATCATGCCTTCAAACCCGACAACTACGTGGTAAAAGATGGAGGCTTTTTGTGCTGCCACAGTCCACGCACCAAATCATTTGCACGGCACAAATCACATCACATCACATCACATCACATCATCATCAACATCACTAAGTCATTTGATCAAAATAAGGTAGGCCCAATTACTGCATCAGAGTGGAGATGGATGAACCCCATCACATGATTGGATTTTGATACGTGATCCCTTCTGCACTTTCGCTGTAAATCAAAACTGTTTTTACTGAAAAAGATGAAAGAAGATGCTATCCCTCAAAGCGAGCTTTGCTTTAGTCTAGGCTTTCTGCTTGAAAACTTTTACACAAGTTGCTTTTATTATTTGGGATCACGTAAATGATGTCAGAATATTGTCAGTGATATTATGATCAGTTCAACGACCAGTGAACCAATTGTTGGAGGTCCGATAAAAAGAAAAACCTTAATTTATCAGAATTATCTGGTGGGAGTTTTTAAAATTATACATGTATCTTGTTAACACCTACCACAAAATCCATTATTTATATTCTAATTTCTCAAGGATCGAGACCGATGCTAGGCATGCAATTCGTGTCTGCGAGGACATTCACGCAAAATTTAACGAGAACTCCATCCCAAAATTCTTCAAAAACTGACCAAGCTGAGTATCAAAGGGCATCTCCAATGACGTGTAAATAGTCTTCTTGTTGATTAGTTAGGAAGTGCTATAGCGTGAAAGAAACTAATGATTAAAAAAATTACGAAGTCAATTAGCAACTTATAATCATGGTGATCGTGCTTCTTATTGTCATTTGTGACGATTCTTGGTCTAAACACTCAATGACTTTGTTTCATGGCAAGGCTTTCTAATAATATTCTACTAGCTCTGTATATAGGTGGAAGGAATCAAACAGCAATGAGAAATTGTTCACAGCTAATACCCAGATCAAATAAAGGAAGTCAAATTAAAAAGAAAGGAAAAGAAAAAACAGGGTCCACGTCTATCAAAATTTTGTATCTGGGTAGGTGAGATCTCAAGGAAATTGTAAATGCAGCAAGATTTTCCTTGGTCTTTGAAAAAGCAAACTAGATTGCCTTTCTGTCTTAATATTCATTAGGGTCTTATTTCAAAACCCAATCATTCGGTCTTAAAGGAAAGCTGCCTGTATACAACATGAATCTGTATGCAAAGGTTCTGGTAATCGGTATAGAACATAAAAAAAATTGTTCATTCTTTTTTCGTTTTATGTTATTTCTCACCCTAACTTGAATTTTTATTCTTATTTTCTTGGTAAATAATGATTAAGTCATAATTTATTGGAGTTATGGCTTTATTTATATTTAAATATTGCATTTGAGTTGTAAAATACTGTCTATTTATATGTTACATGATAAACTTTGTAATTGACTGTTCAATTTACACCAAGAATTTTTTTTTTTAAAAAAATGCTTTCCACCCTAAATTACATGATAATCATTTCCCCCTTAATTCAACCTAAACTTTCGCAATCTCATTGTCCTTTTGACTTCTTCAAAATAAATTACTTTTCAATCATAAACAGCCTGAGAAAGATATTATTTTCCTTCTAATTCAAATAAGACTATATAAGTGGATCAAGATTTTATTCTCTTATCTTTATTATTGTGCTCTGATTTGTTAATTTCATGATAATTTGATTCGTTGGACAAATAATAAAAGTGCTAAACATCTCATTTCATGGTTCCCCTGAATTTCATATATTGAAATGGAATGTTGACGGCTCTTATATCAGCAAACCTAAACTTACTGGTATTAAAAGGGTTCTTTATAATCATAAATGCTTGGTGTTCTGATTTTTCTATACACATGTATTGAAATTAAATATTCAAATGAAGCTGAGTTACTAGCTGTGTGATTAAAGCGGTGATTTTGTTGGAATTAAGTTTATTTTTTAATTCAATTTGATTGTTATGGTTAACTAGATGAATAAATCATCTAATAGGCCATGAAGATTTCATGAGCTTTTCATCATCTCGTCTAAATTTTTTTCATATTTAGATTTCATGTCTTTCTCTCATACGTACTCTGGGCGATGCAAACTATATATCTTTCTGTCATCTAATCCGATGTATGTCTTTGATTGATCTTCCAGGTTTTTTTTATCGATCTTCATATTTTTGTTACTGTGATGTCTTGGTTATGCAGTTTCTCTTGGTTTAGAATAACTGATGAACCCAGAGATTTGCATATTTCGTTATTGTCCTTTTTTTTTCTCTTCTTTTTGGTGTTGTAATGCAATTTATTGCTTATTAAAAAAAAAGTCAGAATATTATTCTAAATTGGAACAGTGTATAGTAATTTCATGTACTGAATCAAAGGATCGATCAATTCAAATCATCTTATTATCCAATTTAAACCATATATTTCAACATATCAATACAATTGTAAGGTGGTTAGAAATATTAA
>Ga0307515_10011439_pt1 | contig 16842 bp, 8 predicted proteins | sample 17_EM_MG_FD_194513 | JGI IMG/M metagenome (GOLD analysis project Ga0307515, IMG submission 194513) | Populus trichocarpa ectomycorrhiza microbial communities from riparian zone in the Pacific Northwest, United States - 17_EM | ecosystem: Host-associated > Plants > Roots > Unclassified | place... | reverse complement strand
TATCTTATATTATTAGACATGTTATTATAAAACATGCTCTAGTTGAGGAGTTATTGATACTTCAAGTGCAAAATGATGATATAAAACCTTGATAAAAATGCACTTTTAAATACTAATCAAAGACCGCAAGGGATATGTTCATTTTAGAATGTCAAAGGGATAACAAAAATGACATTTTCTCATTTTAAGCGCTAGTAGTTAAGATCAATAAACTTTGATCTCGTCTAGTGTGATGGTTTGCACTTTGCAAAGAGATGCATTTCATAAGTCCATGAGCAATGAATCCACTACATACCATTATGCATATATTTAAAACACTTGGCTTAAGAGTCATGATGTGGGGGTGACTGTTCATCTTTCTACTTATATACTTTGGTTTAGAATTTGATCATCTTAATGAAGGAGTTGCTTGATTCATTTGTCATTCTACAAATGGAATGTCAAAATGTTGTTTTAAATAAACATCAAATCATTTCTGAAATCAAAAAGCAAGTTTAATTTTTCAAAATTCCACCGGGAAAAAAGCCGTACAAGCTGGGCTTGATCCAGCCGGCCTAGCTTGGTCATTGGCCCGACCTAGTGACCAAGCCGACCATTATCAGTAGGCGTGTGTGAATTGTTCACAAACATTTGCTACAGGAATAAGGTAATTAAAAAGAAAATCGGGGGAAATGAAAGGCTTACCTAGTGTAGCCGAATGCAAGGCTGAGGGTGATACTTTTTTTGGTTGATCGGGTGGCGCTGGAGACTAGTGCGGAGGAATAAGACTCTTCTAGCTAATTTTCTATCTCTCATGATTTCCTCTCTCCTTCTTCTCTTTTCTTTCTCTTTGGTTTTTATTCTCTGTTTTTTTTTTTGTTAGTTCAGCACTCTACTGTGGGGGAAGGCTAGTATTCTGTTGTTGGAGTTCTGAAAGAAAACTATATTTGGGTAGAAAAGACAAGTGTGTTGCACTATAATCCTCCTTATTTCTTAAAAAAAAACATTTATTTAAGAGATCTTTTGAGCAAGATCACTCTCTTATAAGTGATAACAACCATAGGGAAAGTTAGAAAAGGTCGATCAGGAAATGTATGAGATACCCTAAAATACATACTACTCTATTAAATATTACCCTCACTAAAGTCTTCACAACCATCCAGGGTAAAGACTTTGTTCAATATGCTCAACTCATGAGATCACCACCTAGTACTCAGACATCCAAGAAGTATTATACATTCACATGATAAAAAATAGTGTTATGTTTTGAACAAATGAATCAAAAGATTGATAATTAAAGGCTATCTTCGGTAGTTCTTGAAGCGGGACTTCTATCCTACAAAAACAAGGAAGAGCTAGGCCAATCTATATAATCAGTACCTAAAATCAATGTGATCTTGGGTGACACATTGGTAGGGGGTGATTCCAATACAAGGAAAAGAAAATATGAAAAACAAGTCTTTACAAGTGTTTATTTTTAGAACTAATAGCACATGAGCATATCATCTTCAACCTAGAAGATGGAGAGGGAATAACTTTCTATATAAAGATGCCTTGATCATCTTTGCAATCATTTTAACCATCGAGTACATCGAGTATAGGTGGATAATAAAAGTGCAGTCAACATCCTTTCCCGTGAAATGGTGAAACAGATAGGGATATCCCATTAAGACTAACCCCAGTAAAGACTCTCCTCATTAGGATAGAAGGCTCAGGCTTATCGCTAAAGGGTGCCCTAGAGATCCTTGTCAGTATTGGCACACCCTCTAAGTGTGTCTTCCTCCAACAAACTTTCATGGATATTGCTATATACTTGGCCTACAACACGATTCTAGGCTGACGATTACATTAGATCAATGTTGTCATCAGCACCAAGTATTTAACACTAAAATTATCAACTCAGAAAGGAGTGACCATAGTGCAAGGGAATCAAGTAACCTTAAGGTAATGTGTCTCTACTTGTCTGAAGGGAAAAAAAAACCCCAGTACTAGACCAACAAGGGTCTTTGAAACAAAAGTTGGAGGTTAAAACCGAAGCTACTGAGAAATTGAGGGATGTCCCTCTAGGAAAAAATGAATAAGCAGTCATGAAAGTGGGTTTCATCCTGACACCAACACAATAACAGTCACTGAAGATGCTTCTCCATATCCAAAGATATAATTTTACAATGAGCACCTCTAACATACCAGGAATCAATCCTAAAACTATCCCTTATTAGTTGAAGGTAGACCCAATTGTTCATTCAATTCTCTAGAAGAAGAGAAATTTAAGGGGTGAAAAACAGAAGCAATAACACATGAGATGGATAAACTCTTGGCTGCAAGCTTTATCAAGGAAGTGATATACCCTACCTGGCTAGCAACTGTAGTAATGGTCAAGAAAAGAAATGACAAATGACGAATGTGTGTGGATTTCATAGATTTGAACAAAGCTTATCTAAACGATAGTTATCCTCTCCCTAAGATTGACCATTTGGTTGACTCCACCGCAAGTTTTGAGTATTTAAGCTCCTTGAATGGCAATTATGAAAATCACTAAATCCACACACACCCACATGAGGAAAAAACAACCTTCATAGCTAAAAAAGGAATATTTTGTTACAGAGCTATTTCATTTGAGCTTAAGAATGTTGGGGCCACTTATCAACGGATGGTAAATAAAATACCGAAGAACCTGCTTGGGAGGATTATGGAGGGATATGTTAGTGACATGTTGGTGAAGAGAATGACCTTTGAGAAACATCTCTTGGACCTAAAATAAGTCTTTTATGTACAAAGTCGCCATCAGATGAAACTTAATCCTTCTAAGCGTGTCTTTGCCATTAAATGAGAAAAGTTTTTGAGTTTTCTAGTAAGTAGTAAGGGAATCAAGCCTAACCTAGAAAAGATTCATGTCATATTAGGCATGGCTCCTCCTCGGTCAATAAAGGAGGTTCAATGTCTCACAAGGAGATTGGTTGATCCTAATTAATTTATAACTCATCTAGAAGAACGTAATTCTTCAAGACTAAGGAACATAGCCAATTTTGAGTGGACTTCAGATTATCAGAAAGCCTTTGAGGAGATAAAAATTCATATTTTATCTCCCAACATATTGTCTCAACCAAAGAAGAATGAAAGTGTTACAGAATAACTCAGAAGACATCTACTGGTGAAACTCTATCTCTTCTCACCTATGGGACGAAAGCCATGATCCCAACCGAGATTGATGTTCAAGTCACATGGTAGTTTATTATACATCAAAGGCAATGAACAAGGCTTTAGAACCAGTCTAAATTTCTTAAAATAATCTCGTCTAACTACAACAATTAGAAATGAAGCCTATCAATATAGAACTACTCAGTAGCATAATGCTAATGTCAAGAATAGAAAATTCAAGATTGGAGATTTGGTCCTTAAAAAATTAGAGGCTATAGGCAATAGAGAAAGTAGGGGTAAGCTAGCTCCAAAATAAGATGGTTATTTTAAAGTCATAAGAGTAGTAAAGACGAACACCTATCATCTATAAGATATGAAGGGAAATAATGTCTCTCATGTATGATATTCTGATCATTTAAGATTGTATTATAGTAAATAAAAATGTAAATTTCTCATTTATAAATGTCTTATTCAAAATAATTATGTTTTCATATTCTCCTGGTAATGCCTATAAGCCTCTCGAACAATCTCCAAGGAATGGATATGTTATCTTCTTAAAGCAACACCCTCACAATCTCCAAGGGATAGGTATTTGTTCTCCCTAAAGAAACATGTCCACACTCTCCAAAGAATGAATGTGAAACCTCTTTAATGTGATAACACCATTTTTCAATGCAGTTCTAACATGTCATGTTCTCCTAACAATGCCCAAAGACATTTATCCTCTCATGGAAGAAAATTTTCAATATTTTTTAATTATATATTGTCTCATCCAGATTACAAACCTCATTTACAACGTGTGTTTGGAAACGCAGTGCAAATCGCGTTCCCTCAGATTTTGAATTTTTTTTGCTTAAAATGAAAAAAAAATGTTTTCGGATCATTTTGATATGCTAATGTCAAAAATAATTTTTAAAAAATAAAAAAAAATTATTTTAATTTATTTTTAAACAAAATATACTTTAAATCATCACTATTATCATAATTCCAAACACACCCAAAACAGTCAAGTCCCCCAGCAACCCCCCAAGTCAAGTCGTCCTATAGTCACAAGGTTGTCATTTAATTCTTGCAAATCAGTTGGCACTCAGACGGGTAATATCAAGTTAGAGTTATTTTCGTGGAGCATTATGAAGGCAAAACAAGCACACACTTAATCACGATACAGTTAACCTAAAATTCAAAATTTTGACTCCATAATTAGCCACAGCTGCCAAAGTGGACTGGTTCACATAATCCTTGCAGTATCACATCATCTATATGGAGTACAAGTACAAACACTAAAGAGTGTTTGGAATTATTATTCAAAATGATTTTTGAAATAATTTTTTTAAAAAATATATATTAAAGTAAAAAATTTTCATTTTTCTTTTTATATTAACACATTAAAACCATAAAAAACAACTAAAATAGTATCAACTTAATATTTATTCAAACCAAAAATACTTATATAAAAAAAATAGAAACAAAAGTCATGTCTAACACCCTCTAAAAGTGTACGCAGTTGGCGGCATTAACAAATCAACCCTAAGACTATCTAGATCACAGTTTTAAAACTCGGACCAGCCCGGCGGGTCGACCCGGGACCCGGCTGACCCGGGCCTGGGACCGGTCCGGGTGGAGGTAAAAACCCGCTTGGGAGTTGGCCCGGTGAAACCCAATCGACCCGGGACCCGGTCCACCCGGGTAAACCCGGCTGTTTTATATATATATATATATAAGTAAAATGACGTCGTTTTTAGCTTTAGTTTTTTACTATCAATTAACCAAACCGTTTGCATTGCAACATGAAGACACAGAATCACAATTCACAGAATTAGAAAACCTAATCTCCATCTTCAAAGTTCATAGCCATATCAGTTGCAGAGGAATTTAAGCTACATGCAAGCCATACTAGGTGTGTCCCCATCTCTCTTTTGGTTAGAATAACAAGAAGAGGCCCTCAGCAAACTCTAAATTTGTTTTTGCAAGGTGTTTGTGTTCTTTTCTTGATTTGGCTCTCTTCAATTAAGATCTGCAAATCAATGTCAGATGAAGTTGTTGTTACTTGTTTCTTTTTAGTTTTTTGTTTATGAAAACACTGGTTTGATATAAGATAGTTTTTTGTTTCGCTTCGGTTTTCTTCTCTCTTAGATTTATGTTCTTCACTAGTTTCATTTCTCTTCATGGATGCAAGATAAGTTGTTTAATTCACTGGCTTTTCATTTATGCAAGATAGATTTTTATTCCTTACCTTGTTTCTGCCCAGTTTATATGTCAATCCTTTTTTGTTCCTTGCCTGTGTTTTGCTTGAATCTGGGCTCTGTTTCTTGCCTTGTTCATGTTAACAACAGATTGAGAGAATCTAATCATCTATGATTATAATCAGTAGATGATTAGATCCAAGTAGGTTTAATCAATGAAAACCAAGTAATAAAACAGATGTGATTGTAAATGCCTAATTGACAAGGAAAAATGCATCATCAACTACGTATAACACAGATTAGAAAGGCAAGTAAAGAGTGGTAGATGGATGGGTGGATGGATAGAAAGAAAAAAGAATTACAATGATTAAGATTATCAGCAATAAAAAAAATAAAAATTAAGGTTAATAGTAGGAGTAATTAATGGGGAGAGTATGGGATGGAAAAAAAAAACAGAGACCTTGGTATCAAGCATGAGAGAAGATGTTGGTGTTTTGCATAGTAAAGGATTACTTAAGGACAATTATAATATGCATCTCTTACACACTGAGTAAAAAACATTGCTTTGTAATCTTGTGATGTTAGCATTTCTTAAGGGCCGTTGCTAACCAATATTTTAACTAAACTATATGCTTGTTTTATTGTTAATTAAGTGAATATAATATGATAAATATAATATGAATTTTTTTTTGGTTGACCCGGATTAATCCATCTGACCCGTGACCCGATCATTATACCGAGTCGACCACCGGATCAGGTTTAAAAACTATGATCTAGATTAGGAGGGTGGATGGTAAAATGGAAGAATGAAGAGAAGGTGAAGGAGTTATTGTAAACAGTAAACTAATTGTTTTTTGTTTAGCTATCAAGAACGAGAAAAGACGAGAATTATCCATTCAATTAAAAGCATTGAAAATCACAAGAGCGCAGAAGAAAGACAGTCAAACCGCCCAAACCAGGAGGATTATAAGATTACAAATGAGAAAGGATCCTTCCTTAGCTCTCCATCCTTCTTGCAGAAGTGAACATCCAATCTCTTTCCCCTCGCCCCTCCTTCCCCCCAATCTCTCCTGACAAACACACCCTAAGGATAAAAAGAGAAGGAGATTCCACTTCTCACATCAAGAAAATTTGTACAATAATAAATACCATTATATTGTATATTGTACACTAAATTTTTCCTATTACCATAACCCCTGTAGTCTGTCCATGGGCGGGCTAACTTCCAGCCCCCTTTGCCCAGGTGTTAAAACCTCTGGGCATTCTAGTCTTCTTGGTGTATTGGGACTATTATCAGTTGAGCATTAGTCAAGCATCATAAATATCCTGAGCTTGCGTTCAACTTATAATAGATTAATATAGTTACAAATCAACCTTCGCATAACAGAACTATTCCTTCTGGAAAAACGAAAGAACAAGATCTGTATGTACAGAGAAGAGCTGTGTATCCACGAAAAGCTGCTTGACACAATGGGGGGGAAAAGAAACATCAGTATGGCACCTCTTCTATCCTTACAGTTTTACCCAATTGACAGCAAAATACAAGTCTGACACTCATAACTTACGAAAAATTAGCCCCGGTGGCAAAGTTAATTTCCAGAAAAACCATCAAGCATGACAATGAAAGTATTATATCTCTTGGCACCCAAACCCAATATCCCACAAAAAAAAATTGATGTTCAAGAAACAAACCTTCATAAATGGTCGATCACGACTAAGGAACGAATCTATGAAACTCTCCTTTAAGAGCAATGATACCTATATTTGGAATGAAGGACAAGCTTACAGCATTAGAAGTAGCCGAAGGTCATATCAAAAGGCAACATAAGCAAGTCCTATCAAAACAAGGTGACCTGAACAGAGTCAACCTAAACATTTTTACTTAGAGCAGTGTGAGTTCATACTTGCACTTGAGAGCCCAAGACACCAATAATATGACATTTAAAATATCATGCAAAGCAAAACGTCCTACAATCCATTCAAGGGAGAAAAGAAGAATAAAAATTTAAGGTTACTTCAGCACTCTTCCTGCAGGATGATAGAATCTTCAGATGATATTCTTTCTATGGGCCCTTAAACAGGTTAGTGGATCTATATAAACATTCAGGTTCAGTTAAATCTAGGTCATACGATTTATTTCCATATTTTGCTAAGCTTTAAATAAAATTAAACCAGTACAATTTGGCACTCTCAAAAATATACATCTATCTGTTCATCTACTTTTGCACAATTTATATTATATCTGATGAGGTTAATCTTTTATTGCAAACCATTTACCCAGACATCAAGGCTCAAGCAGAGAAATTTGTCAAACCATCCTTTTCATCTGACTTTTAGAGTTATCTCATTTTTATTTCAAAATCACCAAGTTAAAGCATTTTCTTCTGAATACTAGGTTTTACCATGCAAGAGGACAGAACCCTAAATGTTTGGCATCAAACAACCAAAATGTGCAGTTACAAAATAGCAATAGTCATAACAGTAAACAAACACAAACCTTGTCATTATTGGATTGTACATTTGTTATTGTATGAGAACGCAGGTTAGAGCAAAGCGAATCCAAGTAAGATCTTAAAACCCCTAGAAAACCCTTGGCAGCCTCAACCTGTAGAAAATAGAAATACACAAACAAAATTAGCAAAATGAGTTTCATGACATTTCCCCAACTTCTATAATGAGGCAAGAAATCTTTCAAACAAGTGATGATCCAGGAATATCAGAGTTTATTAATTAATCCTTTCAAATACACCATCTTTGTCAAGATTAGAATGGAGAAAGGCAGTAAAATATCTGATCCACACACCAAATGGTTGAATTTATTCTTTGTGATCAGAAAAATCAGTTAGCATAGGGTATGGAGGTCAATGAAATGCTGGTGAAAATCTTGTATAATATATATCACAAAGACTACTGGCCTGCCTCTTAGTACAGGGACTTCATTTTGTGCAGGGACACAAGATGAAATCTCTAAAGACAGTCATCCATCAGAGTTTTTTTTTTAATTATCACAATCAGTGCTGCCACATTCACCACCAAATGCAATCTCAACAATTAAGTTTCACTAATATGATCAGAAAATTAACTGGTGATGGCAAAGCTCTATAGAGCCATTGTCATCATCTTTGCAAAGGAAAATAAAAAATTCATGTGATGGCTATATGCGATCTCACTATGCTATAAGACTCTTTGTCAAGATTTCAAATACAATGACAAGCAATATATGCAACTATAGTTTTACTTGTCTCCAGCAAATTCTTTTGATCAAAGAAAAAACAAACTAGTAGCGCTTCCATTTTAAGGTCATGGGGAAAGGTGATGGTCAAGGAGAAGCACACCTGCACATCTGTACACTCATACACTGGCCTCTTTCTGGCCAAATAGCTTTCTCCAACAAGCTTAGAATGATAAGGACTTAGGGATGATAACAGCTCCCTGTGTTTTGGCAGTTGTGGTATCGCTGGTGACTTCACCTATTACATCAAGCAATAGGAAATATACTGGATCATTTGTCTCAGCTTGTAAACTATTTGGGGCATAAAATTATCAGTTCCCAGAATTAAAACAATTCAAATGGCTGAAAATGAATAGCAAACCTGGTTCTTGTTAGCATCAACCAAAATGACGTTGCTTAATTTTGATTGTACTTCACTGGTTTTGTTCTTAACACCAACCTACAAGTGTTAATGTGAAGTGGCCAAACCTAACAAGTCAGTACCAATATTAGAAAGAAAAGTAAGATCATAAAAGTGAGATTATATCAAATTCAATTATCTGATATGACATTATACATAAATAATCAAGAGTATACAGAATTTGTAACCACAGGAATTTGATCAAATTATTTGATTTTAAGCTGTTCGCTTGAATGAGACACTGGGACAACACAAGTACGCACATAAGAAATGCAGAATCCACATAACACAGGCAGTTCATTCCAAGGAAATAGAAATCTAGCACTTGAGGATAATGTGGCTGGAATCTGTATACTCACAATGTATGGAACAGGAGCATCCAAAAACTCCAGCATGTCATCTGGTAAAATCTGAAAATTTGAGCAGATAATTACTAATCCAAGATACAGTTAATAAGACAAATATTATCTCCTCAATAAAACAGACACAGACAAGACAACAGGAAATCTTACTGGCATTAACAAGCTTTGCCACCGATAGGGACGAATGAGAGGGACAATTGACAAAACTGAAGCAGACAAGATTCCCTGTGTAACAAAGTATTTGACATCAATACAACTCAAAATGTATTTGATGGCATATAAGAAGAGGAATTATTTCAAGTTCTTTATAATTTCATGGATTCTGTATTTATAATTATTTAGGAAGTTTTCTAGTTATGATATTTGTAATATTAGATTTTATTATTATTATTATTATTCTTATTATTAGAACTTTTATGTTGGTAGGATTTTATTTCCTATTTTAGTTGGGAAAGCATAGGTATACATTGCATTAAGGAGAATTTTATTTTCACTTTCAGAGGTGGGACTCTTGTTTCTTGATTTTTGTGGATTCAAGAACTAGTTTCTTGGGTTGCTTTTGATTAGTGTCATAAGATAGAAGGGACACAAACATGTTTGGTTGGAAGGATAAAGAAAAGACATAAAATATATATGTATCTAAGACAGTTTTGGAGTGAATTTCTGTCCTTTCAAAGGGAAGACAGGGGGACAGGTCACCTGTCTCCACTATCTCCGTCTCTTCTGCCTCGATACAGTAACCAAACACTACCTTGAGGATTCCAGAAATATGTTGTGGAATCAAGGGTTGCCTAACAGACTATGGCAAATCAAGACCATCGGTAACTCATCCATGCATCTGACCAGGCTAGTCCTCAGCCTGTGTTCAGACCTTAGTTTTCTTCTAAGTATTTTATCGTTAGCTGACCTTCTCCTTCAACTTCTACCCTTGTCCTACATCAGTACTATACCATCCACAAAAGTTTAATTGCTTAAGAAACTAATCAGTTCATTGTCTGAAGGATATGGAAGGAACCTAACTTGAACATTTGTGCAACAAATGAGGAGCTTTCAGATTCAGCTAAGCTGTTCTTCAGCATCCAATAATTTTCCATGCTTAGGCATTTAACTATGAAAAACCCAGAATCCAATACAGATGAGAGTAGTTCTAGGCACTATTTGCTCCAGGGAGCGCAGCTAGCAAGTAAACAGAGCCAAGCTCTTCAAGCTGGTGCCAGATCAGTTAAAAAAAAAATACACACCTCAACCTTAAGAAGGAAAATGAAAATCCAACAAGATTGCAAAAGATTGTCAACCTGACATGAAGGGTACATACATACCAAATTAGAACACACAACCACAATCTGCTTCTCTAGCAGGGCTCCCGCAAACATTGTCAAGATCTGCGTGCATGGAGATTAGAACTCATATTTTGGTTTTATATAGATATCTAAGACGGTAATACAATAACTATATACATTCTAATCACTACATAACAACATAATCAATGTTAAACTAGTCAAGCCAATAGGCAACCTAAAAGAGAACAGTTATAAGATATAACAATTCCAAAACTCCAGAAAAGGCATACATGCTCAAGTCGCAAGGATCCGCATATGCATGAAATGGCCCAAGTTGATAATGCAGTGGCTTCTTCCTCTGCAGAGAGTGCACTGCGTGCCTGATTTAGACAAACAGCAATAACATGAACTAGCCTAAAAATAAGTACAGCTGATAATTTAAGTTAGGAAAGTCATCCTACAAAGCCATCATTCTATCACTGTATCTACCTCTGCAAACTCCAGACTTGTGATGCATGATCTCAAATCAATAGTTGAGCCATTAACATGTAAAACAGCTTCATCAGGTCTACGATATTCTAAGGGATGAAGATGCTCCAAAGGCTGAAATCTAAGAGTGGAACCCCTAGCAGGGCAATGCAGCCGGTAATATTCACACAGTAACTGCAATGATCCATGATTGTTTGCCTGCAAAATAGAGGACACTTGACATCTTTCAGTAGTTGTCAGTACACCAGTATATTGAACTTAAAACATGTACAAAGCTACATCTAATACAAAACAGATGCGGACCTTAGCCCATTCGAGAATATCAATGTGATCACTGGAATCTTCTTGCCCAGAAAAAGATGCCTCTTCAGTCTCCATATCATCAACATCACTCCTAAAGTTTCTATCCTCACTGGGAGAACCCTGGAAGCTGCATAAAAAGGCATTTTTTACTGATTTGGTAATAATGTCATCTTCACCCATACAATGATAGATACGTATATAAATGCTGAGCAAGTATAAAACCTAATTTGATGAAGCATGGATCATATTATGCAAATCAATAAACTCATGACATGTAGCTAAGAGAATTATTTATTGAAGACACCAAAGAACACCATGATATATGTACCTGGAGGAAGATTCAGAGCTTTCATACTGACAATGGCGGAGGAGTGGCCGAATAGCATTTGGTAATCGTCTTTCTTGTGCTTGCTTGTTCGATGGAGAATCATCAACATCACAATCTTCTAAGTTTACTCTACCAGGTTCACCTTTGGCTGAAACCATCTCGTTTTCAGAATAAATAGGAACAGCATCATCATTGACACCTTTCTTCAAAGAATGAATATGCTCCTCAAGAATTTGAGGCTCCACGTTACTCTTTTCATCATCAAAACCTCCAGGTGTAGAATCCCTTAAGCTGGATTGGGATATTTCTGTCGTTCCATCTGGTATGTCCTCTGCAGCTCTATAATTCGTTGATACACCATCTAAATTGTCACCTAAATCTTCTTCCTTGCAATAACCCTCTGAGGATTCCAAGTCTAAAAAGCCTATATTTTTTGTTAATCGCTCCAACCTTTCTTCTGTGAAGATGCTACAAAACAGTGATGAAAAATGAGATTTGTGCATTATCAGAAGTTAATCAAGTTTGATGTCTTACATTTGTAGAACAACTGCCAAAATATGCATTCTAATGGCCTGCCTTTGCTAAACACTATAATCTCTCACTTAATTAACTATACATTGATAACCAGGTAACAGGATTATATTAATCATATATAACTGTAAACCCACCTGCTCAATAAACCAAAATGTAATTCAAAAAATGGAAGCCTTGAGAGAATGCAGTAACATCTGTACGTGGTGAGCATGTAACGGCTCAAAGATGAGCGGGAAGACTGTTTATCTGAAACCATGGAAAGCAATCCAGAGGGTTTTTGCACAATTTCTTCAACTAACACACAACACCCATACAATGTTGAATCATCAGCAACCTAGGGGGAAAAAATAAAAAGTTCAAAGATAAAAATCAAACTTCAATTACCACCAGAACAAAAGAATTAAATAAGATGAAGAAGATTGGAGGTAACAGAAAGCATAGAAAGTTGTTGACCATGTAAAACATAAAATTACCTCCAGGGCATGGACTATCATGGTGTTAAAATTCACACAGGACATCTCACATAGGAAATCATCTCAATCAAAGGATAAGTATATCAAAGAAGAGAAAAAAGTGGCATGATATTTTGAAGGTTACCTGTAATCGAAATACAAATGACAGGTCACTTTGTTTAAGGTGCTCCTGCAAAATAACCACCAGAATAATTGAGATGCATCTATAAAGCGTTTGAAGTCACAGAGAGAGTGTGTGGAACATATGCTTCTGTAACAGAAAAAATAATCTAAAGTTACACACAGGCTTGAAAGTTTTTTTGAATAATGAGGCTTCAAGATGGCTAATACCAAACAACAAGATTAGCTGTCATGATCCAGAGAACCTCCAATAGTTTATTATTTTTTATCAAGCTGGTTCTAATGATGGAACAATATTATTCTAGGCCTGTACTTAGATGTTATTGAAATTAGCATGAGTAATACCAATTTGAGAATAATAAAGCGTTCAAGCATGCCAACAGGAGAATAAAGTATTTGCTTTCTACTTATCCACAGGCAAAACCCATTAAGACTAGATATGTTAAAAATCAAAGCTTAAAAATGGTTTAACAGTTAAGAAGATTTTAATTTTAAAGGAATCATACAAGCTATAAATTATCAGCAGATAAATGATTGCTGCATAGGTACCGTACCTGCCCAAGAAGAATTTCATTCAACTCGCTCATGGAAGGAGTTCTCTCAACTGCATGAACCTAGAATTGCACCTAAAAAAGTTAGAAAATGTCCACTGAATGGCATATAGAGTTGATTAAAGGGTACAAAAAGGAAGAGAAACAAAAATACCAAGGAAAAATCACCCAAACAAAGGCTCTACAAATGTATGCATGATATAACGTTTTTCAAAGGAATTACCAAGTTCCAAAACTCAACTCAGCTAAGACTAAACCCGGAAATAACAGAATTGGCGTTCAACAATTACTGAAGTCATATTAGTTGTTTTTTTTTTCCTAGTATGAATAACAGTGAATCACCCAGGTTCACATCCATAAACAGTGGCCCAGTGAAAACATGCATTCACTATGGTTTGGTTCTCTTAAACAAGCAAATAACTATGAGGGCTAGGCTCATCCTTCAACAAGAGCAAGGTCAAAGCCATGGTCTCCTCCCACATATTGGGAGCTTATAATTTCATATGCTTGTACACTCCCCAATAAGAATTCTTTTCATCCTGAACTCAAGGTATTGCTTTGCCGTGCATTGAAGAAACAGAAATCCAAAGTTAAATGTAAAAACTTCACAAGGGGACAAAATAGAAATTGGCACAGTCCAATTGCCAGATACATGAATTCAAACTCTCAGACGACTTCACATTCTACATTTTCATCTTAATCTTTCAATTTATATAAGAACTAACAAGAAAAGAATCAAAGGATATGGGAAAGAATTGTTTATATGGCCTTTTACAACAAAATGTAATAGGTCAGATGTCCATTCAAGACAATGATATCAAGGTTCGAGCTGTTATAACATTGATTGAGCACAGAACTCCATGAACTTCAATAATTCCTCAAAAAGTTTACTCTACAACTGTTGAACAGTTTGATCTGACTGCATTAGGTTCTGCCAATTGGAACCTAGAACATACATCAAAGACTAATCCCAAAACCTCGTTTCAGTCAAACAGTTCATGGGTTGACCTTGACTTTAGTGATTGACATTCACAAGTTTCCATGGACATCATGAACTAAATCTTCAAGCTATCAAGTAAGAAAATGTCTGACTGATAATTCATGAATCTGCAAGATGGAAACTATTCATATGACCATCAGATATCCACATCCAAGAAAGGCAAAGGTCCATAACAAATTAGAATATGCACTCTCACAGTCAGAACATATGAACTGATCAATTATTAAAAATGACATGAAATAAACTAAGCAAGCATATATACAACCTCCAGGCCTCCAGGGAAGCAAAATGATACAAGATCTTTGTATTTAAGTGGCAGCTGTTTTTCTGGAGGATAAACAAACAAAACCTGGAAGTAGAAAAAACAAAAAACCATGACCATGCTTAAAAAGCAATTTCCAAACTTAAAATTTCACGCTGTTTGAAACAAAAATCCTCACCTGGGGCTCAAGAATGGGTTCTATACGTGACTGATTTTGACAACCAAGTGCACCTTGCAATATCCCAGAACCTTCGGACTTTCTGGGACCATATTGCCTCTGGAGTGCTTGAAGATCACAATTAGGGTGAAGTCCAACAACTACCATGCTCTCTATAAGCCTCGATGGCGCCTTTAAAGGCCTATGGTCCTGCACAGTTAAATAGAAAAGATGTTAGGAAACCGCTACAAATTTAAATTCCAATTTCTTCAACTATTCATCAAGAGTCGTAATAGAAACAAATGTCGCAAGGATGATGGAGCATCAACTGACTAAAGTATAGACCTCAATCTAAAAAAAGCTGCAGTTGTACTAAATAACAAAAAGAAGCCACCATGAGATGAAAAATATACAAAAACATTTAGACGAGTATTGCAAATAGCTTAAACATGAAATAATCCACTTCAACGAAATAGCATACCAAGTACTGTAACTGAAATTTTGCCCACTGACGTTTTTGGCTAGTAAGAACTTCTGGATTATAAGTTCCACTTTTCACTTCTGGCGGAGGAGAAGAAAACCCTTTTAGCATTCTGCTAAAATGGCGCTGTAGCTTCTGGAATTGGCTATCACCATGATCATCCTTGGATGAAAATACCACAGATGGCCTTGGCGATGGCACAGTGGTGGCTGCGTCTGCAACAGCTTTCGCAACATCTTCTGTTGTCTGCAAAAACAATGAAGTCCTCCAACCAGGACTGCCAGTGTCTTCATTCTTCGCCATCTTCTCAAATTCCCTCTACTTCCAAATTGCACAGTAAAACAATCAAGCTTTTAGAGAGTAAAAATTAGCAGAAATCTCAAAACATATTCTACTTCTTTTTTAACAAATAAAGATTGAAAAACTTTAAAGATTACTCAATATCTACTACAGATTAATCAGCATAGAAACTGAATACCAGACTTTTTGTCAGTCACAGAAAGCTGTTGAAATCAAACAGAAAGAAAAAAAAAAGAATTTGTTTTGCTACCGTAAAAAAAAAAGTTGATCAATTGAAGCATATAACAAACAAATAATCATTGATGCTCATCACCGAGTCTACAAAGAAACAAACACCCAAAATAATCATCGAACAGAGAAAATCGTTCAATAATAATAGCATAGAAATTAAACAAAACAAAATCAAAACTCATATTTACCTTTATTAAATTAAGAGATGGGAAGAAATAAACAGAGAGACAACTTCAGGCGGCTACAAGAAACAAAGTTGGGTTTTTTTTTCTATTTCCTTTATTAAATTAAGAGATGAATAGAAGAACTTCAGGCGGCTATAGCAGGCTAAGTTTGATTAATCGATAATTAATGAAAGGGATATTTGATTTCAATTTGTTGGTAGAGGAAGAAGGAAATTAAAATGGAAGAAACAAGAAGCCCTTTTCCTCTCTTCTTTTCCTCGTGTGCGTCGATATCATAATTTCCAAACAAAAGCAACGGTGGTCAGCTTATACTTTTTTTTTTTTTTTTTTCTCTACTCCTATTATTTAGATATACAATCATTAACATATTATTATTTTATTAATAAGCTATTTATCAGAGATAATATTAAGTAAATTGTTCGTGTTTGTTTGGTAAATAAGCATCCAATGACAGAGTATCGTACAGAGTCACCTCTCTTTTTTTTTCTTTTTCAATTAATATATAAACCGAGAGATGATGCTGTCCGATATATTAATTGAAATAAAAATCGGGATTATAATTACCCCGCACATTTGGACCCTTAGAAAATGTTTGGGATTATTTTTTAAAATAATTTTTATTTAAAAATATATTAAAAACGCGTTTGGAGTCTTTTGTAAAATAGTGTTGAATAAAATAATCATAGAAACGGCAACTTGATAGCTTACACTTAGGTAGGGTAAGGTACACAGTAGGCACTTGGCCTCTTGTTGATGAGAACAAAGAGCTTTATGTTTTTTTCTTTTTTCTTTTTTCTTTTTTGTTGGTTTCCTCCTCCGAATATGGTTGTTTCGTAGCTTACAATTTTTTTCTC
>Ga0307515_10011438_pt1 | contig 16843 bp, 3 predicted proteins | sample 17_EM_MG_FD_194513 | JGI IMG/M metagenome (GOLD analysis project Ga0307515, IMG submission 194513) | Populus trichocarpa ectomycorrhiza microbial communities from riparian zone in the Pacific Northwest, United States - 17_EM | ecosystem: Host-associated > Plants > Roots > Unclassified | place... | reverse complement strand
ATCCTTAGGGGCTTTAAGAGATAAAGAGTAGTTTCCTCTAGAGATCCTAGTATAGTGTTTTCCTTTATTTTTTTTCTGTTGCCAGCTGCTTTTCCACTATCCTAGTATATTTTCTCTTGCTGCTCTCCCTATATAGGCTAGGGATGTATAAGAAGATTGTATTTTTCTTCTAGAGAGGCCCTTTTTAGCTAGCTTATCTGCTATTTCGTTTTCGTAGATTCCTAGGTAGCTAGGAACCCAATAGAAGAGGATATTAACAATAAAATATAGTATAAGGTAAAATAGATAGGCTATAATAAGATTACCTAGGAACTACTAGAGAATCTAAAAAACGCTATAAGAAAGGTATAGGAGTATTAGAAGAGATTAGGTTAGGTAGTATTAATAAAAAAGAATTACTAAAGAATAAGTTACCTAAGGGGGACCTAAGAAGAGTAGTTGCTAAACTACTTAGATCTGTTTCCTTCCTAACTAAAAAAGAATCCGTTTTTTTATCGCTAAGTTTCTATAAACCTTATTCTATAAGTTTCTACTTTTTAAAACGGACCTTTTTATAAACCTTCTTAAGATGGATTAACCGAGTAGACACCGTAAGACGAGACTTAAGGGCCCGTTGCTAAGTATTAGCAGCCTCTTATTTAGCGTCCTGGGAATAATATAATTCCGCTAAAGTAATAAACAGCTTATTATTTAGCCGCGTAGTAGTAAATTAAATATAAAACCCTAAAATAAATTAATTAAGGAACTAGACGACTATTAAGAGTAATAGGTTATATATATTTAGTATTAGAGATAGAGTAAACGTTATAGGATAAATAAATATTTGCTTTAGTGCACTTTAAATAAGAGGACGGTTATTATAAAGATAGGTTCGCTAACGTAATATAAACTAACCCCTTTTTTAAATAGCGAGAATACGGAGACGATATAATCTTACTAAGAGATAATATCGCAGTAATAGTGCGAATATGACGAACGGTTAAAGAAGAAGGAACTTTAGGTATTGTAACGGCGCTATCGCACATTACCTGCCAAATTCTGCTATACTCTGCCGACCTATAATTGGCCCGCCCAAAGCTAGCGCCTTAGCGGCTTACCCTATATATTTGTTTACATCGGTCCTAGCGACCCCTTTTCCTTCTCTTTAGCTTAGTATCTTTGTAAGATAGCATTCTATAAGTTTTAGTTTAGAAGCATTTGTACGAGCCGTTACATTATACTAAGCTCTCCCTATATTGCCTGGGAAGGCCTTAATAATATCCCACCCTAAAAGAAAAAAAAACTTCGTCTATAACGACGTGTTAACGCGCTATACTTAGACACCAAAACAACTCTATATTGCCTGGGAAGGCCTAGATAATATCCTACCTTATAAGCCAGACAGGACTAGACCTATACCCCCGGAATTAAAACTAAAGCATATAATACTAATAAACCCTAGAAAGCTAATAATGGCACCCAAAGTAAGCTTATTTAAGAGAGTTGCCTCTACCTAAGAGGAACCTAAGATCCAATTAGGATCAGAAATTAAAGATAATAATAATATCGTAGACATACGCAAGCAGATTCGCGCCCTCGTAGCCAGCTAGGAAGCTAATTATCTTAAGGTAAGAAATATATAAGAGACCCTACAAGAGATCCTAGAAAGCCTCGCGGCCCTATAAAACGGCCTAGCTTCCCCTTCTTAAAGCCCTAGCCGACATACTTACTCTACTAAATGTAATATACTAGGGAGTACGGATATAATAATAAAGTAAGTAAAGTCCGTTAAGCTCCCTAACCCCTAACTACTATCTAACGGGATAGACCCTACCTTTAAGAATTGGAGAATTTAAGTATAAGGAAAGCTCCGTATTAATTATAACTATTTCCTTTCTAAGGAAGCCAAAATACTCTACCTTTTTAGTTAAACCACTAAGGACGCCTAACGGCACCTTTAAGCCAAGTTTAAGGACGATTCCCCTATCTAATTTATATCTGTTAATGAGATAATACGGCACCTAGCGGCTATTTATATTAACCTAAACAAAGTATAGGATGCCCGGTATAATTATAATCGCCTAATAATAAAACCGAACTAACCCTTTACCAAATTCTAGACTTAATTCCTATACCTTATAGAAGAAGGCTAGGTTCCCCTTAAGAACTACTAATTAGACTTATACGATAAGCTAATAATTCAGCTATAAGAGAAGATCGCTATAACCTTAGATAACCTCCTAATATATAATAGACTTGTAACTCGTTACCTATTATTAGATTTAGAACTAAAGTAAATTAACGCCCGCCCTAATTAGTAGAAGCGACCCTAGAATAATTAAAACTTATTAGCTACACCTATAGTAGCTAGAGTAGGAAGATAAGCCATAACCGCCCTTATACTAAAAGCGGTTATATCTACGCACTAGCAGGCCTTACCTGACTAGCTATATACTATACCCCTAACTAGTACTCGTTATAATACCCCAATTAACCCTACCTCGGCTACTTACTATAACTGTAATAAGGAGGGTGTTACGGCACTGACCTAACGCATACTGTTCCTACTATTAGCTAGCCTACTACTAGCGCCTTGGCGGCTAGCCCTACTATTTATATACGATACCCCCTTTTACCTTCTTCTCTTCTTTATAGCATAACGTAGTTATTCAGTCTACTTTATTGCAGTACTGTGGCAGTTTGTGCTATTATTAATTGCGCCCCGTCGCGATTACTGATTCCCCGTATCCCAGTTATCTCCGCCTTAGAACAATTGCGACCTGCGCGCGCAGCTGACGCGTCCATACGCTATAATTTAGCACAGTCCTAGAACGATCCTTAGTTTTTTCTTAGCGCCAAAGACCACCTAAATGGGCGACATTAATAACGCCGAAATGGCCGAAACCTAAAACCCCCGCGAAGTTTTTGCAGACTTCTTTATATAAATATACCGTAACATCGCATGGACAATCCGCTGCTCCCCACTATACCCTAAGACCTTTGAGGCCGACAAAGCTTACCATACCCTTGTTAACCATACTAATAAGTTCCTTAGCAATATTAAAGTAGGACTATAGTTTATATATAATATAAATACCGCTAATAAGAAAGCTAACGAAAGCCTTAATGCCCTTATTGCTTCCTAAACAGGAACTATTAACTCCTAGGCAGAGACTATCGCCGTTCTAAAATAATTAACCCCTATAATAACGGCAGCAACCTAGTAGAAAAAACAGAAGTCTAAAGACCCGCCAATATTTAGCGGAAAAGGCACCCTATTAGAACGATAAGCTAACTTTAAGACCTGGCATATTAAGATTAAAGGAGTCTTTAACCGTAACTAGGACTACTTTAATACAGTCCAATCTTAGATCCTTTATATCTTGGATATGCTAGAAGGTAAGGCCTATAAGTTTATTAAGTAGGGCTTGGAGCTTATATATAAGAACCCGAACAATATATCTATGTAGAAATGGCCCGCTAAGGAAAATATGCTTAAAGAGCTTGCTGCCTACTATAAGGTTATTAATATAACCTAGGTTACAAAAAATAAGCTTAACCATTTCCCCTAGGGCGAGCGTAATTACTAGTCCTGGAAGGGAGAGCTTAATAAGTTAATGGTCCGCGCTAGGAAAACAGACAAATAGAAGGTGGACCTATTTCGGAAGTTTATCTCTTTAAAGATAGAAGAGCTAGTACTTGGACTTAACTATGAAATTAATAATAGCGACTATATAGGTTAGAGAAAGTAGATAGATATATTCGCTAAGAACCTCGTAAATTATGCACACCGAGCCAACCTTAAGAATACTAACTACCGCCCACCTGCTTAAGCCCCTGCCCCTACGCTAACCCTAACCTTAGTAGTAACTAAAGAACCTATGGACCTTAATAGAATCTTAGATACGGAGTGTAAGCGCCGCTTTAATAATAGACTGTGCCTTGCCTATGGCCTACCTGGCCACTAGAAGGACGCTTATAACCCCACTATAATAGCAAACCTAGTCCTGATGCTAGCCCGTTAAATAACGCAAACTAATAACCGCGGACGTAGTAACCGCGGAGTCTATTATAGCTGTGGTAGATAACTCCCCCCCTTTAACCCTGCGGCTTAGTTACTCTAAATAATGCCCTATATAGAAGCCTAACCCGTTAATAACGCCCAGAATTGGTAACTCCGCGCTAGCGAATACGAACACAGCTATATTGTCGGCAAGGTGCCGTCTTCCTATACCCTAACTAAGACTAACACTGCCAGCCAGATAGATACTAGATCGCCCCGCTAAAACAGCCCTGTACCCTAGTTATTAAAAGGCAGACCCTTAAACTAAGTTGTGTCTAAGGGTCTAAACCATATAAGGAGGAAGACGAGAAGATTAGGTCCCTGTTACTAGACCAATTAGTCCTTTCTATTAGTAAGCTACTACTTGATCTTAGATTAGTAAATAGTAACAAGAAATTAATCCTTATTTAAACCCAACTCTTTTTATTACGTAACCTATGCCCCTAAGTTTTTATTAATATAGTAAGCCTAGTGGACTCCGGTAGTACTGTGATGGCATTTACTAACGCGAAGTCTATTATAAGAAAATATAACGTTATAACTAAGAAGCTATTGGCACCTAGGCTACTACGCCTTATAGACAGTATCCTAACTTCGCTTATTACGGACTACTTTACCGCCCGAATGTTAATTGGCCTCTATACTAAAGCTATGCTCTTTCTTATTACTAAACTCTCACCCGCTACCCTAATTATTTTAGGTATGCCTTGGCTCTAGAAGCACGAGCTCTACCCTAGTTTTAGGGAGCTTAAGATCCGCTTTAACTCAGACTACTACTCTAGGAACTATCTCCCATGGGGGATAGCCGACAGTAGTAGGGACGCCCTGCGTGGATACTTAGTACTACTAAGCCTAGTGCCTAGGACCATATATAAAGCCCTAATAGTAGAAGATATTCCTAATGAAGGGGAACCTGTGTAGCTGCAAAGCAACGAGATAGTAAAAAACTAGACTACTTTAGTACTTAAGACCGAAACGACGGGCTAGCTAGCCTTACTAAGACTAAGGAAGAAGGTCCGCTTTGCGCCGCTGCTATTAAGAATCCAACGCTAACCCAGACACCCTTTAAACCCTAGCCGCCTAGCCCGACACCTGGAACTAAGCCATATACTATATACGCATACTATAGCCCGCGTTATAGTAAGGACTAGCTATAAAACTACTAAGACCCGGATAATAGAAACCGCGCCACTATAACGCCTAACTTTATACCTACTCCCCGCACGCCTTATGTAAGGCCGCCGCCTAGAAACCGCTCCTAAGAGCTGACTAAGACGAGCCAGCCCCGCCGCGACGTTGGGAGAAGATTAAATATGCCTTAATCTGGACGATATTATAAACGTACGCACTATAAATTTCGCCTAGTTTTATAAATAAAAAGGTGTAAAAGTAATAAGGATCTATATAGTAGAGCTGGTAGAATTAGTAGAATAAGAAAAACGGAAACAATTAATAGATAAACTCCCTACTAGACTAGTTAAAATACCGGACCTAATAGAGGAATCCTTTTGCCGCTTAGTTAATGGTAACTATATAATAGAAGAAGCCTGCAAGGTCTTCCCTAGTTATTTTCACCGCTTCCTTAAGGAAAACCTCCAGACTATAAATACTAAGTTCCTCCGCCGCAAAGTTATAGATATAGACGTTGAAAAGTTTATAAAAGGCAAGCCCGCTCTAACTAGGGACAATATTATATAACGCCTCCTAAGGGAACACAGGCACCATATTAAGGGGTTTCTCCTAAAGAATACCGATGAGCTCCTACTATATTGCCTATAGGACCATAAAATCAAAATTATACCAGGAAAGCAGCCCCTATACTATAAGAACCGCCCACTCTCCCCTACCGAGCTCTAATGCGTTAAGAAATGGATTAATAAAATGCTTAATAAAGGCTTTATCCGAGAATTAACGTCCCCCGCTATAGCCCCGCTCCTACTCGCTACTAAGCTAAAAGGAGGGGTAAGGATCTGCTATAACTATAGAGGACTTAATAACGTTACCGTTAAGAACTAATACCCGCTCCCGCTTATCCGGGAGACACTTAATGCCCTATACGGCGCTAAATTCTATACTAAGCTTAATGTTATCGCCGCGTTTAATAGGATCCGTATTACTAAGGGCTATAAATAGCTTATAGTATTTATTACCCGCTTTAGGCTCTACGAGATACTAGTAACCCTATTTAGCCTTTATAATGCCCTAGCTATATTCTAGAACTATATTAACTATATTCTTTATAATGCACTAGACGACTATTATACAGCATACCTTAATAATATTCTTATATTTTCTAAAACTTGAGCTAAGCATACTAGGCACGTTGAAGAGGTAATTCGCCGCCTTAGAGCTGCCGGCCTCTAAATTGATATTAGTAAGTTAGAGTTCTATATAATAAAGATAAAGTATCTTAACTTAATTATCTTAATAGAAGGAATAAGTATAGATTCTGAAAAGGTCTAAGCCTTATAAGTATAGGAGAACCTAACCTTAGTTAAAGAATTACAGCAGTTTCTTAGATTTGTAAACTTTTACCGCAGGTTTATCTAAAGTTATTCTGCTGTTACTATACCTATAATAAAACTTCTAAAAAAGGATATTAGATGGCTATAGGGACTAGAATAAACTAAGTTGTTTAAGGCCCTTAAGAGAGCCTTTACTTTAGCACTAGTACTAGCATACTACGACTATATGAAGAAAACAGTGGTAGAGATAAACGTATCAAATTAGGCTTCTGGCGGAGTCCTTTCCTAGTATAATAATGACGGTAAACTAAGACCGGTTATATTCTTCTCCGCAAAGTACTCTACGCCGAAGTGTAACTACGAGATCTATAATAAAGAACTCTTAGCTATTATTAAGGCTTTAGAGGAATAGTATCCTAAGCTATAAGGGACCAAGGAGCTGTTTAAAATTATTACTAACTACAAGAACCTATAGACGTTTATAACTACTAAGCAGCTAAACTAATACTAAGTCTAGTAGGCAGAGTTCCTTTTATAGTTTAACTTTATAATTATATACAGACCTAGTAGTAAAGCTACGCTCCTTAACGCCCTAAGCCAACTACTAGGAACGAAACCTAAGGACACTAATAATAAACGCCTCCGCTACCGAGCCCAAGTTATTATACCGCCCCAGAAAGTTAACCCTATAATCTTAGAAGAATTACTATATAAGTCCCACAACTCTAACAACGTGGAGTTTGTAGCCGCTCTAGACCCCAAAATAGCCAAAAAGTCACTAGATAAGCTAATCCGGTTAGGATATTAGGAGAATAAACTCGTAAGAGATATAGTAGCGGCCCTGCGTAATTAGAAAGCTTGCTATTAGCTAAAGAAGATTAGGAAATTACTCCGTTGCGATAAGTTAGAATATAGTATCGTTAACGGACAGATCTACTTCCGCCAACGCCTCTTTATCCCTAATGCCCTAGACCTCCGCCTAGAAGTTATCCATTGCTCTTATAGCAGCGGCCCCGCTAGTTACCCTAGCCGGGTTAAGACTTTTAACCTCTTAAATTAAACATACTGGTGGCTAGGAATCTCCTAGTTTACGGCTACCTTCGTTAAAGACTGTACCCTATGCTTTCGCACTAAGACCCCCCGTTCTGCCCCGCCTGGTTTCCTAAAGCTACTAGAACTACCCGCTCGCCCGTAGACCGATATTTTAATTAACTATATTATAATGCTGCCGGTATGCTAACGCCACAGTAAGGCATATGAATATATCCTTATTATTATAGACCGCCTAACTAAAATATAATACCTCGTTCTAGTAATAGGACTTTTAATAGAGGAGCTAGTTAATGGCTTTGTTAATAATATATATAAGCTCCACGGTGCACTAAGTATAATTATCTTTAATTGCGGTATATAATTTGTTAGCGACTTCTAGCAACGACTAAGTAAACGCCTTAAGATAACCTTACAACTAAGCTCAGCCTAGCACCTAGAAACGGACGGCTAAACTAAAATCGTTAACGCTGCCGTAAATAAGTACCTTTGTGCTTTTGTTAGCTTTATATAGGACAATTAGGTTGACTACTTGCCGCTTACCGAGTTTGCTATAAATAACTAAGTTAATAAGAGCACAGGCATCTCCCTATTTTTTGCCAACTATGGCTTTAACCCTCGCCTCGGAATTGAGCCTGCTAGCCCCTGCCTATTGACACTATTAGCACAAGTAAAGAAGGAGTTCTTCCGCGCAGACTCTATGGCTAACCGCTTTAAGCGGATATTAATATAGCTTAAGGCCCTAGCCCGGATTTTACAGTAACGCTATAAAGACAATGCTAATACCCATAGGGATAAGAGCGCGTTATTCTACAAAGGTGATATAGTTATAGTTAGCTTAGAAAATATAAAGATAAACAGACCTAAGAAGAAATGGGACGACAAATAGGACGGCCTGTACCCCGTACTTATAGTATACTAAGGGGTAGTTATAGTAGACCTCTTAGACTATATCCGAGTAAATAAATCCTTTTATATATCTAAGGTCCGCCTCTAGGCTGCCGAAGAGATCCCTAGCTAAGTAAATATTAATACCGTAGAGCGCTGTAATGTACAAGGACGAGTAATAGAGAGAGATAATGATGGCAATATAGAAGATAAATGGGAGTTTAAGAAAATCCTTAATGTATATAACGAAGACCCCTAAGGCCTAACTTATGAGATTAAATGGAAATATTATAAGAACATAACCTAGCAGCTGGAAGAGGACCTAAAGGGTTGCGAATAAGCTATATAGCGCTTTTATAAGCAACACCCTAAGAAGCCAGGACCCTTAGATTGGGTATAAGATAAGGAAAAGTTATACTAAGGTCGTGGCCGACCACCGTATTAAAAATTTGTGGTAGTTAAGATGTTATAGAACTTCGACCGCCGGTTAAAGTTGTTTAATTGGTTAGAATTCTCGCCAAGAGCGCCACGCGCTAACTTTATTTATTGAGCCGACTAATTAGGATTTTTAATATTTTTGCAGCGAAAACAGGTGGTCCCGCGTACTGCCTGTTTGAAGTTACTTGTTTAGTTTGGGGACTAAACCTTCTAGGGAGGGGAGTACTGTTACGGCACTGACCTGACGCATACTGTTCCTACTGTTGGCTGGCCCACCACTAGCGCCTTGGCGGCTGGCCCTACTATTTGTATACGATACCCCCTTTTACCTTCTTCTCTTCTTTATAGCATAACGTAGTTATTTAGTCTACTTCATTGCAGTACTGTAGCAGAGGGTTACTTTACCTTATCTTGCCTAGAGCTAAAGGATATAGGCAATATTAAGGAAATAGAGGAAGGAGAAACGTCTAATAAGTTAGGAAAAGAAGAGCCTTAGGGAAAGACTCCCCCCTAGGGTACCCTATCGATCTTAAAAAGATTAGTCTTAGTTAGTTAATAGGTGGAAAGTATTTTACTGTTCTATATATAGTATCTTAAAATGGATATAGAGTAAATATAACTGCCCTTATTAACACTAGAGTAAATGGCTTTACCTGTATAATTACAGCACCTATCGTACCAACCGCGTGCCTACGCGTTCGGTACGCCAGGTACGCGTTTACGCGTTCGGTGCACCAACCACTCGCTTACGTGTCTGGTGCACTTATGAAGCACTGACTAATTAGGGGGAGGACGTATTAGTATATAGACCACGTAGTCTGCTTTATATAATTAACAGTTACCATCTAAACAAGTATACGATACTATATGTATTTCGTGCCCGTGGATACGACTCACTTGTGCTATTAAGTTAGTATAAACACTAATTAGTAAGCGCGCACAGATTAGCAATTACTTAATACCTCCCCCTAAGCGATATACACGACAGCGACCACCTATTTAGACTCCTAGTACGACCTACTAGAAGGTCGGAAGTTGGGGATTACGGACTATTACCAACTCTATATACTTATTTAAGTCTTAGTACGGTTTACTAGAAGTTATAGACGCGAATACAGACCTTTATGGAACCCCCTATCCTTAACCCCCTTAAACCCTAAACCTCTTCGGACCTTACGGAAACCCCTTACCCTTCTATAAACCGTTACGGACCCGTTAATCGCCTTTACGGACCACTATAAGACCCCTTAAACTGTTACGGACCCGCTAATTAATTTTACGGACCGTTATAAGACCTCCTCTACCCGCTATAAGCTACTATAACCCGCTATAGCTTATACAGATATATAACGCTACACAATATAGTAGATATAAGTAAGCAAATTAGTAAAGGTCAAAAGAAGTAGAGCTAAGGAGTCGACCTTACGTCCACGGACGACGTTAACGACTATATTAATTTTAAAATCCTTAAATACGGACACTATAAGCTTCTAAATAATAACCTATAGGAGTAATATAAGGAAGACTTTACGGACTTTACGGAAGCTATTCTTAAGACTTATAACCCTACTACCATCCGTAACCTACGAACCCTTTTACGTCACCAAGGTATATGGGTTAAAAAGGATAAACGAGTTACTGTTATATAGTCCTTATACAACACAATATAGGAGGAGGACTAAACGGAATGGACTAAAGAGAAAATCCTAGACTAGGTTAAAGCCACGAATAATCTCTCTACTTCTCCTAAACTTAATAATATCACTAGCCTTATACCTAACCTACTTAACTAAATTCGTCCTATAAACCTAAGCAATTTCGGAATTAATCTTATGGGCTAAAGCACACCTAGTACCTAAGTTACGGACCGTAATACCCCCGTAAACTAAAATACGGACCAAAACCCTTCTGTTAATAAAGCTATAGATCTATAACCTACCCAAGTTATAGATCCGCAAGCTATATATCTATAAACCACATATCCGCAAGCTATAGATCCGTAAGTTATAGATCTATAACGCACCTAAGCAAAGACCTACGGTAAGGAGCTAGCTAACCTAGCTAAGCTCTATACCGACGAATCTAAGTATAGCGGTAAAAACGATAACTTTAACTTTAAACTAACTATCTTTACGGACCTCTGTTAGAAGGCCGATATTCCTAAATAGGAGTTTAGCCAAGCCTACTTTACTATACTATGCGGCCTAGCACTTAACCACTATTACACCAACCTTAAGAATACCCCCCTTAGTGTTCCCTTTAATAAGCTATACGAAGCTACCCGTAACTACTTTAAAGGACCGGAATATAAGCGTAATATCCTTACCTAATGGAATACGACTAAGCTACGGACCGTAATTAACAAGAACACTAAAAAATCGACTATAAAGTGCCTGTAAATTCTTATTAAAGACCTCTAGCACCTACAGCACGGCCTTAACGCTAAGCTTTAAATAGACGACTTCCTATATAATAAACTTATTACGGCCTGCTAGGAAGTAAAGCCCTGTAAGTACGCCTACTATAAGCCTACAAATACCTTAGCTGGCCTTATTAATAATCTACGCTCCTCTATTATAATGTATAAAGTCTTAAACCTACTAGGCAGCACTTAAGCCTTTATTACGGATATTTAATATCCATAAATAGACTTAGACGTCTACTTTACGGACCGCCGCTACTGCTAGCAGCACCCATACCAACTAAGTCCTACCTATAACCCCCACAGCAACCCCCGTATAAAAGCATACCCCTATAAATAAACTAGCCAGAAGTGCTTTATATGTGGTAAGAAAGGATGTTGGTCTATAAAGCATACCTAGGAAGAACGTAACAAGTCTAGGAAGAGACTTAATAGCCATATTAACTAGTTCATTTTGGAATATAAAGGAGAGAAAGTAGAAGAGCCCCCTAATAAGTTAATAGAAGCCCTTATAATTGACTTTAACTTAGACGCTTAGGAATAAAAGACCTTAGAGATATTCCTAACTACTTTTAGACCTTTTATGGATAGCTAAGCCTTTAATATTATAACCGTATTAGCCGACCGTTCCTTTATACACTTAGTTGCGCCCAAAAACTATTCCGTAAGTACCCCCGTTACAAATATTATAGATTATAAGCAGGACCTATTTGCATATATTACCACAAAACGCTATACCCCTAAGGAATTCTACAGTATTATAATCGACATAGGTGCCTTTAAGAAGTCTACTATAGGCTACGGACAATACCTTGTATATAGGACCACCATAAATAACAATACGGACATTAATATTACGTAAACTGGGGCCGTAACCGTCTAATTCGGCATCGGCTTAACTGCATTAATTAGATCAGTAGCAGTTAAGACTCTAATTAGCCTAGTTAACTTCCACGTAGTAAAGGCGGACACCCCTTTCCTACTCTGCCTTGCGGATATAGATAGGTTATAGGTGTACTACAATAACGTTACGGACACCCTAATTGGCCCTACAACTGCCCTAGGAAGCAAGTATGTCACCCTACTAATTATACGATAATTTGGACACCCGTTCCTTATATAGGGAGAGACTTTACGGACCTATATTTAGGAATCTTTCGACTATAACCCGTGCTACCTTAGCAGTACGGAAATCTACTGCCTGCACCGCCGTTTTAGCTACCTATTAGCCGAAAAGCTGTATAGAGTCCTTAAACGTTCTGGATATAACGACGTTAATAGGAAGGCAATTAACCACCTAACTAAATACTGCTCCTACTGCTAGAAATACGGACATTCCCTAGGCCGATTTAAGTTCACCCTTTATAAGGATCTTAACTTTAACCATTTAGTATACATAGATATTATATACATTAACGGCAGCCTAGTATTATATATAATTGACAAGGCAACCCGCTATTAAGCCGCCTGTTAGTTATAAAATATATCTATAAAGCACACTTGGGATATTTTATAGACCTACTAGATTGACACGTACGTTAGACCTCCTAAGTATATCACCTATGACGCCGGTAGGAACTTCATTAGTAAGGAATTTCAGTAGTATACTACGGCCATGGCTATATTAATAAAAGCCGTTCTAGTTAAGGCGTATTAGTCTATTAGGCTTATTAAGCGAGCTTACCTAGCCCTATAGAGAGCTTACTAAATTATTACGGACGAGTATAAGGATATCTAAAAGGAACTAGCTCTACAGATAGCCGTAAAAGCCGTTAATAACACTACTAGCCCAGATAGACTAGTACCTACCCTCTTAGTCTACGGAGCCTACCTAAGGATAAGTAACTTAGATCCTCCTGCCCCGTTTATTATGGAATAAGCAGCTGCAATACGGAAGGTAATAGCTGAGATAGTTAAGCTACAGGCCAAATAAGCTATTAATAACGCCCTATACCACCGCAATAAACCTAATATAACCCTAGTATACGACCTCCCGTTTAACTCTAAAGTCCTTATATGGCGTAAAAGCGGTAAGTAGACCGGACCCTACCGTTTACTAGCTGTAGAAAATGAGATGTGCTATATATAACTTCCTAGCGGCCTGACTAGCTTTAGGAGCACGTTTATAAAACCCTACTTTCGGCCCGAAGACACCTATAACGTCGAGCTAGACGAACTAGAAGTAACTGCCGAGCTAAATAAACTAGAGGTAACCGCCGAACTAGATAAACCAGAAGCAACCGCCGAATTAAACGAGCTAGAAGCACCCTTGCCTACCCTAGAAGTCCTCCAGAAACCTATTAAACCCACTATACCTACTATAAAGCGCGGTTAAGGACGCCCCTAAAAGCACCCTATAACTAAGAACACTATAATAAAGACTTACCTAACCTCCACAGGAATATCCGTAAGGCAATCTCTACCTATAGATATATTAGTTCTAGTACAGGAAACCCCCTTTACGGACTTACAACGTAAAGAGATTAACGGACTACTTAAAAAGGGCGTCTTTACAGTTATAACGGAGAAAGACGTTCCGTAAGGCGTCCGTATATTTAACTTACGCTTTATTAACGAAATTAAGTACCTAGGTACTAATAAAGCTTTTAAAAAATTAAGGCTTGTTATACAAGCCTATAACAACTAAGGGAAGGGCTTAGTCCTTACGCAATCGCCTATAATTTAACGAGTTAGCCAACGGATTATACTTATACTTATACCCGGACTACAGCAAAGCAAACCCATAGCTCTTTACCTATAGGATATCTTGCAAGCCTATATATAGTCTAATACCTACCTAAGTAGGGATATCTTTATACGGCTACCCCCTAAGCTTAACCTATAACTAGGAACAATCCTATAGGTTATAAAACCTCTATACGGAGTACCAAAAGCTAGAAACCATTAGTTTAAGATATACTACTAGTACTATATTAGTAAACTTAAAATAGAACAGTCGACCTACAACCCCTGCCTCCTATATAGCCTATTAAATGGCCTCGGTATTGTTGGACTCTAAATAGATAATACCCTATTCCTAGCAGACCAGACCTTTATAGACGCTAAAAAAACTAAACTATAAAAGGCTAAGTTCTTAGTAAAGCCGTAAGAGCAGTTAACTAAGCAGAATCCGATTAAGTTTAATAGAGGCCTAATTATATAAAAGGGCAACCTAATTAAGCTAACTTAGGAACGCTAAGCCTAAAACCTAAAGCCTATTATAGTAAAGCCTACGGACCTTACTAGTTCCTGTGGAGAGACCTATAAGACCGTAAATATAAAGGACTAATACGCTGCATAGCGTGCAAGAGGCGCCTATATAGCCACAGTCTGCTAACCCAAATCTACCTATAACTTATCCTTTGCGGCCTAGGTAGTAGATCCGTAAAAAGAAAATATTAAGCAGCTTAATAAGCGCATTTAATAGCAAATTAATAACGCAATAAGAGGACTTACTTTTATACTACTAGACTTAAATTCCCTTAGTGTAATGGTATTTACGGACGCCTCCTTTGCTAATAATAAAGACCTATTATTATAAATCGGCTTTATAATTGTACTTACGGACCGCAATTAAGACGTAAATATACTGCACTAGTCTTTAATTAAGTGTAAATAAGTAACCCGCAGTATACTAGCTTCTAAGCTATATGTACTAGCCTATAGCTTTAATATAGCAGCCGCAATTAAATTAACGGTCTAGAAGATTCTATAACTGGAGCAGTTACCCCTAGTTCTATACACTAATTTAAAGTCCCTCTACAACTGCCTAGTTAAACTAGGTACAACACAAGAGAAGAGGCTTATGGTTGACCTTATGTGCTTACATTAGGCCTATAAACGGCGCGAGATTATAGAGGTTAAATAGATTAGCAGCGGAGATAACCTAGTAGACGCTATAACTAAGGCAAAGCCGTGTTAAGCTCTTAAAACCTTAATTAATACGAATAAGCTTAACCTAGAAGTTATAGAATGGGTAGAACAGGACTAACGGAGCACCTACGGTACGTCTACGGCCCGTTGGAAGGCCGTACGGCTTATTATATAGTACAGGTAGAAAACGGTGGAAAGCTACGGTAGAACTTAGTGGACTTATATAACCTGCTAAATTTTGCAGGGTAGTTAAATTAACTAATTACGATTTTCTATCCCCGGGATAGAAAATCGCCATTAGCTCGCTTAGCACTAGCGCCTTAGTGGCCCTTACGATCCGACTTATAGCTTGTCTACTGCCCGTTAAAAGGCCGTACGGTTTATTTTACGGACTATAAGTAGAACTTACGGCTAGCTTAGGGCACCGTTTAGAAGGTAGCCTAGACGGCACCTCGGGGGAGATTTCCTATATATTTTCTTTTATGTTTTATAGTTCTATTAAAGCAATTACAGAGGCTGTACATAAGTAGTTTCATTTTTCAAGTACCGCCAGTATATAATTACAGCACCTATCGTACCAACCGCGTGCCTACGCGTTCGGTACGCCAGGTACGCGTTTACGCGTTCGGTGCACCAACCACTCGCTTACGCGTCTGGTGCACTTATGAAGCACTAACTAATTAGGGGGAGGACGCATCAGTATATAGACCACGTAGTCTGCTTTATATAATCGATAGTCACCATCCAAACAAGCATACGATACTACATGTATTTCGTGCCCGTGGATACGACTCACTCGTGCTATTAAGTTAGTACGAACATTACCTTTATAAATACTGCCTATATAAATAATGTTGCTAAATTTCTAAATATAGAAGCTATCCGACTAGAGAAGCCTGTCTAGGTAAAAGGCTATAACGGCTAAGCCGGTTAGCCGGTTACCCATGTTTTAAAGTTATATATTACTCTTAACGGACGACGCTAATATAGTATCCCTTTTTGCATCCTAGACCTAGGGTCCTATAATATAATCCTTAGACAAAAATAGATGTCCTATTTTAATATTTAGCTAAATATACAATAAAGACAGTTTATTTAGCCGGAGGATAGACTGAAGTTGCCTTCCTTTATTAGGGAAATCCGAACCGACCGTAAGACACTAGCCGTAAGGGCTAACCCTACCTACTAGTAGGATGTCCGGGCCCGTGACCTAGCCTTTACTTAAGAAAACGCCCGCTGTAAAGCTAGAAAGAACTCTATACTAATAAAGATACTCTCCTAAAGCGCTATATTTAAAGAAAACTCTATATATGGAAGCGGGATAGATAATAACGTAGATAACGTCTAAATCGCGCAGATCTAACCGGTATGGAAAAGAACACATTAATAGGATATAAGGGATGACCTCCAAAAGATGTAACAGGAGCTAAAAGGAGTAATAATAACGCTAATACCCTGGAAGTATATAAAGTTATATATGCCCCTATTGTTATACAACCCCCCCCCCACCGTAGATATTACCGCAATTAGCGTGGTAGTATTCCACTTTAATATATACCAGAAGGATAATAAGGTCTTTATAACAAGCCTATATAAGATTAACTAAATTATTAATAATAGGGAGGAAGAGCTAGCTAAGGAGACCAATAAGGAACTAGTTAAACG
>Ga0307515_10011436_pt1 | contig 16843 bp, 16 predicted proteins | sample 17_EM_MG_FD_194513 | JGI IMG/M metagenome (GOLD analysis project Ga0307515, IMG submission 194513) | Populus trichocarpa ectomycorrhiza microbial communities from riparian zone in the Pacific Northwest, United States - 17_EM | ecosystem: Host-associated > Plants > Roots > Unclassified | place... | reverse complement strand
CAATGCATATCTCGCCTATCGACTATGCGACTTGAATTCAGTCCTCAAGACTTTCGACAACCACTGGTCAATTCCTTGACAGGATTGATTATTTGTTCATATAGAGATGGACGTAGGGATAGCTAGATCCATATGACAAGTGGGAATTATGCGGTTCAGTACTGTGCTTACCCCAACAAACGCTCGGCAATGGAGGTACTTCAATCGCCAGTCACTTTTTACAACAACAACGAGAATTCAAGGCCACTCTACCCTCACACATTTGCCCAGAGTGTCAAAGAAGCCAGGACTGATGAGCGATGATCCTGTTTTGTGCAACATAACGGTCGTAAACCAAGGTAAAAATGCTCAGTAACGCGTCCTAATGAGTTGTTCCATGACTGATTGGACCTAAACACGCAGATTACCTGGTTTCACAAGGGTCATTGGACAGAGGACGTTGAGTCTTTGCCGTAGAATTGGTCAGTTTCGATCCAGCCACTCTCGAGTATGGCGGACTGAGATATTACTAGGGAGTACTTCCCACTGGTACACTACTACGTTATTCCCAACCAACAGCAAGATTGCACAGCCCAAAGTGTATGCGCCTGTGAGCTGGGTTTACCGCCAAAATCAACCGTCTACTCAAAACCAAGAAATGCAAAATTCTCCAACGCACAGAGTATGACGAAGAGGCGCGCTTTATGCACAGCGGGGTAGAATGCCTGGAAAATAGAGCCGTACCAGTTGACTCTCCATAGCCCGTGTCAATGTGGATGGTGGATGCGGTTGTGTGTGGTGGAAAGGGGAACGGAACGAACCTCGGATTTGGAGAGTGCCCGCCCGTGGCTCTGGTGCTCGGTCCTCACCCTCGGATGACCCCCCCGTATCACTTCCCAATGACGCAGATCCAGAAGTTGGCTTTCACCAAGGCCCATTCTTGATGGTTCGGTGATCTGGGCAATCAATTTCGGTCCGCATCTCCATTGTACCAGCTTGTCCGAGACTCTCCTCGGCCTTCTTTGCGCCAGTCACAACACCCTTGCAAAAGGCCTCGCGTCGCCCACTGCCTCCCTTTGCAACGTCCTTGGGGGCGACCTGAAGAGCGGCAACGAGCCTTTTGTTGTTGCAGAATATACGTGATTCGAGAGCCTTGTCCGGTCTGAGGATGGGCGGTGAGCAGAGGGCGCCGATCTCGAGGCAGTGCCGAGGTTTGTGGAAGTGAACGTCGTCGGGAGAACACGCAAGCCCTATACAGCCGTGGGGTATGTGATCAGCAATACTCACAATGACGGCAATGAGAGAAATCATCTCCTTCCACCCCTGAGCAATTGACCGTATCGTCGGAGGCAGATCATCTGTGGGGTATTAGATCAGAGCACCGTAAGCCGGAAACGTGGCGTTACTCGCAATTCAGAAGACTCTTGGCACCCGTGCCACGGCGAGGGGTGTACACGCCCTCCGAGATGAGAGCGGCCTCTTGATTCTTCTTTGCGAGGTGGTTCATGAGGTGGACGGAAGGTATACGGACCAGGAAGTACAGGTTGTGAGATATACTGAGGTGGTGGACGAGAGTAAAGTGATGACTGGCCGAACAAATAGAACTCGCGCCAGCCATATAAAGAATCATAGCCCGATTACGTGCTATGAACCTAGTGCAATTCCTGTTTCATCCGACCACCGGGCCTGACCTCAATTGTTCTCACCACCCAACGGTCTGGTGTTACATGCGACCGCCGGACCTGACCTCAATTGATCACTCCGCACTCAGTCCGCCGGCACCTTGACACACCCAAAACCTTGCGCGCACCATGATGCTAGAGATGTACCTTGTGACTGCCTTATACTTATGTTCCCATGTCCTATCCCTTTGTATCTGACAGACAACCTTTGAGAGTAGTCCGGTACCGCTACACCTTCTATTTCTTTCTACCTGTAGTATACAAAGCATGTACGCTCGATAACTGGACTCCAGTCAGAGTATTGACTTGGGCAAACATTCCACCCGCCATTCTGCCTCGTCTCTCTCTCGTCCCCTGCGCTGCGAAGTCCCCAGATCCGATTGACAACCCAGCCCTGATAGCGAGACTGTCAGGAATTCCGCCAAGCCCCAGGAGTGCTATCGGCTTTTACATGTGGCCTCGTGCTTCTGGCGACCAATACATGTGCTGTCCGAGCTTACCTGCGTTCGTCTACCCTACCCTCATCTAGCTGAGCTCGGTACGTAAATATTCAGATCAAAATTGCCGATCGAACTCAATGTCTCTTCGCAAGGTGGGCAGAAGAAAGAACGCCACAACTTGGTCCTTGATTTTTCCGCCACGAAATTCCAAAAAGTAGTTATCAGATCCCCGTCTCCAGCTATTGCTTTGGAACGCGATCATGAGCGCTCCAACCAACTGTAAGCAAAAATTCGAAACCTCTCTCCAGACCGCAGTGGATGGATAAGAGTGGCTATCCGGTCTACTTCCTCTCAAGATCATTTGATTATTCTTGTACGTAACGCTTCTCTACTGCGGTCTGAGTTTGGATGTGCCAATTTTGAGGAAGGTCCTGCTTACGTCCCGGGCGCGTGGAGGGTTAACGCAGAATACCACTGAGACTCGCCCTTCGTACGCTCGTAATGTCAGCACAGCTTCCTTCACCGGCTTGGTGGTCCGCAAGTCCGGCAGTTTAATTATGCTTCATCACTTCGCGAAGAGCGCGTCTTCCATACCATTCTGCGGATGCGGATCCACGAGAGATATATGGTTGATATCATTCCAACCTTCCCGATGGCGCCTTCGCGGTGCCGTGGGCATAGCCCGCAGTGCGTCCTGTACCATAAACACAAGTGGGATAGGACTGGTGCTCTCGATGTCGTCCTGCATTGGCTCTAGTACTGCTGTGTTGCTTCACCGGGAGGGATACAAACCCAGGTGGGGACATTCAATGGCGCAGCATGCCATGTCCAAGCAACAATACAAGCGCCTCACCAAATATATGTGAAATCCGTGCTGACGGGCGAGCTGCTTGGGAAGGTCGTAGCCTAGTTTGCTGCTGCGACCCAGGTGCGGCCACTGCCAACAATCGCGCGCGACCTTTGATTTGGACCACCACACCACCATGGCCTGTCTCCAGTAGCGATGGACCCTCAAAGTAACCCAATGTCCCGCAGGGAGCATATCATCTCCGCCATGAAGGTGGGTTCCCTTCCAATGTCCCGTACTGGCCGCTGGTCCTTTAGGCAGCCGCTGTTTCTACATTCATCATGCTCACATTTACAACAGTTACATAGAATATACGCAAGGATACGCCGACGGTCTCTATCAAATGCGTGATCCATCACACAATCCGGGGCTGGCGTTCCTTCACCGCCGAAACACATGCCCCCCGCGCTAGTCAATGGTGAACCAGCTAGCCAGTATGCATATGCTGCTGGCTTCCCCAGTACCCACTCAGTCAATCTCTTGCTGAGATGTCCACCGCATGCGACATCTCAAACGGACTCCTGCCTCTCCGCAAGCCGCATTGTACATTGAAGAGAACCGTTCGCTCGTACCTCACGCTGGACCTGCCTTCACTCCACCCCTCGCAGGACCTACGCATCTCTGCAGCCGTAACAGCGACCACTGGTTTGGCTGGTCCATCTTAGCTTGGGGGCACTATAACCTCGCTGTGAACTCCCCTCTGCCGCTCATACAGCTCCCGTGCACTTGTCCATTAGTACTTCGATGGGCAACGTCTCAAAGGGCTGTCCTGGACTTGTTGATCATCCCCTCGCCTGGGTGAGCTACATCTAGTGTACACAAGGGCAGTCGGCTTACCGAGAGTCATGAATAGGTCCATCCATTTAACGAGCTGCAAGCCGACCAGTTCAGAATTGTCGTCGTGAATAACTATATTGCACGGAACAACACGAGGGCACACCGGGAGCACGGCCCATCATGGTCGTGAGAATGCTGACCCTTTGGTAAGGTGGGTTAACCTTCCCTCACATCGGATATGGACAGTCCAACGGTCTACTGATATGTGTCATGTGGTTCCGTGGGCAATTGGAAGCGTAATTAGAGGCTCGGAACCCTGACGTAGTTCAAAAGAATCCATCGCTAGGCTATGAAAAACTTAAAAGGAGGGTGCTCCTGCTCTTCAACTGGCAGTCTTACCTCATGAGCCACCTTGTGAGGAAGGATCGAGAGGCTACTCTCATCTATTCAGAGTCATCAGAGCATGCGTACACCTCTCGCCGTGGCACTGGTGCCGGGAGTTTCATGAGCTGTGAGTAGCGCCACGTTCCTCTTACGGTACTCTGACTCTGATCTACCCACAGATGATCTGCCCCCGACGATACGGTCGACTGCTCAGGGGTGGAAGGAGACCATTTCTCTCATCACCGTCATTGTGAGTATGCATACCACATACTGTAATGTCCTCCCTACCCACCTCCGTTTCAATTACCGGAATCACTCAACTTACGTCTCGTTCATTGATATCAAACGCACTAGACACCACCACCAGAAACACCCTAGCCACCTCACTATTACATCACATCCACCAGTTTTCTCTTCCTCGACTTCGACTCTTCATTGCCTTCCGACGCGACCTCAGATGACTTACCTCGTCGACGACGTGCATCTCTCGACTCAACCCCCAGCCGCGGACGGACCACCTTAGGTGAAGATACGAAGGCTCACAGCTAAATAGCGTTGCCTCACTCAATTGCTCTCTCCAAGGGCAAGCGACGGTAATGGTACACCAGGACTTGCTAGTAATGATGGTAGCGAGAGTAATGATAGCATCGACACTCGCCCGCGCACGCCGTGTAACAGAGTTTTGGATCGAGAGTCGATCGGTGATGATACCCCGAAGTACACTGTTGCTTCTATCAAGACGAACACGATGGGAGAGACCTATGGAGGCCATTGTGAGGTCTGCGGAGATATGTACCTTGTGTCCTTGTCGTCAAAAATTCTGATTGTCTTATGTCCCCTTCGGCTGTCTTATCCTTTGTATCTGACAGACAGCCTTTGGTAGTAGTCCGGTACCGCTACGCCTTCTATTTCATTCTGTCTGTAGTATATAATCTAATGCATGTACACTCGATAACTGGACTCCAGTCAGAGTATCGACTTGGGCAAGCACTCCGCCTGTTCTGCCTCGTCTCTGTTCACCTTTAAAACCCCGTTTCCTCATCCCCCATTTAGTTGCGCCAATGCTAAATAGGAGTTGTCGGCATCGGGGGTAGGGAGGCTGTAGGCGATTCGCTCGTTAACGGGTTCACCAAGCACCGGAGTAGTGTCAATGGAAGTGCTCTATTGCCGGCAACGGGTTAGATGCTGTTAGCTCCTGAGCCCAACGACTGCACGACGAACCGCAAGGGCATGAGCACGCTTGGATCACTAGTCTTCGCCGCGCGCCGAACTGTGCGCGTTTCTTTTCACGTGCGCTCTCGATTTGTATATAATACAAACTCCGTTCGCGACTTTCAGACTCAGCTGTTTCCCCCCAAACACGCTGAGCTGTAAGTCACCCTCTCTTGTTACGTTACTTTATTGCTTACGTCGAGTATCTAGTCCGTTCCCCTAGGTATATAATCGAAGCTGGTTTCCCCCAAATATGCTGAGTTTACTTTTCCCTAGGGTATTTACGGCAATTTGCGAATGCTGCTTCACCAACTTCGTCACTCAGCGAAGGCCGATGCCCAGCTAACCGCTCTCTCTCGCACTCCAGTCGACGATACAGCCCCGGTCCACCCTGCTCAGTACTCTTCTCACAACTACATCGTCCTCACTGGGCCTTCCGCTAGGTCTACCGCCTCCGCGACTCTCGCGAACAAGCGAGCCCGAAGGCAAATTCAAAGCATCCAAGATGAGATACAGTCACCGAGAGACGTCCATCCTGACATTGATGGTGCAGTTTGTCAAACACTTCACAATAGCATTCTGGACCGTGAACAGTGAGAAGACTTTTCCCATTCTTCTGTACACTGTTCCATTTACGCTCTTAGGCGTTTGCGTATCCTGTCCCAGGTTGCAGACAATCTACGGTTCCGCTTCTCTGCTTTCTTTCGGGCCGACCCCTGTTTGCGGCTTTTAGAAGGACTTGAGCAGGACTTGAGGCAAAAGGTTCAGCTCATGACAGTACGTTACTTTGCACCAAAATTTGTAAAAATTGAAAGTACCTCACACACATACTGCAGGAAGCCCGGGAGACCTGCCGACTATCCCAGGAAGCCCGCACCCCACTCGATGCACGCCAAAACGTGGGTTCACCAACAGAAGATACGTCGAGTCCTCCTGACGAAGGAAACAACATTCGAACATGCGAGGCTGATGCAGCTAACCCACCCAATGAATCCTGGCACCAACCCCTCTTTCGTGGCCATAGTACCGGAATTGAAATTATGCGTACTGGTACTGGTAACCTTCGTCAAAGAGGAGCATATCTGGGCCCGCCTCCATCGCGTGCTGTCGGAATATTGTTGTTCTCGTCATAGTAGGTACGGTTTGGGTTTAATTACGGTTCCTTAATGTCGGTTATATGCAGGGTTACAGGTCCGTTTCCGTATATTCTGATACTGGTTTCATGTTGTGGCTCGGCTATTATTACTATATAAGTAGTCCTACCGTAGAAGTAGATAGAAAAAGGAAGGGAGTTTCATTTTCCGTCACGTGCCTTCCAGAGTCTGAACCAACAGCCGGGGGTTCAAAAGGCTATGAGGGACCTTGTCGTCGCCATTCGTGTCTCGCAATTCTTTATCGACCATAGGCTTGAGCCCATTCTTGGTACCCCTGAGGCGAGTGCTCTAACGGCAGCCGAGTCTGATGGACTCTGGCGAGGCTACGGAATGAAAGGGGAGAGCATCTATTCTCTCTTCATCAAGATCGATTGGAAAGAATGTAAATGCCTTTGGTGCGGCGATGTGCAAATGGGGACATTGCAGGACGCGATCGGCCATGTCCGCACAGAACACCTGGGGCACAAACCATATTTTTGTGGTGATGTTCATTTCGGTAATAAAATTTGGTGAGTTCACTCACTTGGTCATCTCGACGTACCTTTGACTTTGATCCAGCAATGCCAGGTGGCCAAGCTCGAGGCCTTGTGGGAGCACAAGAATACGGCTGATCTGGAGAAGGACCCAACACTCAGGTTCCCCTCTCCCCAGTACACAACCGCCGCCCGTGCTTTTGAGCATGTCAAGAGCAAGCCAGACGCACCCATACCGACTGCATTCCTTGGCCTGCCTCTCGGCAGCGCGGTGGTCATGACGGATGGTCTGCAGCGCGCTCGCGGTCTCTGGGAGGGGTGCACCGGCGTTGGCGACTCGAACAGACAAGGCGAGGGCAGCTAGCAGACGACTCGATCATGTCTGGTGCCACGTGCGCGAGGAGCATTTCGGGGGTGTTGTTTATCGCTGCACTGAGTGGTCAGTCTTTTTTTCGGGCCATTTCCTCCGCTCATTGAGTCGTTCAATCTTCTCTAGCCCGGCTGCATTCTCGAGGAACAACGACCTCACGCCTCTCTATTCCTGCGACGTGGACTTTTGGTGAGTTTACCTATCTCCTCCTATGCAAGGTGATGTCTCCGTTTGAAAGTGTCACCACCGTATCTCCCTCGTACATGGCTTTGGCGGGCAATGAGTCTAGATCCTGAATAGCTATCTCTCGCGTATAGCTAGGCAGATCGGACAACATTGTAAACGAGAATGCCGCGGACGTCATTGTACCTAGGTGAAGAAGGAGACTCGTGTATATAAATCAACGCAGGGCGTTCCTCAAAGATAGATTAAACTGCACGCTGGAGGACAGGTGGAGGAACATAACCTGAACTATAGCGGATCCGGCCGACTGGAGGCTTGATTAGCGGCGAATCGAGCACAGTATGTGATCGGCAATATGCACGATGACGGTGATGAGAGAAATGGTCTCCTTCCACCCCTGAGCAATCGACCGTATCGTCGGGGACAGATCATCTGTGGGTGGATCAGAGCACCATAAGCAGGAACATGGCGTTACTAACATCTCATAAAACTCCCGACGCCCGTGCCACGGCGAGAGGTGTACGCGCCCTGCGGTGACTCTGAATAGATGAGAGTAGCCTCTCGATCCTTCCTCGCCAGGTGGCTCATGAGGTATACTGCTCAGTTGAAGAGCAGGGGCGCACGCCTTTTAAGTCTTCAATAGCCTGACGATGGGTTCGAATATTCTTTTGAACCATGTCACGGTTCCGAGCCTCTAATGGCGCTTCTAATTGCCCACTGAACCACATGTCAAATATCAATGGGCCGTTGAACCGTCCATATCCATAACGATGTGAGGGAAGGCTGGCGCACCTTATGAAAGGGGCCAGAGTTCTCACGACTCATCTCGACGCTGACGGGCCGTGCTCCCGGTGTGGCCTCGTGTTTCTGGTGCCGTACGAGCTTACTTGCGTTCATCCATCCTACCCTTATCTGACTGAGCTCGGTACATAAAGAGTCAGATCAAAATTGCCGATCGAACTCAATGTCTCTTCGCAAGGTGGGCAGAAGAAAGAACGCCACAACTTGGTCCTTGATTTTTCCGCCGCGAAATTCCAAAAAGTGGTTATCAGATGCCCGTCTCCAGCTATTGCTTTGGAACGCGATCATGATCGCTCCAACCAACTGTAAACAAAAAACCGAAACCTCCAGAGCGCAGTGGATAGATATGAGTGGCCATCTGGTCTACCTTCACTCCAGATCATTGGTTTATTCTTGTACGTAACGCTTCTCCACTGCAGTTTGAGTTTGAATGTGCCAATTTTGAGGGAGCTTCATTGAGGTCCTGTTTACGTCCCGGGCGCGTGGAGGGTTAACGCAGAATACCACTTAGACTCGCCCTTCGTCGCTTGCGATGTCAGCACGGCTTCCTTCGCCGGCTTGGTGGTCCGCAAGGCCGTCGATTTATGCTTCGTCACTTCGCGAAGAGCGCGTCTTCCATACCATTCTGCGGGTGCGGACCCACGAGACTCTATGGTTGATATCATTCCAACCTTCCCAATGGTGCCTTCGCGGTGCCCGCCTCACTAGTTAGTTCATTCCTTACGTAGTGGGCATAGCCCGCAGTGCATCCTGTACGATAAATACAGGTGAGGACTGGTGCTCTGATGTCGTCCTGCATTGGCTCTAGTACTGCGGTGTTGCTTCACTGGGAGGAGTACAACTTTGATTTGGACCACCACACCTCCATGGCCTGTCTCCAGCACCGATGGACCCCCAAAGTAACGCAATGTCACGCAGGGAGCATATCATCTCCGCCATGAAGGTAGGTTCCCTTCCAATACCCCGTCCTGGCCGCTGTTTCTACATTCATCATGCTCACTTTCACAACAGTTACAAAGTATATACGCAAGGATACGCCGACGGTCCCTATCAAATGCGCGGTCCATCACACAATCCGGGCTTGCCCTCCTCCCGCCGAACCTCATGCCACCCGCGCCAGTCAATGGTGAACCAGCTAGCCAGCATGCAAATGCTGCTGGATTCCCCAGTACCCCACTCAATCAATCTCTTGCTGAGGTGTCCACCCTGTGCAACATCTTAAACGGACTCCTGCCTCTCCACGAGCCGCATCGTTGATTGAAGAGAACCGTTTGCTCCTGGACCTGCCTTCACTTCACCCATCGCTGGACCTACGCATCTCTGCATCCGCAACAGCGACCACTGGTTCGGCTGGTCCATCTTAGCTTGAGGGCACTATAACGTCGCCGTGAACTCCCCTCTGCCGTTCATACAGCTCCCGTGCACTTGCCCATCAGAACGTCGATAGATAACGTCTCAAAGGGCTGTCCTGGACTGGTTGATCATCCCCTCGCCTGAGTGAGCTACATCTAGTATATACAAGGGCAGTCGACTTACCGCGAGTCATGAATAGGTCCATCCACTTAACGAGCTGCAAGCCAACCAGTTCAGAATTGTCGTCGCGAATAACTATATTGCACCGAGCGCTGTCCCGCAAGAACTGGACCTCGAGTTCGCTATTGGAAATCATATGTCGCCGTCGCGGGCCCTCAGGAAGGACGAGAACCTCTAGACGCTCTCACTTCGTACTGGGCACTCCCACTACACTTCCCCGCACCACTCAATCCCCCTTTCATCTCTTCTCGCGCATCCTCTCGCGCATTCAACCTCCGTTCTCACTCAAAACATCCAAGTGGTTACCCGAAGTGAGCAAACCTTGAAACGTGGGCACATGGAGAATCCCAAAATACCGCTATACTTTCTAGTGGACACTTTCTGCAACCTCGACCTTGCCGACGAGTCATCTCGTTTGTTCCTCTCACGCTGAAACTTTCAAGGCAGATTTCGCTCTGACCCGCCCCCAGGAGTAGCCCTTCCCATCGATGTTCAGCCGAACCCTCATGGGAACGAGCAACGGACTTCCCTTGGGTGACCCCGTACGACATGCAAAGCTGACCAACCCAAACCCAACGTCGATGGCCTGCCCCCGCCCATCCCCTGGGGGTCACCAAGGCTATTTTGAAATCTGAGGAACATTCACTCAAAGGTCCTTCACCCTCTTCATCACCAGTGAGCGGCGGCGTTGTGAGCGTGTCGACTCCAACCGCTCGACATGTCGCCATTTTGTCTTGCAAGACTTGCTCGGAGTCTGCCGTTCGGCCTCTAATTGCGGATCGGTATACCAGGAGTGTCTTTCATTCTCGTTAGTCGCCTCCTAGACTCCATCGCCAGGCCATCACGCGATACCTTGTACGACTTCGTGGATTACTGTCTTTTGGCTTGGGCCGTGGGTCCGACAAGGAAGAGGAACGCGGAGTATCCAAGCGGTGTGCTCTGGAGCATGGATCCGTGAGGCAACGGGTACTCTTCGTTGGCGCGCCGCAAGCGGCCTCCCATTTCGCTAGTTCTTCGGCTCTAAATTGCCACAACTGTAAGTATAGATCACTCTTGATATAATAAAAATGGTAAGCTGTCCACGCATAGAGGGATAGCCCAGTAAGGTCTGATCGACGACACGCAAATTTGGGGACAAGTGGGATCAACCATCGCGAGATCGACACCGACCAACAAGCCCCAAATATATCTATACTAATATCTAGGAGCGGCCGGGTCCCTAACTGTCGTTTGTGCCCTTGCATCCAATATTGACGAGCGCTGGTATCCGTACGGGTAAATTACAGAATAAGAGGGCTGTTCAATCTATCTAGACGTCTCTATTACATCAATTTGCACCAAGACGCCTTGCGTGGAGGGTCCTTCGCTTAAAGAGCCCAGGCATCGAATGTATAAAGTAGGCTGATTTACGTAATTCCTCGTCTTCCACAAAGTCTCCCGAGGCAAGGCATGACGTCACTGGGGTTCACCACATGGCTCGATGCGATCGAATGTGGGGCGGGGGTGGGGACGTCCACATGCCACCATCTCGGTCTGCAACGAGTTGGCCCTTTGCCTTTCATTCTCGTTGGCCACCTCCACAATTCCACCAGAAACGTTTGCGATGTCGCGGATTGCTGACTTTTAGTTTGATGGGCGGACTGAACAGAGAGTGGGGCACACGAGTGTATCCAAACAGTACGCTAAGGAACATGAGGCGAAACGCGACGCGTGAGGTGCACGGCGCTGAGAAGCGAAACCACGAAGCCAACATACTGTGACCGATGTGAGGACAGGTGAACGCATAATAACATAGTTACACGCTTGAAAATACACGCATGCACATGGTGAGGCAGGGGGTTGACGTGATTGCAACTGTAATCGTTGCAATGTCCTAACAAGCCGATTTTGTTATGGTTCAAAGTGTATGAGTTGGTCTGGTAGACTACGATTACTTGCGGGTCCACGTCAAATCCGAAACTTATGTACGTTGTGCGTTCATTGGTGGGTCGTAATCTAATATGACTTGAAAGTCAGTTGGGTGTTTTATCGAGAAGCGGACACGTTTGCAAATACAAGATCAGGTGTCGAGTTACTCGTCAATATCGCATCCAGGGTCTTTCTGGCTACCCTCGCACATGGAGAGGTGGCGTCTCAAGTTCGAAGGAGCAGAGAACGAACGACCACTGAAAGGAGTGTCATCAGAGAACAGAGCGACGAGCTCCGGAACGCACCATCCAATGCACAGATACTGGCTCCAGACTTTGACTTTGCCCTTCTTTGACATGTGGTCCCGCATGGCTTCCATGGTGGCAAACCTGACATTGCTGGACCAAAGAAGTCAAAGGTACGTCGAGATGACTAAGAGAGTGAACTCACCAAACTTGATCCCCGACATGAACCTCACCACAAGGAAATGGTTTGTGCCCCAGGTGTTTCTCGCGGAAATGACCGATCGCACGCAGGTATTTACCCCCCAGCACGACGCTGCACCAAAGACACTTGTATTCTTTCCCATCGACCACGATGAAGATAGAGTAGATGCTCTTCCCTTTCGATCCGTAGCCAAACCAGAGTTCTTCGGACGCGACTGCCATTAGAGCAGCCGCCTCAGAGGTACCAAGAATGGGCTCGAGCTCATTGTCGATAAAGAATCGCGAGGCACGAATGGCGACGACGAGGTCCTTCATCGCCTTTTGAACCTCCGGCCGTTCGTCCAGACTCCGGAAGTCACGCGATACAGGTAGGTCCGGATATGCTCCTCTCCGACGAAGATTACCACTCATGAGTTCAATTCCGGTGCTATGGCCACCAGAGAGGCGGTGGTGCCGGGATGCATTGGGTGGGCTAGCTGCACCAGCCTCGCATGTTTGAATATTGTTTCCTTCGTCAGGAGGACTCGACGTATCGGTGGTTCGTGAAACCGGGCTTTGGGGTGTATCGCGTAGGGTTCGGACTTCCTGGATTAGGCGGTGATGCCCCAGGGCTTCCTGCGGTGTGTGTGAGGGACTTTTGAATCTTTGTAAATTTTCGTGCAAAGCAACCCACTCTCATTCGCTGGAGCTTTTGGCTTAAGTCCTGCTTAAGTCCTTCTAGATCCCGCAAACAGGGGTCGGCCCGAATGAAAGCAGAGAATTTGAAGCGTAGGTTGTCTTCCACACGGGACAGGGTATGTAACCGCCTAGGAGCGTGAATGGGACAGTGTACAGGGGAGTGGGAAAGTGCTTCTCACTGTTCACGGTCCTGAATGCTATCGTGAGGACGTGAGAACAGTACTGCTTAGCCTACATAGGATATCCTCGTCCAGCATGGGACTATGAATGCAATGATGCCTACGACTGTCCAAAGGCCCAAAATGCTTGATATCTGGGAGATCAATTCGAGTGCATCGCGGGTCATTTGTGATTGTCCGGAGATGGTGGAGGTGGAGTTCAAAATGCTCTAGCTCACTGATGCCACAATTGGCGCCTCGAGGCGGGTTTCATTCGGCGTTCGACTCAAGACTCAGTTAGGAGAAAGGATAACACCTCATGGTCACCGGACCCGTTTGCAACCCGCATCGACGTTTGTTTAGTTTATTCGAGCCAATGGTCGTTTGGTCATGACATGCCCACGCGAGATTCCAAATAGGCCCTCTCCAGCCTCACATAGATTCGACCTGACCTCGCTCCCCCACTTTCAGTCGCATTCGACGGATATCTGTCTAGCTCGTACAGTGTGTCCAGGCATCTTCGTAGGCACCCGACTCTCTCCAGCGTTAGGTCTGGTCGTGCTCGTTTAACACAAGCGACGGTAATGGTACACCAGGACTCGCTGGTGATGATGGTAGCGAGAGTATTGATAGTATCGACACTCGCCCCCGCACGCCGTGTAACAGAGTTTTGGATCGAAGAGTCGATCGGTGGTGACACCCCGATAGCAAAGTACACTGTTGCTTCTCTCGGGACGGACACGACGGGAGAGAGCTATGGAGGCCATTGTGAGGTCTGCGAAGATGTGGATGAGGAGGAATTGAACGCTCACTGTATGTACCAAATGTAACCATCGCAAGGCGGCAGAAAGTTGATTAATGTACTCGCTACTGCAGTACAAGACGACGCAGGTAGTGTGGCTTGCTATCGTGCGCAGCCTTTTAACTGTGCAGTGTGCCAACGGTATATATGGCTGCATTTGTTAAGCTGGACAAAGGAACTTTTCAAGGATTCGACAATGACTAGGTTTGAGCTTTAACTTTCAATCCGTCAATAGCTGAGACTAGCTCCATTGTTAAGGGCTTTGCCTTCTCATACTCGTCCTACGAGAATTTGGTGAGCACGGCAGCACGCAGCACGCACTCACATCCCCAAACACGTCTCACACGTTCAGCCTTCGCGCTCAGCTAATCGAGAGCGCAAGACTTAGTCATGGATCGGTATCTCGCCTCCAGCCTCACGGTTTGGACACGGTCGCTCCCTCGAAATTCGAGCCTACTCCGTCCTGCTCGGTCGGTCATCAGCATTCCTTATCAGCATAAGAATTGTGTCGACACTGTATAACGGACTTACCCATAGATTCGCAGTGGCATTTAAAATCTCTGTCATCGTTCGCTCCAGAGCCTGATTCACACGAGGGTCGCATGGTTATATGAGCGTTTATAAGTGCACAGCGATTCTAGTGGCCAAGAAAGAGTAAAAGAAAGCCCAAAAAAGGCGGAAGGACAATGAGGCCAAATGGTACCGATACAGCTATGGCGACCCCTCGGGCTTCCACTGACCAAAAGCATAGTCCGATCGTGATAAACGAGCAGAAGCAACCCACAACGAAACAAATGATCATATGGCTCCTCATGAACTCCCATGTCCTACCAAGTCCAAACGCCCTAAGCAAGGTAGGGTCTCCGTTTCCACCGGAAGGTGTCACCGCCTGATCTTCCTCGTACATCGCTTTGGCGGGCAATGATTGTGGATCTTGAATGGCTATCTCTCGCGCATAGCTAGGCAGATCGGACAACCTTGCCAACGAGAATGCCGCGGACGTCATCGTACCTAGGTGAAGAAGGAGACCTATGTATACAAACGAACGCAGGACGTTCGTCAAAGATGTTTCAAACTGCCCACTGGGGGACAGGTGGAGGAGCACAACCTGAACTATAGCAAATGCGGCCGACTGGAGGCTTGATTAGCGGCTAATCGAGCACAGTATGTGATCGGCAATACTCACGATGACGGCGATGAGAAAAATGGTCTCCTTCCACCCCTGAGCAATCGAACTTATCGTCGGGGGCAGATCATCTGTGGGTATATCAGAGCACCGTAAGCAAGGGATGTGGCGCTACTGACAGTTCATGAAACCCTTGGCACCCGTGCCACGGCGAGGGGTGTACGTGCCCTCCGAGATGAGAGGAGCCTCTCGATCCGTCTTTGCGAGGTGGTCCATGAGGTAGGCGAACTATATAGTTGAAGAGCAGGAAGTACAGGTTGTAAGATATGCTGAGGTGGTGGACGAGGGTAAAGTGATGACTGGCCGAACTCGCGCCAGCTATATAAAGAATCATAGCCCGATTACGTACTATGAACCTAGTACACGTTAGGATTCCTGTTTCATCCGACCGCCGGGCCTGACCTCAATTGTTCTCACCACCCACCCGGTGTGGTGTTACATCCCGTTTCATCCGACCGACGGGCCTGACCTCAATTGATCACTCCGCACTCAGTCCGCCGGCACCTTGACACACCCAAAACCTTGCGCGCACCATATCCGATGGCATCTCGACCCAGTGCGGCCGGATCCGCTCCTGATGCTAGAGATGTACCTTGTGATTAACTTATGGACTTATGTTATCACTTCGTATCTGACAGAGTGACATCATTGTGAATGTATTCCTGATCGGCGGCGGTGAGAGTTGCTCGGTGAGGCTTTCCAGAGCTATTGCCTGCCGTTTTTTGGTTACGCGGGCAGCGGTTTTACATGCGAATGCGGTGGTTTCCTCTAGCCGAAATGAAGGGATGCGGTGTTTAGTTGGAGGCGGCGTCACGACGTGGCGGTGCTGCCATGTTCCTTACTGATTGCTCGCGTGTGCCGAAATTGGACTGTTTGGACAAACGCGTCCACTCGAACACAGGGCTCCCATGTTCATTAGCATACTGTTTGGATACTCTCGTGTACATCACTCTCCTCTGTCCAGTCAGCCCCGCAAGCGAGCAGTCAGCAATCCGCGAAGCCGCAAAAGGTAACGTCTCTGAAAGGATGGAGTTGAAGGGGTGGCTGGCTAGGATGAAAGACAGATGGACGACTCCTTTCAGGACCGACGTGGTGACATCTCCGGAAGCCACTTCATTTGGAGCGGACACGCCCCCGCCGTCTTGCGATGCTTGTGGAGAAGGAGAAGGACCCTCGAGTGAGTATCCCTTGTGTTTCAAGATGGCCCATCACTATCGCGGTTGCCCTCATGGAGAGTGGAGGGTGGAGGTGGAGGTGGCGGTCCTGATCCTGACCCCCGCCGCGATTTGATTCATCACTGTTACCCGTCGTTTGGCCTTTGATGGTACTCAACGCTCTGTACTATTCCCATTTATCCAGCATGGAATGGCCTCGTCGACCGCGATTGGATCCCGTCGAACAATGGTTGCGTTGTTCATGGTCATGCGCCCTCATGGTCGATCGGCGCTGGTACATCCCCACTTACTCTGGAAGCTCTCATTGAGGCTCTTGATAATACCACGGAGGGATTACAGAAGCAAGGTATGAGGGCGTGACAGTCCCTAATCTACAATCCGTGAATTCCGCTGATCCTCTCGCCTGCTGCCTGCTGCCTGTTTATAGATGATAGTCCCTTCAAGTAAATAGACCCTCGAGTACTATTAATCCATTATCCAGAAGACAACATCCCAATCGGAACCCCAAGCCCCTTCCACGACGGCTGAGGGTAAATATTCCGGGGGTAAATAAATCAGGAATATGGTCGGAATAGACCATAACCACGGGTGGGTATACATACAGTATCCCATGATCCCTCCACTGCTATTATATGTGAAATATTCAGACTGTACG
>Ga0307515_10011435_pt1 | contig 16844 bp, 10 predicted proteins | sample 17_EM_MG_FD_194513 | JGI IMG/M metagenome (GOLD analysis project Ga0307515, IMG submission 194513) | Populus trichocarpa ectomycorrhiza microbial communities from riparian zone in the Pacific Northwest, United States - 17_EM | ecosystem: Host-associated > Plants > Roots > Unclassified | place... | reverse complement strand
TTATTTTTTTTTTTTTTTTTTTGGGCAGGGTGAAATCATTTTTTCAAAAAATTTTAATTTTTTTAAAAAACTAACTTATTTTTAAATTTTTTAAATTGTTTTGATGCATTAATATAAAAATATTATTTTAATATATTTCTAAGAATTTTACAGTGCAGGAGTAACTACTGGTGTCACTGTTCTCTATCACAACAGTTCTGTCCATATACATGATTTGGAATTGCAATTTCTGGTAATTATCAAAAGAGGAAAGAAACTCATTGAATAGTCCTCGTTTGCTTCTTCATTACCTTTAAAGGGCAGTAAATTCCAATCACTGTAATGAACCCAAGAATGATCTGTCTTTATTAAATTGATCGTTGATTACCGATATCAGTATGCTGACATGGCAGGCCTGTGCCCGCATCACCACGTTAAGGTTGATAATATGAAAAAAGAATACAAATTAGCACACTTAATATCAGTATTTACACACTCACGCTAGCAAATAACACAGTCAGGCACGTGGGGCAGAAGCACAGCAAAAACTACAGTCAAGGACCACGCGTTACTTTCAGTGACGACCAGGAACCATTGTTTTAATACTTGTACCGACCCGCTGGGTAAACTTAAAGACTCGGTTGATTTAAGGTTTAAATCTGTTCAAGTTTAATAAAAAATAAAAGAAAAAACTTGGTTAATCTGTTTAAAAACTCGGGTTGAACTAGTAACTTGATCAATCTAGATCTGACCCGAACAAAACTTGTTTGTCAATCATTTGGTTTTTTATCAAAATAATATTGTTTTTATTTAAAAAATAATAATTACCCTGAGTCGGCCCTCTCAAACTATAACTCGGGTTTTATCCTGCTTGGGTTTTAAAATTACAGAGATATCTAGTCCATGTCCGAATTGATGCTTGCAAATTAATGCCGGCATTTTTTTAGGGAGACCTTTGACAGATGTTTGATGCACATGTATATTTTTTATAGAGAGATAAGAGAGAACTGAGGGAGGTTCAACTGTTAATTGTTGAGGCCAGAGCCATAAATTCCAAGTCCTTATTCTATACACAAGTACCATTGGCTTTCCTTTACCTGAAATCTCTCTTGCAGTTATCGATTGTCTTATCATAATAGAACACAAGGTTGGTTTTTAACTTGAGCATTGTTGCTTGCCGGGTTTATTGTATTGTCATGATCATGATCCACTGCTATATCATGCATTTTGCAGGTTACAGGAACTTGGCTTGTGAGGACCTGAAAACTTTTGCTGTCACCCCGATAAGCTTAACTGGATCAGAAAAGGTTCAAAGTTAGGGTGATATTCAGTTACATCTCAAGGTTTTGATATCATGTCTGAGGAAAGTGCTCTGCAGCCAGTTGGTCTGAGAAAGCCGAAGATACCACTCTCTGTTTTTTTTAGAGATGCAAGGTATAATTTCATTTAGTCCCATGCAGTTTTTTAGCTGTGCTGCATGTGCAAATGCTGTAGCTTTAATGTGCGATATACTGGTTTTTATTCTGCTTTGGAAGACCGGTTTGTTAATTAGAATGATGTTAATCTTTTAAAGTTTAAAGCAGGCAAAGAATTTTTATTCCCCCGTTCATATGTTAAGAGGGAACTTAAGGTGGTATGACTGGTAAAGAGAAAAAAATTTCATGCTTCTATGAGCTAATTAATGTTGGTTCCAATTTCAGACGTGTTTTCAAAAAAGATGAACTTGGTTCGGAGATCATAAGGATTGCATTGCCTGCAGCAATGGCTTTAGCTGCTGATCCTGTTGCCTCCCTGATTGACACAGCCTTCATTGGCCGTCTAGGTTTGTTCTCATGTCCTATAATTATTCATTCAGCTAACTACAGACCTCTATTGCGAAACTGCTGCATTTTGACAACAACCAATATTCTTGCTGTATAGCATTTAAGAACTTCATATACAAAGTTGAAAGATCGTGGAAATTTAAGATCTATACTATTGCATGGATTTCTCATGTGATTAAGATTTTGACACACTGGAACTTCAGAGAACTTTCTCGATGTATCAGCTAACAGCATTTAGCATATCCCCCTTCAGTTGTTCAATATAAAAAAAAAAGAAAGGAAAGGAAAGGAAAAACAAATTAATTACAGTGGTAGTTGTGTTGAATAATATCCTACTGATCATGTTCAAATTGTCAATCAGCTCTACTCCATGAGCTATATATCTTGTTGCTGAATGCGACACACCAACAAGTGGACTAGATCTGATACCGAAGCTGATTTTCATTTTTATTTTGCACAGGTCCAGTGGAAATAGCTGCTGTAGGAGTTGCTATTGCCATATTCAATCAAGCCTCAAAAGTCACCATATTTCCATTGGTTAGTATAACGACTTCTTTTGTAGCTGAGGAAGAAACTCTTCAAAGAAATCGCGAAGTTGAAGCAGAAAAGGCTGGGGACTTGAATAAAGATGCGGAAAGTGGTAAAGCAAAAGAGTCGGTGCCTGATGAGGAAATGCTCGAGAACTTGGAAAAAGGTTCAGACACAAACAATGAAAAGAACATTGAAAAGAAAGATTCAGTGCTGGGGGATGGTACACGAACTCTCTCTCTCTTTGATCATTTTCCATTGCCCATGTTATAGCATCACCCCCTAGAACATGTGTCAAAAACTCAGAATTCTAAAATTTGCTAAAAAAGACAGCATGAATACGATTATCATATCACCACAGCATAAATAGTGTAGCTGTTTTTCTCATCAGATTGTAAGGCAACCACAAGCAAGTCTACTACTCTTACTGATACCAAAAGTGTAGAGCCCAAACGAAATAAAGAGAGGCTACATATCCCCTCAGCGTCGACAGCATTAATTGTTGGTGGAATTCTTGGTCTAGTGCAAACTATATTCCTCGTGTTTGGGGCAAAACCTCTCCTGAATATTATGGGTGTGAAATCTGTAAGTGCCTTCAGTTTCAATCTCATTCTCCTCAGTAGTGTTATTTTTGTTACGCTGCATCTACTGATTCCCGCTGCCTTGACTCAATAGAGAACTGACTGCTGTCTTTTTTATGGATAGGATTCGGCGATGTTAACCCCTGCAAGGAAGTACTTGACATTGAGAGCACTAGGTTCTCCTGCAGTTCTTTTGTCACTGGCAATGCAAGGGGTCTTTCGAGGCTTTAAAGACACAAGAACCCCTTTATATGCCACTGGTGAGAGGCATTTCCATTTTAGTTTCAGCATTAATTCTCTTTTTGCAAAAGCGATGTCTTAATGCTCAGCAGATTTCATTCTAACCAGCGTGAAATCAAACATATTAGACATGCATGAGAAATAATGTGATAAATCGATCACCATTCCATTTATGGAGATAAAAATCCAACTTCGAACCTGAAGTTTTGGGACTCAACTAACTCTTCCCTTTTGTTCTTTCTGTGCACCGCAGTCATAGGAGATTTAACAAATATCGTCTTAGACCCGATATTTATCTTCGTCTTCAAGTGGGGTGTCAGTGGTGCAGCCATTGCTCACGTCCTTTCTCAGTAAGTATTATGATCTCGAAACTCTGCAGCTAATATAAATGTTCAGTTTTGCAACTACTAGTTGAAACTTGAAAGGATTGTTATTTAATAAAAAACATTTTCCTTGTGATTATTTTAGGTACTTGATTTCAGTAATTCTCTTGTGGAAGTTGATGAGGAAAGTTAATCTTTTACCCCCAAGTGTTAAAGATTTGCAATTTAGTCGGTTCCTCAAAAATGGTGAGGGGGCTAAGTACTCTTGCTCTGATCACTGTTTTGTTTTAATTTTTTTCCTTCTTGTAATTGGCTGTAGTTAAATTATAATTGATTTTCTACTTCGATCCAAGAGTTTCTTACTTACACGCGATCAATGCATTTTACTTACTTCATTTCTGTGCTGGGAGGCAGGCTTTCTGCTGTTAGCTCGAGTTGTAGCAGCAACAATCTGCGTGACCTTGGCAGCATCAAGGGCAACTCGATTGGGTTCAACAACTATGGCTGCATTCCAAATTTGCTTACAAGTTTGGTTGACATCCTCCCTTCTTGCTGATGGCTTGGCAGTTGCCGGACAGGTAAAGAAACAAACATGCTTTATGTGATTATTAGTGTTCAGTTTTAGGCCCTATCGATGCATTTCCTGGAGATATTCACCATGCGGTAAAAATACCTTAAGGACGAGGCTGGTTGGAGCTGCAATCATACTTTACCAGTCCAAATATGAAGTAGAATAACCAACTGAAATCGAAACATGTCACATTTTTTTAACCCTTTAAAATTGCTCAACCTTCCTTCTCGTAGTCTGCTTTCGGAAAGTATCCACTGTTTAATTTCCAAATCTTCATTCAGACTACTCATTAGTATGTGTTTTTCTTCAACTTTTATAGGCAATTATTGCTTGTGCATTTGCTGAAAAGAACTACCAGAAGGCAACAACTGCTGCGACCCGGGTGTTGCAGGTACGTCAATAACATTTGTATCGATACATCCTCCGTGTTTTGGTTTTCCTTTTCCTCTAAACCAACCGCAGCCTTAAATTGTGACTGGTTTTGTTGTACAGATGAGTTTTATTCTTGGTCTTGGGCTAGCTGTGTTTGTTGGACTTGGTCTGCACTTCGGTGGTGTAATTTTTTCAAAAGATCCTGATGTTCTTCATATTATAGCCATCGGCATCCCGGTAATTCCCATCTACAAATCCATAACTAGAATGTTCTTTCTATTTCCTTTTTCAGCTTAATTAGACTGACTTTTGCTTTATCGACCCCTCAGTTTGTTGCTGCTACACAACCCATCAACTCGATAGCTTTTGTCTTTGATGGTGTAAACTTCGGAGCATCTGATTTTGCTTACTCTTCGTATTCCATGGTAAGTTTGTTGGCCATTGTTCATTTGTGAGTTCAATCTTTATAAATCCTACTCTAAATGAAATTTACTTGTTTAATTTCTTTGCTCTTCAGGTTCTGGTGGCCATAGCAAGCATTCCAGCCATTTTTGTTCTCTCTAAAACTGGTGGATTTGTTGGGATTTGGGTTGCTTTAACCATCTTTATGGGGCTTCGCACATTTGCTGGTGTATGGAGGTAATACTCCTTGTTCTTTTCTTATCTTCAGGCAATTTCCCTTGTCAATAGCATGTGATATTCCACTTCTTATGCTTCATTGCCATGACAAATCCTTGCAAGGACTAGGTTTATATGGACTAAAACTGTTTTACTGGTTGTCGCGGCAGTCCACCAGATAATTTCTTAGACCCAAACCTGCAAAACCTGCTCGACTCTAATGATTTATGATACTTGGAAAAAATAAAAAATATCAAAGAAAAAATGTTAAAGAAGTCTTTATCATGGTAGTTGCTCGATTATTTGAAGCTCCAAGTTGATTGACATGGAATTCCCACTAACGTTGCAGGATGGGAACTGGAACTGGACCTTGGCGCTTTCTCAGAGGGCGATTGTTGACCTAGGACATGCAAACCTCGGGAACATCTGTGTAATAGCGGCATATTTTTGTCCTTGTACGCCTTTTTCTTCTTAGACTACTAGATATGTATGCCTGTGGTATATGGCTCCTCCCTGCGATTCATCCCGGCACATGTTTGAAAATAAGACGATGGGATCAATTTATTTTTTCTTTTTCACTGTATTATGCATATTTTATGCTCTTAATACCATCTTTTTCTACACAAATATCACAATAATTTGAATTTTATGCATATATTTATAGATTGGTAGGAGAAATAAAATCTTATGTTTTATATTATATATAAGATCAATTAATTCGGTAGAGAAAAAATATATAAAGCAGTTTTCAAAAAACAATCGTGTGCTATAAAAACAAAAGAAAACAAACCGAGCCTGGAGTTGAGCCCAGGTACATTTGGGCTATACTCCAGGCCCATAATATTAACAGATACAAGTGATGCGTCATCCAATATCATCTTCAACCTTGGTTCGTCAATTTCTGAGGAAGCCCAGCGGGAAGAATAAAATTCCTCCTTCTCACATCATTTTCCACTTGATTACACTCTTAAATAAACACAAATCTAACATCAAAAATTATTTTTAAATATAAAATTAATATAAAATCTGATTTGAAAGTTTTCAGATCTAAAAATTAAAATCTTAATATCATCTAATTCCAATTATAAAATAATAAGATTTTGGCGTCTGTGTATTAAACTTTCATTTGATAATGATATTGGCTAGCACTGATAGTTACTTGTATGTCAAAAAAAATTATCTTTCCTTTTTTTTAGTTTTGCTTGTGTATTTTTGATATTTTTTTTAACGAATCCAATGATAAAAAAAAAATTAACTAATCCAGAATCAATTGCTAAAATTGATAAATACAAGACAATGCTTGGAATTTTGAAAAGTCTATAAGGGTATATCAGCAAATTTTTACAATATTCATGTTTTATTCTCCTTAACACGTATCCCTTTACAAAAATTTAACTCATTTTTATTACTAGAATAGAGAGAGAGAATGAGTCATCTTCAAAAATCAAAATAATATTTTTTATTTCTTAATTATTCCTTTTATATATATAACACATCTAACTTGTAGGACAACAAATGAGTAAATCAACTCGAGATGTTTTTTGAAGGCTCAATCTGTATTTATTTAATTTTAACAAATTTTAAATTTTATAGTTGAAAAACATAAAACAAAATTGTTTTTATTAACCAAATATACAAGAATTTAGATTTGTGATTTATGATCCCTAGGTTTTGAAGAGAAAATCTAGTTATGATTTTAAAAAAAATGGTTTTGGTTTGGTTGGTTTTTATTTTTATTTTCTTCTTTTTTAATATGAAATGATTATATCATTAGTTTATGCTTTTAATAGTTTAATTTTCTTTTTAATTGCTATAATATGAAAATGGTTAATTATGCGGGGGGATCATTGGTGAGGCTTAAGTTTCCGGGTTTTTTTACGTATTTATTTATTTATTTTGATTTTTTTAATTCAGTAAATTTAAATTTATTTTACGTTTTTAAAATATAAGACTTATTCTAAATAATATCTTAAATTTAACAATAAAATAACATTGTTAGTGACAAAGGGACTAACATTATTAATGGACTTAAACTATAAGGGACTCCATTAATTTTCTTTTTTCTTTTTCTTATGAAACATTTTAAAGAAAAAAGTTTAGGAACCTAAAGTCGGTAACCCAGTTATTTCTAAATGAAAAAAAAAAAAAAAAAGTGCAGATCCCGTGAATTTAAATAATTGAACTCTTCCCGGGGGGGGGGGGTAATAGCCACGTGTTCATATAGTATTACTCCAAGGGGGTGTTTGGTAGGTGGTTAAATTTTACATCCGAAAATTGCTTCGGTAACAAATCACCTTAAACCTCGTACCAAAAGCCACCTAAAAATAAATATGCCACCATAATTTTACCTTAAGCTTTATGCAATATCTTGCTTGTTTTCCTTTTCCAGTGTTCTTATGCATGCCTGAGAACAACGGGGAAGTAATCAACGATAAAACCAAGAGTAAAATATAAATATCCATTTAGAACTTAATTTCCTGTCACCTCCACGATAAAGGATATTTTCGAGTAGATATTTTTTTTCAAAAACATATTTACTTCGATGAAAATATTAAATTAATTTATTTTTTAATATAATTTTAATATGTTGTTTTTAAAAATTAAAAAAATCCAAAAACAAAACATGAAATGCAATTTATACCAAAACTACAGCAGCACCAAAACTAATGATGCTTAGCGAGTGATGCAAGGATGCATTAGAAAAAGAAAGGCACCCTCGTTCCGTTATTATGGCACAAGAAAAGAGTTGTAAAGCTACATCGCATTCTGAGTATGATGATCCTTTGGACCAAACCCCACTTAAAAACTACGCAACCTCCATGTTTTTAGCCGACCACAAAAAAAGAAGGCCCTTGAACTCCTGCCACATACCCCACAACATCGCTGTCACTGAAACAAAGTAAAAACGCATCCATTTCTCAGCCAACTCCATTAAAGACCTACCCACCAACCTTTATGCGGTGAGTGGCTGGCATCGAAGCAGGTACATGATACCATCCTCTCTCTCTCTCACGAAAGTTTGATCTGTATTATATGATGATCACCCACCTCCCACTATCCCGATAAAAGATTGAAAGAATCCAAAAACATATCCATTCAACCAATCAACATCCAATAGCAGGTTCCACCACACTCATGAATTGCAATTCTTTCTTAAATCCCACAAAAAATTCAAGCTCATGCGCCAGAGAAATGGCGGGAGAGATGAAAAAGGAGTACATGTACGATGAATCCCAAGGCTGATACGAAGACACCAACAATTTGTAGGAATCAAAATAATAAAGGAACGGAAATAATAACTATAATTCAGTTTTGCATTTTCAAAGGAAAGGTAACGCCCTCCATCACTCTACTTTGTAAAATTAAACACCATCCAAATTAAATGCGCGAGCTCTTGAGAAAAATTCCTTCCGACTCCCCTCTTTATCCACCGAGTTAAAACATGCTAGTTAAGAAAAATTATGAGACTATTGATGAAGGGATACAAAGCTCATGGTTTCATGGCAAAATGAAACCATGTATAGCCTTCTCCAACGTAATCAGTTGAAGAGTAATAAAAGCAAAAAATGATCCTAATCAGAAATGTTGAACGGGTGAGAACCTGCACTGGCTTTTCCTTAACACGGCCCGGAGAAGCTTCTTCAACCTTCCAAGTTTCCAACTTCGTTTTAGATAACAAAATGGGAAAAAATTGAAGGGTTTCCCTGAAACCTATTGCCAGTTCTTTACCGCCAACCCCTCTTTCCCAGATTTCTACTCTCCTCTTCAACTTGACCATCCCCACCAGTAAAAAATCCAACAAAAATATGTACTTCTGAGAAAATACTTATACCCTATCTTCATGAGTAAACACCAGTTTGCTTTGACTAGACTACAAGCTGTTGCTGCTGATCAATTTGCATCTGCTCAAGCCAAGATTCTAAAACAGAATCAATTCTAGAATTTGAATTCAATCCCGTGCCAGGTGATGCAGTGCTGGATACTGGATTTGCAAACTTCTCTTTCAGCATCTCAGGAGGAGATTCCTTGACTAGAGATTGGACCCATGATAGGTCAGGCTCCTCACCATTGTTTCCAAGCTCGAAAGATGAGGATCTCCGTAAACGACCCAATTCATCTCCATGAACTGACCAGTCTACTTTTCCATTAGGGGATCCCCATTTGGACCAAGAATTTCCAGGAGATCCGGCAACTGAGGCCATAGGGTGGTTGGATCCCAGATCCCTTGAGCTGAGGCTACGCAGTTGTTGCTGCTTTTTCTCTCGCTGAGCAAGAGCAGAAAGTCGAGACCCCATTGGAGAGATTGGCTCCATGACTCTTGACGACATCCTTCCAGGGGATCCAACACCAAATACAGCCTGCAGTAGAGGGTGCTCAACATTTTTTGGGGAGAACACACTTGTACTGATGGGTGACAACATGCTCTGCTGCTGCTGCACTTGATTGAGATAAGCTGCTTGATCAGCATACCTAGGAGAAGACATTTCAGCAGCAAACAGTTCTTCAAGATTTGAAGGAGTTAGTGTCTTGGACCGACCAGAAACACTGAAAGAAGAATTGTTACGAGACTCTGAGAAACACGTTAAATCATTTAAAATCTGCTGTTGGGAATCAAAGTCTGGCAACAAATTAAAACCCTCTGGTGGGATATCTCGGGCACTAAGGGATGATCTCAAGCGGCTGGATTGAAGGTTGCTTCCTGGAAGATGAAGTGTTGGCACGTTTGGCTGTGACCAAGCCATGGACGAGTGAGAAATGCCATTTGCAGGAGACATGGGCTGGTTGAATGGGGTAGGGGACATTGCTGAGACTGATGATGGGGAACCAGGCAAGAGACTCAGAGCTGCAGCCATGTCCATAACACTGGCTGCAGACTGAGATGATCGTGGAGAAGGGATAGCAGATCCTGTAGAAACATACAAGGGCCTGAGCTCCTCATAAGTATGGGCAAAAAAGCAGACTTGTCTATTGCAGCTGGTGCCATCTTTGCAAAGCCGGGTTCGGTATTGAGCTGGGTGAAGCCAGCATTCAAAGACCCCATGTGCATATTCACACATATCCCCCAGCCTACAAGCCCCTTTACGAAAATCAGGGCATGGCACACAGCTGTAGTGGAACTTTCGTGGATCTCTTCTACGTGCATTCTCTCCAGGGTGAACAAATGGACATTCAGTCCAGTCATGTGAGTATGCCCGAGAACATGGGCGAACCTTGAATGAGAACATGCGAAACTCATCGGTCGCATAGATGCTGTTCTTGATGTCAGGGAGAGATGGATCAATTGGATATTCTTTCCTCTCAGATGTAGAGTTGGCGGGCAGATTATTAAACTTTGAGGCCCTTGGAGAATAAATCAGCACAGAGGGAGAATGTGGTGAACCATTTTCTGACGAGGAAGAAAGAGTTGGTGAGCTAGAATTTGATTTGCTAATTGAGACCCGTAAATTGCAAACACCAACAGAGCCATTAAAATCACGCTCTGCCACAGAAATATCAGAGTCAGATTTTGAGAGCAGCTCTTCAAGAGTGACTTTCATGCTCTGTAGATTTGGAGGAACAACGATAACATCACCAGGTCGATCTCCATTGACATCGAGGCAATTAGGATCAGCACCTGCTGATAGTAGCAGCTTAACTGCGTCAACTACTTTAATAGATCCACCAGAAGTAGCACAATGAAGAGCAGTGGTTTTGTCCTTTCCACAAGACAGATTCACATCAGCCTTAGTATGGTCTAGAATAAACTTGAGAACATCAACGCTGCCATAAGTAGCAGCAACCATAAGAGGAGTTCTTTGGTCAAGAACAATCTGCTTCGATCCTTTTTGGCGGCCATACCAAAAACCAACCTCCTTGATTGAGGACGCATCCTGCTCTATAAACCTCTTGAAGCCTTCAACATCATTGTTAGCAGCAAGTTCAAGTAAGCTAGAGAAAGAATCTTCTGTTTCTACGGTTAGACAATTCATCTCTTTGGTAATAGGAGAGTTTTCTACAGTTGATGGAGTGGAAGTGGAGGGTGATTCAGCCGATTTCTCGGGACCACTGCACATGCTTCAATGACCTAAAATTGAAACAAAAGAACATTACTTTGATTCATTCAAAAACAAAAAAATTATCATAAGGTGAGCTAGATTAGGAGAACCTAGACAAAAAAAAAAAACAGTATTGAACAGAATTTAAGAAAACATAAATCCTTAAACGGAGTAAAGTCACCAACTCCTCGTAAACTATAAAACGTTACTTGATTTTCACTAATCATTTCCCTTTCACGGCACTTCACTCACTAACTACACGGTGTTTAACCATAAATAAATTAAACAAAAAAAAATGAAGATGAAACCTTTGAGACTTCTTCAACTTGTATATTATTAGAAGGATTAGAAATCTACCTGTTTATAACATAGTCAAACTTGAGCACATTTAAAGGAAAAGGAATCAACAGCTTCAAAATCAGAGAAAGGAAAAGGAACCACACTATTAATTAACACTAACCAAAAGCTATAACATTGATGATAGGAACAGAGTGAATAGAATCTTTTGCTCATATCATAGCAGATCTAATCACAATCTAATCTAAAACAAACAAAAAGTAAAGATTCTTGATATCAAGATGAGGAATTTCATTTATCAGGATAAAAAATCTCACTACTGGATTAAGCAGACCAGAATAAAATCAACCATTATCTAAAAGAATAAGCTAATCTAAACTAAAAATAGTAAATTATTAGCTACTAACTCAAGGATTGATAAAGTTTGGAGCGAGAAACAGCTTCTAGTAGCTTAAAAATGAAGAGAATTGCATGATAAGCATCGATTCACTTCATAATCGGTCTAAAGAGAAGGATTCGAGAGCCAGAACGGTGTGAACCTCTAAAGGGGTAAGATAAAGTACTAGAGACAGACAGCATTTAGCTGCTACCTCCATCGATGTAATCTATGAAACAAAAGAGGGCTACACTTACGTTTTCGTTTCTGTTTTTGTTTCGCGGAGAGAGACAGAGGAGAGGATGGTCTAACGTTTTACAAATTGAAATTGTAATGATCTGCTGTGCGGAGAAATTGGGAGTGAATTTTATTTAAATTTATTTCGTCCATGCCTTCGAAGGGAAATGAAATGGCATTGAAATTCACAACAAATTATGTTGAAATGCGAGTCAAATTTTTGAACTTCGTATAAGTGAAGGGAGACGGGTTTGGCCGGTGAGTGAGGACACGGTGGATGACCGGTTTGGTTTAGAAAGTCAAGGAGTGGGGTTACCGGTTGAAGGGGGGGTGTGGTGATTAGTGAAGTGGATTTAAATGGGGACTTGGAATCCGCCAATAAGAGAATTGAGTAGAGCGGACGTCAGTGCGGTGGTCAATTGTGGTTAATTGGGATAAATTACAAACTAACCCCCAAACTTGACCAAAAAACAAATACCTCCCTGGGCTAAAACAACTCCATTATTTTGCATCCTAAACAATATATTTTTATGAATGTACCCCTTTCATTTAGGTTTTTTGAGAAATCGATGGAAAAACCCGTAAAACAAATCCTCTCATTTTCTATCATTTTTTATATAAATTTAGAAAAAACATGTTTAATAATAGAGGAAAAAAAAAAGATAAATCATGGGGATTTTTAAGCAGCAAATATTTAAGGTAGATTTAATTTTACTTCCTTGTATTTCGATTATTTCAATTATAATCTCAAACAACTAAAAAAATGTCTTTATTTCCTAGATTTTTTAAATTTGATCAAATAAATTCCCTTATAAATAATTTGATGACACAAAAATCTTCTAACTAAAATCAAAATATCTAGATGATTCCATGTACATCGTTTATAGTTAAAAATTATAAGAAAAAAACAGTGGAATATATATCAAATAAATAATTGATTTGTACTCCCTGTAATTGCCTTTAATTACTTGTACAGTTTTTTGCATCATCGATCAATTCCCCCCAGCAACTTACCTTGTATTTTAACTAAACTATAGAATAAAAAGGGTATGTATGGTTGGATTTGGAATGGTATAAACATGATAATATGAGATGCCGGGGGAGAGGCTGATTTGTGTCTGGTATGATAAATCAGACAAAAAAATAATAATCTTATATCTTGTTTGGTTTTGAAATCAAGATAGAATAAAATAAATATATATATTTTACCCTTGTATATCATTGTTATGCCTTTTGTATTCGATTTGTTGTTCAAGTATTTTTTTTTTGTTATAATTTATTTTGAAAATATTTAAATGGTTATAATGTCAGCAGAAAAAACTTTCAATTTAAAATAATATATATATATATATATATATATATATTTGAATTATATTCATTCTTGAATTGTCTTGTATTTGTATCATATTATTTCCTTTTCACTATAGAGAGTACAGATATGATTTTGAAAACTGCCCCATGGCATCACGCATGTAAAAAAATAGTATTCAGCACCAATGTTAACAATATTCCTTTTATTGAACCGTAATGGTCCAGTAGTAATAGTTTGAGATTAAGAGATTTGCTTTTTCTGTGGTCTCAGATTCGAGCCCTGTAGTTGCTCATATGATGGCCACTAGAGGTTTACATGGTCGTTAACTTCAGGGCCCGTGAGATTAGTCGAGGTGCGCGCAAACTGACCTGGACATCCATGTTAAACTAAAAAAGAAAAAATATTCCTTTTATTGTTGTTATCCGGACACACGATGGATTGTATTTTTCCCAAAAAATTCACCAATCACACTCAAGAATAAAGATTCCCATTGGTTTTTCAAACTATATGGAAATACCACACTTCTCTCTCTTTCTCCTGGTTTTTTTTATATTTTTATATTAAAAAAAGTAGAAAAAATTTTAAAATTTTATTTTATTTTAAATTAATATTTTTTTATTTTTAAATTGTTTTAATATGTTGATATAAAATAACTATCATTTCAAAGTAAAAAAATAACTATTATTATACTTTTAAATACTTGTAAAAATAACCTCGAGCAATCTCGAAAAGAAAAACAAAAGGAGAAGTAACACTGAACGAGAATTTCTCAGTTGGGTTGTTATGGTTTTACGTGTTGGGTTTTGTTTTGCATACATCTATATATGCAACGTGGCAAATATTATTAATACACTGCCGTAAAGTTGATCTTGTCAGATACAATTTGGGGGTTAAAGTTAACGATGTCCGGAGAATAAAAAAAACCTCATTTTTCATTTATGTTGTTCAAATAGTGTCATTCTACATTTTGATCCATATAGTTTTTACTTTCCTATTGAACTTTTTTTTTTTTACATTCCAATCAATGTCGATCAAATGAGAAGAGAGAAAGTCAACAAAAATAAAAAAGTGAGAGAGATCTCATGTAATTAAATTTATGTGATTAATAACTTTAATTTTAATGTTTATAGATTCATTTTAAAAAAAAATCAATAAAATTAACTTTTACTTTTAATCATGTTTGAAAGAAAAAGAAATTGAGACTTATAATAAGAATTACTTATGTCGATTAAAATGTGATTTGTTGTTGAAAATGAGTTTTTTTGAGGTTTTTATGATGTTTTTTATCGTGCTTTTTGTAATGAAAAAAATAAATTTAGCTTATTGCCCTCAAAACTTAATTCTTGATTTTTCAAATATTATCAAAACTATCATATGTGTATGGAATTCATTTTCTAGCCCTTTTTTATATACATCTCAAAATGAAATACTATTTAGATAAATAATTTCAATTATATTTAAAAAATTATCAAGTGACACCATACTTTTTAAATAAGATTTTAATATTTTATTGTAATATTTGACTTTCTTATATAACTGCATACAAAATTAATATGCACAAGTTTTCAAAAAAAATATATGCATACAAATATTCAGCAAGAATAAAAAAAATGAGATAACAATTAACATGATAGATCTTGATCTAGTCCAACCTAAATGGGTAAAAAAAAATTAATTTGATCGAGTTCAAATAAAACTCAAAGGTAAAAAATCAAGTTTAGGTTAGGTATGAATATCTTACTCATAACCTGGTACTTTTAAATTTTGAAAATAAATAAATTTAAACTAAGCTATATATATATAATAAAATTAGGGTCCCCCCCCCAACGCGCTCTCTTCGTCGTCGTTGGGCGAACCCCAGCCACAAGGATTGAGACCCCGTTTGGTAATGCGGCAGCAGCAGCAGTTGAAAGCAAATATTGAAAATTAGTGTTTGGTTATTGTAAACCACACTTTTTTCACATGGGTCCCCTCTAAAAACTGAGGTCGAAACTCAGTTTATGAAAAGCAAGTTTTATCTGCTTTTCCCGCATTCTTTTCTTGTGGAGAATGAATTTTAATTCACTCTCCACTTTTCACTTAAGTGAACAGTGGAGAGTTCATCCACTGTTCACGTGAACAGTGGAGATCGGACCCGGTTCAAAGCTATAAAAATATATTGAACCAGGTCCGATCCAGTAAAAAAAAATATTTATTTTTAATTGTGTTTTATTTAAAAAACTAGTGTTTCACATTATTCAATAACACTATATAAATTAGAAGGAGATCGCTTGATGAAGTAATATTTATAGAATTTGATCGCAATCCCAATTTTATTTCTGATAATATTTTACCTGATATTGTTGCGTACTTATGAAACCAATGCAACTGTAGTCTTTCATACGTGATGTTGTCGGATGTATTTCATACGTGATGGAATTGTAGATAGTTTAATAGAACAATAAAAAAATATTTTATATTAAGTATTATTCATTTCATAATGTAATAGCAGTAGTTAAATATATAATATTTAAATTAAAAACTATTAATATATATATATATATATATATATATATATATATATATATATATATAAATATTATATAACCTCAATTTCAAAAGCATTCTTAACCAAACACATTAAACTACTTTTTTTTCAACCTCAATTTCAATCACAGTTTTAACCAAACACCTATTTTTTCAAACCAACCTCAACTAAAAGTACTTTTTATAAAACAACTTTTTTCAAACCACAACCACAACAGCTACCGCAATACTAAACACACTCTGAAAGCTTAGGAAGGTTGGGTATATCCGGTTGTTAAAGGAGTTGCAATAAAAGTAGTGGTTACTAGTCCACTGGCGAGTGCTAAACTGCGGGTCGCGTAAATTTTTTTCCATTTCAAAAAAAATTTAGGCATCAGTAACATGTTTTTTTAAAAATATATAAATTTAAATGATAATTTAAATGATATTTTAATCTAATATTGAGATAAAAAAATATTTGATCAACTTTAATTAACTTGAGCTGACTTTTGATACTTGCAAGGATAATTTTATTATATAAATTATCAATAACAAATGATGAAATTGTATTTTAGTATTTGTTAGGAACTAAAAATACTAAAAAGACCTCGGATGCCAGTTTATTTTTTCTTCCGAGGACAATCAAGTAACAATCATACACCCATTCAATCCAAAAAAGACTAATGAGCCATGAGGAGAATACCATATTACCTTATAAAGCAAGTTCAGTTATTTTTATTAGACAATAAAAATGAATATTTCATCCTTTACAATTCATGATGATTTAAAAACTATCAGATACCTAAAACTTAATAAGGTCAAGTTTGGGTATTAAAAATTCACATTTGACTAAGATTTTTTTGAGTAATGATTTTGAGTTTGGATTCGAGTACTAATTGGCATTCCTAAATAAATTATATATATATATATATTATTTTTTATTGTTAATTTTTCATATTATTTTTTTAGAACCAATTATTCTTTTATCTATTATATAGTCATGTAAAAATAATCAAAATATTTATTTTTTGTTTTTTAATTTAAAAT
>Ga0307515_10011434_pt1 | contig 16845 bp, 7 predicted proteins | sample 17_EM_MG_FD_194513 | JGI IMG/M metagenome (GOLD analysis project Ga0307515, IMG submission 194513) | Populus trichocarpa ectomycorrhiza microbial communities from riparian zone in the Pacific Northwest, United States - 17_EM | ecosystem: Host-associated > Plants > Roots > Unclassified | place... | reverse complement strand
CTAAGGAACCTATAATAGTAAGATAATATCCCTTATTAGCTATTATATTAAACCTAAAGAATAATTTAATACCTATACTTAACCTATAACGCCAATTAATCCTAGGAGAATTTAATTTATTAGCCCTAGCCTTAACCCCTAAGGAGATGGACACTAATAATATCTTATCTTTTATTAACTATATAACTACAGATAAGTAAACGGAAGGGCTATTACCTATTAAAATCGAAATATAAGACGCCGAAATATTTATAAGAATAGTAGCATAAGACCCTAATAAATACTACCACCTTTTATAAAACTACTACCTAAAGCTTATATAAGCCGAGATGTATACTGCTTAAGATCGCGATATTATCTAAGACCTATAAGCTTATAAGGCGCTCGCTAATAACACACGTTAAGAAACTAAAGACGACCTTTATATGTCTAAACGCGATATCTAATAGTTAAAGAAGGCTAAGATTATACTAATTGCTACAGTTACTAAAAGAGAAGGCATAATTAAATACCTAAAATCTTAGCTTAATAAGTATATTTATAATAACGCTAGATACTTCTTTACTATATATAACGCTACCTAAGTCTTTACGCCCCTAGTAACTTCACCTACTTAATACTTAACGGAGGGCTAGCGCTAAGCAGCTTTACTTAATAGAAACCCCTACTAAAGTAGCGATAATAAAAGCCACAATAATTGGACCTAAACTGCTACTATAAGGTCTAATATACGCTACCCTAATCCCCTAGTCTTTTAGGGAGACCGTAAGGAATACAGCTACTAGAAGATATAAATCCGCAAGAAACTAACTTAAAGCGCCTGCCTTTTTCCTATAGAAGATATTAAGATTAGCTATATTATCGGGCGAATAAAGGGTATACTATTTAACAGACTCTTTGCCTAATAGGAGACTAGTAGCCCCTAAAAGTGGTAGTCCTACTAAGAAGTCCTTAACAATTTCAACCTAATATACTATAATTATAACCTACTAGCTACCAACCAAGCTAAACTACGTGCCCTAAAGATACGCCCTACTAAATTATTTAATAAATTCTATGTTAAATTCTAGGAATACACTAGAGCCCTTACTTAAGACGATACTAAAGACTAAAAGAACCTCTTTAAAAAAGTTACTTATTGCCTTAGTTACGTAGCCGCCAGCCATAACTATAATAATGTTTATAATATAGTAGCAGCTCTATAGAAGATTAAACAACGACTAAATTAGATTGCTACTACTAACTTTTACCTAAAGACCTTTTTATAGAAGCCCTCTGGGCCTACTAAACCCATATATACTAAGCCACTAACGCTTACTACCTTAAGTACTACTGGAACTAATATTAATTTCTCTATACTAACCTTCCTATAAAAACTCCTAGATGGAGAGTATAAGCTACTCCAGAAACTAGGACGCTACTATAGATACTATTAAAAAGGCTATTATTGTAATAACCTAAACTGCCTAATAGCTAGGTTTAGTAGCCGCCACCTAATACCTAACCTAATACCCTAAACACTAAATATATTATTATATGCTACTACTATATAAGATAAAGACGTAGTAATAGCGGTAAAGTCGGATACGGAAATAGAAAACGCTAAGTCCTAGCCCTAAGTTGTGGGTTAGAACGCCCTAACAACGGAGGGATTTATATATTAGCTTACTTAATAGATAACTCTATAAAGATAAATAAACAGAAATAAATAATTTTACCTATAATAGGAACTACTACTAAAAAATAATATAAAAGCCGTTTTATAATTAATTGCGGAGCTACTAATAAATTTATAGATACCTAATTTATACGTACTTATAACCTACCTACCTTACTCCTTACTAAAGCCCGCGCCCTATAACTTACTAATAGTAATTATACTATATAGAAGATTACCTATATAGTACAACTCTACCTAGATATAAATGGGTACTAAGAAGAACTCTAGGCCTATATTATACTACTTACCAACTACCCTATTATCCTTAAAATAAACTAGCTTAAATAATATAACCCCACTATTAACTAGAAGAAGAGAGAAGTAACCTTTAACTCTAAATATTATAGAGAGACTTACCTAGGGTATAGCCTAGCCGTCTCTATTTACTCCCTAGGATATTAACCTAAGGAACCCCTTATTACCCTACCTATAACTAACTACCACTATATAAGTGCCTTGGCCTTCTATTATATAGTATATAAAAAAGGTTAGACTATTACTATAGCTTCCTAATTATAACTATATAAGCTTAATAAAGAATAAGACTACGTCCTCTATAGTAACAAAATAGACATAATTAACCTTTTAGAAGACGACGCCCCTATAAAACTCTACGGACTTTTACCTTTAGACTTTAAGAAGTTTATAAAGCTTAAAAAAGGACTTACTAATAAAGAACTCCGCAAGCTCCTCTCTAAGAGGTACTATAACTTTACTAATATATACTTACAAAAGAGCGTAGATATACTCCCCCTATATTAACCTAATAATTATACTATTAATATTAAATAAGGAAAAATGCTACCTTATAAAAAACCCTACCTAATATTAAAAGGCGAACTTCTAGTTATAAAAAAGTATATTAATAAGCACCTTAATAAAGGATTTATTCGTCCTAGTATATTACTAGCAGCCGTCCCTATTCTTCTCGCTAAGAAGCTAGAAGAAGGTATTTAATTCTATATTAACTATAGAGGACTTAACGCTATTATAATTAAAAACTAATACCCAGTACCGCTTATACGTAAGACCCTTAAGTGGCTTAGTTAAGCCAAAATCTATACTAAGCTTAATATTATTACCGCTTTTAACTATCTCTAAATACGGGAAGGTAATAAATAAAAAACCGCATTTGTATCGCGCTTCGGCCAATTTAAATATACTATTATACCCTTTAGTATATATAATAGCCTAAGCACCTTTTAAAGCTATATTAATAACGCCTTATAGGACTACCTTAACGACTTCTGCTCTGCGTACCTAGATAATATACTTATTTATAGTAATAACCCCTCTAAGTATACTAAATACGTTTAAAAGATCCTATAGCGCCTTAGGGACGCAGAACTTTATATTAATTTAAAGAAATATAAATTCTTAGTTATAGAAGTAAAATACCTTAAACTAATTATTACTACTAAGGGTATTTATATAGACCCTAAGAAGGTACGTATAATTACTAAATAGTAAGCCCCTAACTGTATTAAGGATGTATAAGCCTTTCTTAGTTTCGCTAACTTCTATTAAAAATTTATATATAACTTCTTAGGTGTAGTAGCACTATTTATAGCAATAATGCGAATAAAGGGCCTTTCTATAAAAGGAAGAAAAACGCACCTACGCTTTACCTGGACGCCTAAATACGAGAAGGCGTTCTAAGACCTTAAAAATACCTTTACTAAAGCACTTATCCTAGCTTACTTTATACCAGAATAACAACTCTACCTTAAAACCGACTCCTTAGACCACGTTAACGTAGGCGTCCTTTCCTAGATAGGTGACGATGGTTTCCTTTACCTAGTTGCATTCTACTTATCTAAGCTTATACTATAAAAGTATAACTATAAGATCTATAATAAAAAACTCCTTATAATTATATAAGTATTTAAAGAATTCTGACTAGAACTCTCCTTAGTAGAGCCTAACTAGCCAACTAAAGTCCTTATAGACTATTGCAACCTTAAGTACTTTATAACTATAAAGTAGCTAAACTAACGCCAAGCACATTAGAACGAGTTCCTCTCTAGTTTTAACTTTAAAATCGTATATAGATTAAAAGTATAAGGTACTAAACCTAATAGCCTAACACGCCGCTTATAAGACCTTCCTTAGTCTAAAGATAACCCCTATAATTAGTTCTAATAACAGACGATCCTAAAAGTATAAAATTTGGCCCTAGGTATACTACCTACAATAGAGCTAACTATACCCTAGCTTTATACCACAAAACTAGAGTTACCTCGTAAAATTAATAAGCTTATTACTACGGCATATAACGCCTCTGTTAACCTATTACTATATTAACTTATTGCCATAAAGACCGCTAGCGCCTGTACACTACCTACTAACCTCTAAAGCTTAGGCTAGATTAATATAGCAGCCTTAAAAGTAAAAGAGAATAGGCTTTATTATAAAGGCCGCCTATTTATCCCTAACTTAGAAAATCTATAACGGTAACTAATCTAAATAGCCTATAACCTCCGATTAAGCGGCTACCTAAGTAAAGGAGGAACCTATAAGCTTCTTAGCCAATACTACTTCTAGCCAAAAAATAATAGACTTAGTTAAACGCTTTATAGGCGCCTGCTATAGTTATAAGCGCGTTAAGGCCTTTAATATAAAGTACTAAGGACTACTATACCCTCTACCAGTACCTATATAACAATAGGTAGATATCGCTATAGATTTCGTTATTAACCTACTACCCTATAAACGACACGGCTATACCTATAAGAATATCCTTATAATAATATGCCGACTTATAAAAGAGCGCCACTACGTCCTAACTAAAGGTGTAGCTATTAGCGATATTACTAACGCCTTCCTTTACGAAGTTTACTAACTATATAGGCTACCTAACTTAATTACGTCCGACTAAGGTATATAATTTAACTCTAATATATAGAGACAAATCTGCTAACGCCTTAGCATCTCCGTTAAGATGTTTATATCCTTTTATTATAAAACTACTAGGTAACTAGAAAACGCTAATACTAGCATAAAAGTATACCTATAATAGGTAGTCGCCTATAGTTAAGATAACTAGGTAGATTACCTCCTACTAGGTAAATTCGCAGCGAATAACTATATCTTAACTACTATAGGACTTACCCCGTTCTTTATAAATAAGGGTTATTACCCCTAATCTAGTATAAAGCTACTAGAACCTATTAATAAAAAACTGCCATATAAAAAACGCCTTAAGATACTACTTACTAATTAGTATACAGACTATATAAAAAATATACTTAACTACTATAAGGGAGAAATAGCCTGGGCTTAAGTAAAGTAGGCCTTCTTTACTAACTATTATAAAACGCCACTACCGGAGATACGTATTAGCGACTAGGTATATCTAAATGCACATAATATCTCTATATAGAGGCCTATAAAGTTACTTAATTATAAAAACCTTGGCCCCTATTTAATTAAATAAGTTATTAATAGGGGAGCCGTATATAAGCTAGAACTTTTACCTACTTTAGCTACCCGTAAAATATAACCTATATTTTACCTATAGCTACTATACCTCTATTAGCCTAACCCCTTACTAGGGTAGATATAGCTTAAACCCCTACTAGTACTAATCTAAGATAAGAATAAAAATAAGAACTATAAGGAGTGGACCATTAAACAAATTATTAATTCTAAATACTTTAGTAAAGGTAGAGGACGACGGCTCTACTACAGAGCTATATATATAGGATTTAATATAAATTAGCCAGAATAGCAACTATAGGAAGACTCTAAAAATGCAAAGGATTTAATTAGTAACTTTTACTACGCGAATCTACAGAAACTAGGCCTAAGTAGAAACTTTATACCTAATCCTCTATAGGAGCCCTTATAGAGTTAAACCGTTATATATTACCACGTAAGAGTAAGTTACCGTTAGATTACCGTTAAATTATAGTAAAGTGTAATTATATAACTAGAATATCGTTAAAATATCTAGGAACTTTAACTAGCGGTTAAAGTTATCTAATTAGTTAGATTCTTAGATGCTAAGCCCTATTATATAATATTATTTTAAGCCTTTAGTAATACCCCCCTTTTCTTCTTTTCTATACTTTAAGTGTCCCCTCTATATATATATAGTAACCACAGCGTCGCCGAAGCTCCGCCTCTATAAGAGGGGGGGTAGTATTACGGAACCCTACCGCAGGGGCCCCTATAGGAGAGCCCCGTGCTCTCGCGTACACCTCACGTACAGCTTATATCAGCTACGCGTAGGTATATCACCTCCTTACGCCCTCGACCCTTACGATTAATCGCGTAACGTCTTATAGACTCCTTAAATACATACGCTTTATAGCTACTGCCCCCGTCCCGTAACAATATCTTCGTAATATAGTATTTATTTACTTAATCTTATAAGCATTTATTTAAGTCTCTATTAAGATATTTGTTTAATGGTTTAAGCCGTTATAGGTTTAAATTATAGCCTATAGGGTTCCTACCCTACCTTTCCTAGAAAAAGGAGGCTCTAAGCTTCTAAAAGAAGAAATTAAGACCTTTAATCCTATAAGGATATAAGGACTACCTAGATAGATCTTATCTAGTATAAAAATACATAATCTATAGACCAGATTTGGCTCTATAGTTTTTACTATAGAAAATAAGGAAAAAAGACAAGAGATCCTTAAGCAAAAAGAGATTTCAATTGCAGGTATAGCTACTAAGGTAGTAAAGTACCTCAAAGTCTCTCCTATTACGCAATGCAATAGCTGCCAAAAATTCGGTCATATAGGAGATAGATGCTCTACTAGGGCCTATAGATATTGTGCGGCTGCATATCTATCTAAAGATCACTGCTATCCTACCTGTATAATAATGGGCAAGGCCTATAAGCATACTACCCCTCTTTGCATTAATTGTAAAGAAAAACACTTTGCTAATAGTAAAGACTGCAAGACTCTTAAAGCAGCTAAACTAGTATATAGTACTAGCGTAGAAAATTATATAGAAGAATAAATTTAATAGGACTTTAGAAAGAGGTAACTTCTACTAAGTACCTAGGTAAAAGATAGTTAAGAGCAAAAGAATAGAAATAAATTGCAAAAGGATAGGGATAGGGGTTAGGATTTCTTATAGTTTTTCTTACCGTTTTCTCATTCTCTAGTAGTTGTAGTAACTTAGTATTTTACTAAGGAACTATAAACTCCTAGTTTAGGGGTTTATAAACTACTAGGATATAGCTACTAGTATATATTAAACTGCTTAGAAAGGATTTATATATATAGAACTATAGCGCTATAGCCCGAGGCTGCATGCGTAGTATTATACGTAGTATAATACAACGGATATTGTCTGTACGAGTAGAGGTTACGTGGTCATGTCTCTGATTAGTCATCCTTACGGTGACTCATCAGCCCCCTATTTAGGCACCGCGATCCTTACGATCCTCTGCGAAAGACACGAATAAAACCAAGAAACAGTTACCTTATATTGCAATTGCAGTACCCCCCGGGTGATACCCACACTAATTAGTGGATATCACAGATCAGCCAGGTGTCATTATAAAGAGAGACAATACGCAATCGCTCCTACCAAGGCCCGTCAATTACGTTGCGTTTACTAAAGAGAACCCTTCTGGTATAGGCTCTGGGAACTTAAAGAACCAACTCCTACCAAGGCTTCATTCGGTTCGCGTCCATTACGCAAAACAACCACTTAAGAGACGATACGCGATCGCTCCTACTAAGGCCCGTCAATTGTGTTGCGTTTGCTAAGGAGAACCCTTCCTACCAAGGCCCTGGGAACTTAAAGAACTGGCTCCTACCAAGGCTTCGTCCGGTTTGCGTCTATTACGCAAATTAATACCCAGTACGACCTCTTTACTAAGCGCCAGTACACCCAGTAGCGTTAGCAGCACCCCTACCTACACCCCTACCTACACTACGACCTACACCACAACCTATACCACGATCTACGCCAGTTAATTATGTCCGATACACGAACCTAACGTCTAAACTAGGCTAACGGGATTACCCTAACCAACGAGACTACTGTAGAGGATATCACCAATTACATTTACTTTAAAATTAATAAGTATACTAGCTATAACTTTAAGGACAAAACCCTATAGGATTTATACTAAGAGGACTTCGATAATTTTAAGGTATAAACATTTAAGGACGCTAATAGGTCTGCAATTAAAAGACTTAAATAACTACTCCGACGTAATAGAGTATGGGTTTTTAACAAAAAGAGCAAGTTAGTACCACAAGCACTGTACGACGTCACTCACGAGGACGACCGTACGGAATGGTTAGATGCAGAAATTAAGCTATATATTGACAACGAAGGACCCTTTAATTCGTATGCTATTAACTATCGTCTTAAATTACGCCCACTTGCCACTACCCCTAGGATACCTCAACCACCTGTTGCATCTATACCCTAGCAAGCTCCGCCCACGCAAGCCCTGTCCGCGCAAGCCCCGTCCACGTAAGCTCCGCCTACACAAGCCTTATCCGCGCAAGCTCCGTCTAAGTAAGCTACTCTATCCGCACAAGCTCCGCCTGCACAAGCTCCGTCCGCGCAAGCTCCGTCTATATAAGCTCCGCCTACACAAGCCTCGTCCGCGCAAGCTCCGTCTACGCAAGCCCCGTCCGCGTAAGCTTTGCTAGCTTCGCCCTCTCCCTTAGCTAAAGCTAAGGACCTACGGCAGCCAAGCCCATATAAACCTCCGTAAGCCCAGCAACAGTATAACTTAGCTCCAGTTATCTTAAATAACCTTCCTCCTATAACCGAGCCCCCCTTATCTACGAACGCCACGGCTCCCCCTACGAACGTTACAGCTGTCTTAAATGACCCTCCTACGGCCGAGCTCCCTTTGCCTATAAATGTCACAGCTACTTCTATAAATGTTACGGCTCCCCCTATCTATAATCCCGACACTGTCTACTGTCTCCCCTGCAGATCTGCTACGTCGAAAATTATATTAATAGCGCGCCCCAAACGCCAGCGTGCTCCTCCCCCCCCTACGGCCTTTGTAAGCTACGAATACTATATTAACAAAGTCTATATATTAGTGGTTTTACGCATAAAGAAAGAACTGCCAGTATTAGAATATATAGATAGAGTCTACCAACTAAACGATTGTACTGTTACGCCTACAGTCCGTCTAAGCTGGCACCGTACTGCTATATACTTCTCCTTTATACTTTCTTACCTTCTTTCCTTTTTGTAAATGTCGCCAGTGTCTGTATAAGTAGAGGTTACGTGGTCATGTCTCTAATTAGTCATCCTTACGGTGACTTATCAGCCCCCTATTTAGGCACCGCGATCCTTACGATCCTCTGCGAAAGACACGAATGAAACCAAGAAACAGTTACCTTATATTGCAATTGCAGTACCCCCCGGGTGATACCCACAGATATAAAAAAATAAAAAATAAAAAAAAGAAGTAAGGAAGTAGACGCGTAAGTATAGCGTGGGTAAATAAAGCCACCAAACGCGTAAATATTTAAAGGAGGAAAAGAAGAAGAGGGCTCTATGTTATAGAATTAGAATTATAGTAAGCCTTTTTATATAAAATTAGAAGCTTTATATAAGCTAAAAACTAGCGCGAATAGAAGAATAAAATGGGGTTGGAAAATAGATTATTAAGGCGATAATAAGGTTAAAGGCTCTCTATACTAACCTAGTACTAACCTAAGTCTTAAAAACGCGTCTAAAAAGTAGGGGTTACTCCCTAAGGGGGGGGTAATATATAGACGATATGTCGCGGGTCGTGCGTTACCTAAGGTTATGCCAAGCTTAACCCGGACCTCCGATACCTCAATACATATAGATAGACTAGAGAACGATTAGATAATAATAACTAGCGCCGACTGCTTTCGAGGGTAATAGACGCTATTGGGAGACCGGAAAACCAACATCCAATCCGAGAGTTCCTCTCAGGCTGAATATTGACGGTAAGAGGATAGATTCCCCCCGCAGTGTACCCGCGAGGCTGAAAAGGGCTGAGGCAAAACAAGCTCAATCGCCAAGGCCAATCGCACTTGACCTGTACCCACTCGCACGGTGCCCGGCCGCCACCATCGACAACCGCCCATGACGCTTCTAGGGCGAGTTTAAAAAATAGCAGACACTGTCACAGCTTTGTAGCTGAGAATGAGCATTATCAGCTGCCACAGCCTCTGCAGAGCACGCGTAATAGTCGCTCGGTCGTGGCCAATGCATACGTTAGCGGTTGTGGCTTTGACGCAGCTGGCGAGTCGAATCCCCGCCCGTTACCACCCTTGCCCTTTAGATACAAGAGGCGTTCCAGCGCACCGATTCTCAAACACCAACCTTCTGCAGCCCTCATCTTTTCATCCCCATGTGTCTTAATGCACACGATCGTAAATTGAACACTATCTGCTACTCTTTCGACTTCTAAACACCTTCCGCTAGCAGAGTCTTCACCCGACAGACGAAGTCGCAGCTCTTCTCCACCACGCGAATAAACAGCTTCTGAAAGCTTTCCTCTACCACCACTTTTCGATATGTCTAATAACCAAGAATACTACAATGCCCCACAAGGTGGTCAACCTCAATACCCACCGCAAAGGTATGCGCTGTCCCCTCTTCCCACCGCTGTTTGCCCGGGAGATTACGCCGCCACGTAGCAGTCATAAACACAGTTCTAACAAGTGGGCAGCTACGGTCAACCTCAATACGGCCCACCACAAGGCCAGTATGGTGGCTATCCTCCGCAAGGCCAGGTACGCCTGTGTCGCTTCAATACACTTCCCAGGCATGAATACTCACAATGGCCCACAGATGCAATACCAGCAAGGTCCACCTCAGCAAGTCATCGTGCAGAAGAAGAACCGCGGCTGCTTAACTGCTTGGTAGGCACTTTCGCTTTCCGTCCCTTTCAACAGCAAAAACAAGACGCTGAATACTGACTCGATTGCACAGTCTGGCGACTCTCTGCTGCTGCTTCGTATGCGAAGAAGGATGTGAATGCTGTGCCGACTGCTGCGAGTGCGCCGAAGACTGCTGTTAAACACCTCTTATGCCTCCCAACATCTACCCCACCCCCCTTTTCGCCCAATCAGAGCAGCGAGCACGTCGAAAAACAGGCTTGCGCCGCGTGATAATTTGCCGACATTGATTTTGGAACATACACTGTGAACAACGCAGGGGCAAGTGAGCCTGGCCTTAGACACCAAGACCTCTAAAACGAGATGGAACGGATACGACATTCCTGTGCTTTTCCCTTTTACGTTGTGTGAATTTGCGGGTTATTTTGAGCGGATAGGAGGACAATGTGACTCGATCGCATTTCATTGCAATCTTTCGCTCTCCTTGATGTTCTTTTTGTTTATCGAGAGATGTTACGATTACTGCCCACGCTAATTAATCTTCGTTGATTTTCCTTCACCACTTCGCATTGACTTAAACTAATGACATTCGTAATGCAACGCAATCTAGCATTCACTAGGTTAGATTGTGACTACTATTTCGGTAAAATGGCAAAACCTCCCGATATATCGGACGTATAATGCGTTCTCTACGTAAAGGATTGTCACCAGGATCTTGAAGGCCATCGGATCGTAGTCTTGTTAAGGTTAGTCTTCTAGCATCTTATATTAGACGACACTTACGAATCATGAGACTTGGCCATATGACTTTACAAGCTTACAAGCTTACACCAAGCCAGTAATATTAAAGCATCTACCTCTAGCGTCCCCCCTTCCTCCCGTACGGCATATAACTGCAATACACGGTACCTATACGGCACGGCGACCAAACAAACCGCATCTGCCCCGGAAAGTCTATAATAAGCCTCTTATTCCCCATCCTACCCAACAACCTAGACTTACCGCGCGATATTCCGCCCTCCTCTATACCTTAATCTTCCCAGCTATATTCTAGTACTATTGGCAGCGTAAGGCTGAGCGCACTTATTGGATGCAGGAGATAGGGAATAGGGGACCTAGGTTGGGGCCCTAGGATAAGGCACCTAGATCTTTTTCTACACGTCCCGCTGTTCCTTTGGGGTAGAAATCATGCTGTAAGTAGGAGGGCCGCAGGCGTATATACACACACACACACACACACAGGGCATTCAAATGGGAGCAAGGGTAGGCACACAAGACCTCACGGCAATCTCACGGCAACCTACAATCGAGTGGAAGCATAGTACGAATGGCAGACAGGGCAAGATAGGCAATCAGGACACTCCCTTACAGGAGTCTCAGAGCAGCGACCTAACGGTATTTTTCCTCCCGTTAATGCAGTACAGGTGTTACCTAGGGGGATGTATACTGTATTACCTCTCACGTCTCCCTTGGAGGTTTTTTGTACCTAACTTAACGGCATCCGTCTGCATGGACCTAGCCAGGGACCGCATCAGACATTAATCAAGAACAATATAATAAGTTTATTTATATTAATATTTATAGTTCTAATTTGTATGAATAATTTTTTAATTTTTATATTAATAGCTACTATAGTTATTAAGTTATAAGTAGTATATTTTAATAAGGAAAACCGTATACGAGCCGACGGCGTGCATGCTTACCTCTAAAGGCCTCAAAATACCACCAAATTGATCCTTCCTTACCACCTATGCAGCGAGCTGTCAGCACGCCGCATAAATATACGCCGACTGACTGTTATAACTATGTACACTAACTAACTACTTACATTAGCAGCTCGCTATCAGCGACGCTGCCACCGACGCTACCTATTAGCCACACTGCATGAGACCGCCTCCACCCTACTCGGGGATGTCTGCAACTTTGTATCTCCATTGCTAATAGTTCAAAGAGAGCCCGGCTGCACAAACTGCATTTCGTAGGTAGAGGAAAGGATATTGGTTACAGGCCAGGTCCTTCTGCCAAACACGTTGATCACGCACCACCTGAATCACTCATCATGATGTGCTTCCCAGTCTTGACGACGCTTCATCGACACAACACTTTAGCGTCACTTCCTTCAAGAATTTGCTGATACGGGCGTCGTGCCATTTGCACATGCATATGATGACAAGGTCACATGGAGCATACGGCTCCCACGCAATGGTAGGAAGATATCACTCGGTCGTTGTCTAGCGTGCTAGCGGATCGTCATTGGAATCACTTTCGGTTGCAGACCGCGGCTCTGCTGCGCAACAATTGCGGCAAAACCGGTTCCTCAATTTCGACTCTTTGCCTGTCTTGAAAGTTGGAGATCAGAGCGTATAGTCTCGCAGCAGAAATGCGTGCTTTTGGTTTTGCTTGCAGCGTAGTAAAGATCCAATCAGCAACATTGTTGTCCAACTCAACCTTCGAGAAAAGTGCTGAAAGCGAAGTAACCCAATTCTTGAAGTGTGGGATATTGTCATAAAACTAAGGACTCTCTGTTTTTGACTTGAAGAATCGCCTCAGATCAGCAATCTTGCGGCCTTTAATGATGATGAACATTTCGAGGAATATGCATCCGAGTGATGAGGTATTCCGGCTTTCCGATCTGGCGACTTGTCGACCCGAATCAGGTTGTCTTGCCACCCTGACTCAATTACCTACCCCATTGACTCGATCGCCTACCCCTTGTTTCTATTGCCACCCCCCACCCCCCTTCCCCTTTCTCTTCCCTATTGCCTACACCTTTCTCATGTATATAGAGAGGCCCTAGAGCGACATTCAATAAACAGAGTCCTCATTCTTTGATATTCCGATCGACACGACTTCAGGAGCACAGTATAAAATACTTTTGGCGGTGTCTTGCGTGGTTGTACTCCTCGTGAGGGTTTCCCAGTTAAGTAAAATCCCAAAGTTGGTCAGATAGATATTTGTCCCCTTGACAAGGATATTTTCAGGTTTGACATCTCGATGGCGGATTTTAGTCTCATGTAGATAGCTTAAAACACTTGTTAAACATCCAAAGAAACTGCGAAGCCGGGAGTATCGTCACTAGTGGCTTTTGAACAGAAAACTGACAGATTGCATTCCGCTACAGAATACTTTGGTTCGGTGTAACTTGCAATCTAATATATCGTGAATCAGTAGTAGATGTCTTAGGGAATATAATGCTATACAAACCCCTAAGCGCCTACTACTAGACTGCAGCCTGAATTGGGATGAGAGAAAGAAAATGCAAATGCAACCAGGCTTTTCTCTCTCTCTAAAGAAGTTATTTTGTACAAAGAAAGGAAGAGAGGCGCTTTCCTATTTCTAGATAGAATAGGAATAGCTACTAGAAAGTGGCTAATAGCAGCAGATAGATAATAGAGAGCGAAAGGACAGAAATAAATTATAAATGGGATAGGGATAGGCGTTAAGATTTCTTATAGTCTTCTCTACCGTTTTCTTACTACCTAATAGTTGCTAGCAACTTAGTATTTTACTAGGGAGCTGTAAACCCCTAGTCTAGGAGTATATAAACTACTAGGATATAGTTACTAGTATATATTAAGCCGCCCAGAAAGGATTCATATATCTAGAACCATAGCACCATAGCCTGGAGGCTGCATGCGCAGTATTGCTCGTAGTATAATACAATGGATATTAAAATTAAAATTAAAATAAATTTTCGTGAATCAGTAACCTAGACCGTGCTAACAATCTGAATGCAGGGATACCTACGAGCTCAACGCAATGAATATGGTGGATTTGTCTCGGTACCTCTAATTCAGTTTTGAAACTTCGAAGATCTTCTTTTCTGATCCATTTTCCTCTTCTAAATCTCTTCCGAGCAACGCTCTTCGACTCAGGGAACTGTGTACCTTGTCAACATACCCAAAGCCTCCTTCTCCTAGCTCCTCTCTTACTCCATAAGGAAATGGTTCATCACGGGTGAAATGCACGTGACCTTTGTCCTTCCCTCCAGATCAAGAACCTTAGTAAGAACGAGCCTCTGTAATAGTCACTGAGCTTAGTCTTGGCAGCTGAATCAAAAGTTCCTTGGGACTCCCGTACCGTCGGTGTTGGGCGCCTATCGGAAGTTATAAGAGCCTTGCTACTGGGTCCACCAATCGACAGTGTGAGGATATTTGAGTGCGTTTGATAAGTAGGGGGTGGGGTGGTGTGGCTTTCTTGCTCAGCTGTCTCTGGAGTTGGTCGGCGGATGAGCATAGTATCGGAGCCTGAGCTTGATAAAAGATCTCCCCTAATGCCTCAACTGACCACAGGTTGTTTTGCAAAACTATTCGGAGCCTGAGCAGAAATATGTGGAGTAGAGCCTGTGTCCTGTCGACTTGGTGGTACTATGCGTGAATCTGGCTCGGACTCTGAATTAGATACGACTATTAACATGTGAGGAGATGTTGGAAAAGTAGAATTAATTTCTGGAAATCGAATTTCGTCTTATGCTATGCGTCGCTGCCTCTACGTGTAATCGGGTCCTTAGTAAATAAGTAGATGCGATTCATTTGTTAGCTCTTCTATAGACCAATGCGTACTGATTTATTGCTCTCCCGATGTTCCTCTTAACTCCTTATCCATAGACTCGGTTCTGTCACTAGGCAGCCGTGAGATTGCTACGCCTACAGATCTAAGAGACCGAGGGGAACGGTAAACGTAGGTTTTGCCGAGCTCTTTCAAGAAACCTAATTCTTGAAGATGCGAGTTGCTTCCTCACGAAAAACGTTAACAAACTAGTCCGAAGTGGCGTGAAGAGAGCGAGGATTTTGTAAAGCAAGGCGCGCTGCTACAATGAACTCGATGCAATTTAGGTAACTTTTCTAACATGAAAGTTTCGAGAATAAGGACATAAGACTGCAGTCTGTTAACCCCATGTATTCGAGACAACACCTTACTCGAGCCTCTGAAGAATTTACTCCTTAGCAACTAGTGCAGGGAAAGTTCACATTCCCTAGCTTACCATGAGCTATCGCATTGATCGATTCATTACACGCAAGCTTCGTAAAATGGTTCCTATATCTTACAGCATTTTCGGTGGTCAATGGACAAAGCGGTTTTCCAAGCTCAGGCGATGAGATCTGCAATTTCTAAAACCACTTATAGGACATGATACCACTGTTCCTAACCGCCATCCACGGTATTTTTGCTTTGTTGTGGACGCGGAGACGCTCCCTCTTTCCCTTCTTCCAAGCTTTCTCGGAGCTCAGCCTTCGCCTTTCCAAACCATCTGAATATTTTTGTGCCAGGTTAGGAGTGAGACGCGGCGGAGAAAGCTCTTGGATCGGTAAGGGAAGGCCCCCAACTCCCCCCACTCTTGATCGCTGTGTTCCATGTCTCATTCATATCCTTCTAATCTTTTCCTCCTCCACCATGCTCTCTTTTCCGTGGCCTCTGGTATGGTTTTGGCGAACTGCTCAGTTTTTCCTTGGGTCTCTTGGGTAGGTGGGATGAGGCCGATCCGGAGAAGAATCTGGAGAAGATTACGGAGCCTATTGAGGAAGCCATGGTGATTTTGATCGGTCTGGAGACATTCGAGAGGAACGCGCACGTATCCGGTCGTGTGCAGGAGGATTAAACTGACTGATGATTTGGATTATGATCGAGGAACAAGTCTGATGGTGGGGGAAAGGGTCGAGGATTCAGGCTGAGTAGCCTTGCCGATTATCGTGAGCTCTCATTGGATGAACGCCTGAGTCTGCATCTCCATCTCGGTGTGTTGCGGGTGTACAAGAAACGTATTTTACTATAGATTTCTGTCCAAAGATGCATGCATGCTCTTCCAATCCACAACGCACAAATGACACAGCCACAGCCGAGCAAGAGAATCGCCAAGCGTATCCGTACACGAATTCATATATTAAAAAATGTAACCCTTTCCCTCCGCCTCCCACCACAAACCTTCACGTTGAAAAGATCCCCTCTCTCAAAACCTCCTTTCCTACTCGACCTTCAACGTCTCCCCAGCTCCCTTCCCACTCTCCATCTCAATATCCCGGCACTAACCGCTCCAGAGAAACAAAACCAGGGCCAGCGCTTCCCTCTCCAGCACGCCTAAGAAAAACGGAGGAAAAAAGAAAAGTGAACGCTATGCTAAAACCGCACCCATCCTTCCTCAGCCACACGCGCACAGATAAGATGCTGAAAAGACAGACGCGCAAAAAAAAAAGCAAAAAAGAATCCCTTTGGTCATTCCTGCCATCTCACTCCTTAAGAGAAAAAAGAACAAAATAGCGTTTATATACATCAGACTTGGCAACACATGATAACCGGAGGATCCGAGAG
>Ga0307515_10011433_pt1 | contig 16845 bp, 11 predicted proteins | sample 17_EM_MG_FD_194513 | JGI IMG/M metagenome (GOLD analysis project Ga0307515, IMG submission 194513) | Populus trichocarpa ectomycorrhiza microbial communities from riparian zone in the Pacific Northwest, United States - 17_EM | ecosystem: Host-associated > Plants > Roots > Unclassified | place... | reverse complement strand
AGCTCGAGCACGCGCTGCAGACGGCGCACCTGGCCGAGCAGTCGGGCGCCGACGATGCGCTCGTCACGGCCTGCCTGCTGCACGACCTCGGGCATCTGCTGAACGAGCAAGGCGAGACGCCGTCGCTGCGCGGCATCGACGACACGCACCAGTACTACGCGCTGCCGTTCCTGCGCGGGCTGTTCCCGGAGCCGGTGCTGGCCTCGATCAAGCTGCACGTCGACGCGAAGCGCTACCTGTGCCAGGTCAACCCCGACTACTTTGCCCGGCTGTCGGACGACTCGAAGCGCAGCCTCGCGCTGCAAGGCGGCGTGTTCGGCACCGAGCAGGCCACCGCGTTCATCGCGCAGCCCGGCGCGCGCGATGCGGTGATGCTGCGGCAGTGGGACGACCTGGCCAAGCAGGCCGAGCTGCCGACACCATCGCTCAAGCACTTCCTGGAGCGCGCCGCGCGTTGCGCGCTTGGCGGCGCACCCGCCGCATCCGCCGCAATCACTGCCGCCATGTGATGGCCTTGACGTGGCCGATCGTCCTCGCGGTCCTGTGCGGCGCCCTGTTGCACGCCTCGTGGAATGCGCTGATCAAGTCCGGCAACGACAAGGCACTCGACACCGCACTCGTCCACTTCCTCGGCGCGCTGGTCGCGCTGCCCTTCATGCTCTGGCTGGGCGTGCCGCCACGCAACGCCTGGCCGTTCATCGCGGCGTCGTTGCTGATCCACATCGGCTACTACATCGCACTGGTCGGCGCCTACCAGCACGGTGAGCTCGGCCTGACCTACCCGATCATGCGCGGCTTCGCGCCGATGCTGGTGGCACTGGCGAGCGGCTTCTTTCTGGGCGAGGCACCCAGTGCTGTCGCCTGGCTGGGCATCGCCGGCATCACGCTCGGCGTCGCGCTGGTCGGCCTGGCCCACCCGGGCGACGCACTGCACCACCGCAAGGCGCTGATGTTCGCGTTCGCCAACGCGGCCATCATCGCGCTCTACACCGTCGTCGATGGCCGCGGCGTGCGCGCCAGCGTCGTCGACGACCATGGCGCGCTGCGCTACGTGATGACGCTGTTCGTGCTCGACGGCATCGCCTACCCTTCGCTGGTGTGGCTGCGCCGCTCCGCCGAAGGTCGGCGCGAGATCGTTCGCTATGCACGCCAACGCTGGCCAGTGGCCGCGCTCGGCGGCAGCGCGTCGATAGGCTCGTACGCGATCGCACTGTGGGCGATGACACGCGCGCCGGTCGCCTCGGTCGCGGCACTGCGCGAGACCTCGGTGCTGTTCGCCGCATTGCTCGGCACCGTGCTGCTGAAGGAACGCTTCGGATTGCAGCGCGCCGTCGGCACCGGCGTGATCGTGGGCGGGGTGATGGCGTTGAGGTTCGGTTGATGGAATCAGTCGTCGATGCATTTGCAGGTTGGCGCGAGCCGAGGGCGCCGGGCGACCGGCTCCGCTCATGTCCCCCGAGCCGGGCTTTGCCCGACTCTCCTCCTTTACTTCGCTGCGCCGGTCACCCGACGCCCTCGGCAGCCACCGTTGCTTGCCTTTCGTCGAACAGCCACGACGGTTGCCGATCGGGGCGGTTGGGCGCTCTGCGCAGCGAGGTAAAGGAGGAGACGACAGCCGAAGGCTGGCGGCGGGGGACACGAGCGGAGCAGAGTGCCCCGGCGACCCGATCCCGCGCCGCTTTTCGACAAGGAGTTCGCCGATGAACCCTCCGACCCAGGCCCGCATCGTCATCGTCGGCGGCGGCATTGCGGGCTGCTCCACCGCCTACCACCTGAGCCTGATGGGTCAGACCGACGTGCTCTTGCTCGAGCAGGGCAAGCTCACCTGCGGCACGACCTGGCATGCGGCGGGCCTTGTCGGCCAAATGCGGCCGAACCGCAACATGACGCAGATGAGCCGGTACGGCATCGAGCTGTACGCGAAGCTCGAGGCCGAGACAGGCTTGGCGACCGGCTGGAAGCAGTGCGGCAGCGTCAACGTCGCGGCGACGAAGGAGCGCATGCAGGTGTACGCGAAGCAGGCGGCGCTGGCACGCAGCTTCGGTGTCGAGGTCGAGGTGATCAGCGCGCAGCGCGCCGGCGAGCTCTACCCGCTGCTGCGCACCGACGACTTGCATGGCGGCTTGTGGATACCCGGCGACGGCAAGGCGAACCCGGCCGATCTGACGATGTCGCTCGCGAAGGGCGCGCGCAACCGCGGCGTGACGATCGTCGAGGACATCGAGGTCATCGGCGTGCTGACCGCGAACGGTCGCGTCGCCGGCGTGCGCACCACAAGCAACGGTGAAGTCAGCGATGTGGCCTGCGAGATCCTGGTGAACTGCGCCGGCCAATGGGCGCGACAGTTCGGCCGACTGGCCGGCGTCAACGTGCCGCTGTATTCGGCTGAACACTTCTACATCGTCACCGACCGCATCGATGGTGTGCACCCGATGCTGCCGGTGATGCGCGACCCGGATGGCTTCATCTACTACAAGGAAGAGGTCGGCGGCCTGGTGATGGGCGGCTTCGAGCCGAAGGCCAAGCCGTGGGCGATGGACCCGATCCCCAGCACGTTCCAGTTCCAGCTGCTCGGCGAAGACTGGGACCAGTTCGAGCCGCTGATGCAGAACGCGATCCACCGCACGCCCTGCCTCGAGACCGCGAAGATCAAGATGCTGTTGAACGGCCCCGAGAGCTTCACGCCCGACGGCAACTTCATCCTCGGCGAGGCGCCCGAGTTGCGCAACTACTTCGTCGCCGCGGGCTTCAACTCGGCCGGCATCGCGAACTCAGGCGGCGCCGGTCGACTGATGGCCGAGTGGATCATCGGCGGCGAGGCGCCCAGCGATCTGTGGGACGTCGACATCCGCCGCTTCGGCCCGTTCATGGCCAACCGCCAAGCCCTGGCCCAGCGCACCGGCGAGACGCTCGGCCTGCACTACGCGATGCGCTGGCCGCGGCAGGAACTCGTCACCGCGCGGCCGCTGCGCACCTCGCCGCTGTATGACCAGCTCGCGGCGTGCGGCGCGGTGTTCGGCGCGAAGAACGGCTGGGAGCGAGCGAACTACTTCAAGCCCGCGGATGCGGTCGATGCGAAGCCGGGTCTGGGCCGCCCCGACTGGCTGGACTGGGTGATCGCAGAACAACGCGCGACGCGCGAAACCGTGGCGCTCTACGACCAGACCTCGTTCTCCAAGCTGCTGCTGCAGGGCCGCGACGCGCTGGCCGTGCTGCAGCGCCTGTGCGCCAACGAGATCGACATCGCGGTGGACAAGATGGTCTACACCGCGATGCTCAATGAGCGCGGCGGCTTCGAGAGCGACCTGACGGTGATCCGCATCGCCGCCGAGCGCTTCCTGATCATCACCGGCTCGGCGCAGACGACGCGCGACATGGACTGGATCGCGCGCCACATCGACGCTGGCGAGCACGCATTTCTGACCGATGTCAGCGCGATGTACTCGGTGCTCTCGCTGATGGGCCCGAACGCGCGCGAACTGCTGGCGCGCGTGAGCCCCGATGATTTGTCGCCCGCGTCGCTGAAGTTCTCGCACACGCGCGAGATCGACCTCGGCCTGGCGCGCGTGCGCGCCGCGCGCATGAGTTATGTCGGCGGGCCGGGCTTCGAGCTCTACGTGCCAATCGAGATGACGCGCCATGTGTACCTCGCATTGATGGACGCGGGCGAGTCGCTCGGCCTGAAGAACGCGGGCTACTACGCGCTCGATGCACTGCGCATCGAAGCCGGCCGCCGCGCCTGGGGCGCAGAGCTCGGGCCCGACGAGACGCCGTTCGAAGCCGGCCTCGCGTTCGCATTGAAGCTGGACAAGCCCGCGGACTTCATCGGCAAGGCCGCGCTGCTGAAGGCGCAAGGCCAGCCCCTGCGCAAGAAGCTCGTGACCGTCGTGCTCGATGGCGCCACCGCATATGCGTGGGGCGGCGAGGCGCTGCTGATGGACGGCCACCCGGTCGGCGAGCTGTCGTCAGTGGGCTGGAGCCCGAAGGCGAACGCGTGCGTCGCGCTCGCCTATGTCCGCGGCGACGCGGCGCAGCGCGTGTACGCCGGCACGCCGGTTGCGATCGACCTCTGGGGAGAGGCGACCGATGCGACCGCCTGGGACGCCTGGCCGCCGAAGGCCTGAGGCCGGCGCCGGCATCCCAGGCCGCGAGGCCTCACAAGGTCTTGAGCACCGAGATGCACGGCGCGAAGAAGTACTCGCCGCCTTGCAAGGTCACCCAGTCCGAGAAATCGTAGGGCTGGTTCTTCAGCGACACGCCCCACGCGTCGGGCCACTTCTGGCCGTTCGGCCCCGGCGTCTGGCCGATGATCGGGTCGATGCCGGTGTCGGGCCCGATGAAGTCGGGATTGTTCACCCAGCTGCGCTGCGTGAACTCGAACTGGGTCGCGAGATCGCTCTGGTAGGCCATGAACAACAGGCCGACATCACCGGTGGGCGCGTCTTCGAAGCGCAGCTTCGGGTCGTTCGGCTGAATCGCGCGCAAGCCGTAGGTGATGCCACGTCGCGCCATCAGGTGATTGATCTCGGTGCCCTTCGGCACGCCGAACTTGGTCTCGGTATCGCCGCGCGGGTTGGACTTGCGGATGTGACCTGCGAACGGGCACTTCAGGCCATTCGGATCGGCCTTGAAGTTGAAGTTGTTCGGCACCTCCTTGTTCATCAGGTTGCCCGACTCGTCCTGCAGCGCGACAGGCATGCCGTTCTCGAAACGGCCCACGACCAGCGCGCCGGCGAGCTCCTTGGCTTCGTCAGCCAGTTCGGGATCGGCCTCGCCAGCGCCGAGCCCGAGGAACTCGGCCAGCTGCTGCTCGTCTTTCTTGAAGCCGCGCACGTTCTGCTCGAGCTTGCGGAACACGAAGTAGCTGCCATGGCTGTTGGCCGAGCTGCCGCCGGGGCACGGCACGAGCACCTGGCCGAGCGCGATGGTCGGGTTCCACTTGTCGATGCCGCCGCCTGGCTTGGTGCGTTCCGCGTCGATGTCCTCGACCAGCATCAGCGGCTGGCTGCGCCCGTCGACATAGCCGAAGTGCTCGATGCCATGGCCGTCGGGGTTGCGCATCGCACGGCCCTCTTCTTCGCCGAGCACCGACACCGCGCCCTTGGTCGCGGCGATCATGTCGAGCACCTGGGTGTGCACGAGATTGCGCGCGGCCTCGCTGTCGTCGGCGATCAGCAACATGGCGTGGATGTCGCCCTGGAAGGTGTCGTTCCAAGTCTGCAGCGGCGGGTCGTTGAGGTCGGCGATGCGCGCCTTCATGCCGTCTTCGAAGGGGTTGGCATTCACCGCAGGTTTCAGGTCGGCGCGACCGAGCGCACCGTAGCCGCGCGCGCTCAAGAAGAAGGCAGTGAAGACCGGTGCGCTCTTGCCGGTAGTCTTGTAGACCGCGTTGGCCTGCAGCTGCGACAGCGCCGAGGACAGCCGGCCACCGACCTCGTGCACGAAGGCGCGGGCGGCCTCGCGTTTCTGCACGTCGAAGTGGAGGAACAGGTTGACGGTGAAGTTGCGGCCGTGGCCTTTCAGGATGTTGCCCTGCAGATCCTCGAGCATCTGCAGTTCGTCGGCATTGGCTTGCTTCCAGGCCAAGGGATTCTGGAGATCGACAGGCATGGTGGCTCCGGTGAAAAGAGACTCGGGCGGGCGGACCGACGGTCCGCGGTGCACCCGGGCTAGCGCCGGATTGAAGCGCCGCCCTGACCCCCCGTCTTCCCCAATCGAGGGGGTGAAATGCGCCTCAGCGCCAGGACACCATCGTCGGCAGCGTCGCGCCGTCGCGCTCGGCAGACGGCCGCGCGCGTGGCGTCGACAGTCGGGCCGGGTGGGCCAGCCACAGCAGCATGACTGCCATCAGCACCGGCACGTTCTTCACCAGCGGTGCGCAGTGGTCGAGTGTCAGCTCGGGCATGTTGAACGCTGCCGTCAACCCGTAGCCGAGCACGGCGCCGCACTGCACCGCGTAGAGCCACGGCGATGGCCGCACCAGGGTCAGCGTGCCCAGCGCCAGGTTCATGCTGCACGAGGCGATCAGCACCGCGACGCCGACACGGCCTTCGAAGCCGCAGCGCGCGAGCAGGTGCAGCACGCCCGACTGCGTCGGCAGCAGCGCGCTGATCAATGCGGTGTAGATCCACATGAACGCGAGCGCGCCGCGCACAGCCCACGCGACCGCAGGGCTGATGCGCACCCGCAGATCGAGCATCGGCTCGGGGCGCGTCACCGCCAGGCCGTGGGCGAGCGTGCTGGGCGCACGCGCGAGCAGTGACGGCAGCGCGTTGACCGCGGTCACGCTGCCGCGCTCGAGCATGCGCAGCGTGTCGCGGCTGAAGACCTTTTGCGGCAAGGCCTCGGCCGCGAGCGCGCCGAGCTTCATCAGCGCCATCGGCAAGGGCAGCCAGACGGCGTCGCCCAGGCCTTGCGCTCGGCGGTAGGCGGCGAGCATCTCGCGGTAGCTGAGCACCGCCGGGCCGGCGATCTCGTACGTGCCCTTCACGGCCTCGGGCCGCTCGATCAAGCGCACCATCGCCTCGGCGAGTTCGAACACATGCACCGGTTGCACCGGCTGCCCGCCCCACCCCGGCAGGCTGATGACGGGCAGGCTGGCCAGCGTCGCGAACAGGCGCGCGCTCTGGCTGCGCGGGCCGTAGACGAGCGACGGTCGCAGCACGGCCGCGTCGACCGGCAGCGCCGCAAGCGCGTCGTCGGCGCGCAGCTTGCTGTGCAGGTACGGCGTCGCGAGGCTTTGCGCGTCGTGGTTCACGCCGAGCGCCGAGACCTGCAGCACGCGCATCACCCCGGCCGCGGCCGCAGCGCGGAACAGCTCGATCGGCCCGAGCGCATGCACGCGCTCGAAGCTCTGGCCGCGCGCCGGGATCAGGATGCCGACGCAATTCACGATCGCCTCGATCCGCTGTGCCGTCAGCCGCTGCGCCCACGCCGACGGCTCGACCGGCACCATGTAGTCGACGTGCATCGTGTGCGGGCCATCGGCATGGGCGCGCGCACCGGCCACCACCTGATGGCCACGCGCACGCAGCGCGTTCGCGACGGCACTGCCGACACAACCGGTGGCACCGCAGACAAGAACTCTCATGATGGGCTCCTGTGATCGTCGGGTCGAACGACGTGGCATGCATCCGCGCTGCAACCATGCATCGCATCGACCACACGCCGCGCGCGGTACGCACGAATCGCATCGATCAGCGGCGCGGCGGCCGCCGAGATGCGCCGCCGATGTCGCGCGAACACGCGATAGGCGACATCGAACGCCGGCTCCAGCAACACCCAGCCGGTCGGCCGCATGACCCAGCCGAGACCGGCGGCGGCGTAGGCCAGGCGCAGCACCTCGACACCTTTGATCACCGAGCCGTCGGGCCGGATGGCGTGGATCTCTGCATCGACGGCCTCGAAGCTCAGCCCGAAGCGGGCGGCATCGAAGCCCGGCTGCGAGATGTCGACGAACAGCAGCCGCCCGTCCGGGCAACGCGCGCGCAGATGATCCATCTCGAGCGAGCACACCGGGCATTGCGCGTCGTATAGCAGCGTCAGCGGGTAGGTGGTGGTCATCTTGTGGCTCCAGTGATTTCTGTAAAAAAAGAAACGATGGTGCAAAAAAATTTCAAGTCGTCGTCAGCAGTTTCTTGATGCGGGCACCGAGCTTGAGCACCTTGGTCAGCGTCGCGGTGTCGAGCTTGAGCATCTCGTCGCTCCAGACGGTGAGCGTTTCCAGCAGTTCCAGCGTCTCGCGCATGCGCAGCCGGGCTTCGGCCGGGTCCTTGGTGATCGATGGTTCGGCGAGCAGGCCGCGCAGCACCTCGATGGTCGGCGCGATCTCGCGCCGCTGGCGTTCGCGCACGATCGTGCGCAGCAGCTCCCAGACCTGCGTCGAGCTCTCGAAGTGATCGCGCCGATCGCCGGCCAGGTGCACGAGCTTGATCAGGTTCCAGCTCTGCAGTTCGCGGATGCTGTTGCTGACATTGGACCGCGCGACCGCCAGCGTGTCGGCAATCTCCTCGGCGTGCATCGGGCGGCCGGTGATGTAGAGCAGCGCATGGATCTGCGCCACGGTGCGGTTGACACCCCAGCGAGCGCCCATTTCGCCCCAGTGCAGGACGAAGCGCGAGAGGTTCGGTGAGAGGTCCATGACGCCATCGTGGACTTGTCTCTAATTTCTGTCAATACAGAAATTGAGAAATTATCACGATGGCAGCGTGCGGTCGAAGAAGGCGACGGTCTCGCGTTCAATGTGCGGCGACAGCGGCCGACGCACTTAGCCGCGTTTGCTCAGTGCCAGCGACTCGGCCAGGATCAGCGCGGCCTCGAGCGTGAACGCACCGGCGCGCAGGCGGTCTTGCAGCGCGTCGATGCCGAGGCGCTCGAACGCGGCGACCTCGCCGTCTTGATTCAGCGGCTCGGCGTCCGCAGGGACCAGCGCTTCGAACACATGGATGTGCTCGATCATGTAGCCGTTGCTCACGGGCCGGCGCACGGTCAACCGACGGCGCGGCGTCAGCTCGCGCAATCGCTCGATGTGCAGGCCGGCCTCTTCCCAGGTCTCGCGCGCGAGCGTGACGGCGAGCGTCTCGTCGGCCGACATCAGCCCGCCCATCAGCGTGTCCCACTGGCCCGGGTCGGTGGACTTGTCGAAGGCGCGCTGCTGCACCCACATGCCGCCCTGCTCGGCCCAGCCGACGAGGTGCACCGCCTGCGTCGCGATGCCCAGTGGCCGCACCGCGGCGCGCTCGATCACCGCGACCGGCGCGCCGGTCGCATCGTTCACGCTCAGCAGTTCGTCGCGCCACGTCGAGGCCAGGCCTTGCACATGCAGCCACTCGGCGATGCGTGCGAACGCGGTGTTCGGCGCCTCGCCAGCAATGCACCACCCCGCCTCAGTCGCCTCGATCGGCAGGCCGGCCGCGGCCATGCGCGTGGCCAGCAAGGGTTCGATGGAGCCGATCGCGGACTCGCTCGATTCGATGTGCAGCGGGTCGCGCGCCACGGCCGGCGGCTGGTCGGCACGGGTTTGCAGGTCTTGCAGCCAGGCCGTCATCATCGTCGTCAGGCGCCCGGGTTCAGCATGGCCAGCAAGCCGGCTTCGTCGAGCACCGTCACGCCGAGCTCGCGCGCCTTGTCGAGCTTGCTGCCGGCCTCTTCGCCGGCAACGACGAAGTGCGTCTTCTTCGATACCGAGCCGCTGACCTTGCCGCCCGCGGCTTCGATCATGTCCTTGGCCTCGTCGCGCGACAGTGTCGGCAGCGTGCCGGTCAACACGAAGGTCTGGCCCAGCAGCGGCTTCGGCGTGGCGTCGGCGGTACCGTCGTCTTCGGTCCAGGTGATGCCGCAGGCACGCAGCTGCTCGACGACCTCGCGGTTGTGCGGCTGCGCGAAGAAGGTGTGGATGCTTTGCGCGACGATCGGCCCGACGTCGTTCACCTCGAGCAGCTGCGCCTCGCTCGCCCCGAGCACGCGGTCGAGCTGGCCGAAGTGCTTCGCCAGATCCTTCGCGGTCGTCTCGCCGATGTGGCGGATGCCGAGCGCATACAGAAAGCGCGCCAGCGTGGTTTGCTTGCTTTTCTCGAGCCCGTCGACCAGGTTCTGCGCGCTCTTGTCGGCCATGCGTTCCAGCGCCGAGAGCTTCGCGATGCCGAGCTTGTACAGGTCCGGCAACGTGTGCACGATGCCGGCATCGACGAGCTGATCGACCAGCTTGTCGCCCAGGCCTTCAACATCCATCGCGCGCCGGCCGGCGAAATGCAGGATCGCCTGCTTGCGCTGCGCGGCGCAAAACAAGCCGCCGGAGCAGCGCCAGTCGACCTCGCCTTCTTCGCGCGTGATCTCGCTGCCGCAGACCGGGCATTGGCCGCCGAGCTTCTTGTAGAGATCGAACGGCTGTGAATCTGCCGGGCGCTTGTCGGCCACCATGCCGACGACCTCGGGGATCACATCGCCGGCGCGGCGCACGATCACGGTGTCGCCGATGCGCACGTCCTTGCGGTCGATCTCGTCCTGGTTGTGCAAGGTCGCGTTGCTCACCGTCGTGCCGCCGACGAACACCGGCACGAGCTTGGCGACCGGCGTGAGCTTGCCGGTGCGGCCGACCTGCACGTCGATGTCCTGCAAGACCGTCATCTGCTCCTGCGCCGGGTACTTGTGCGCCACCGCCCAGCGCGGCTCGCGCGACTTGAAGCCCAGCGTCGTCTGCAGCGCCCAATCGTCGACCTTGTAGACCACGCCGTCGATGTCGAACGGCAACGCATCGCGGCGCGCCGCGATCTCGCGGTGATAGGCGATCAGGCCTTCGGCGCCGACGACCACCGTGCTCTCGGGGCTGACCGGCACGCCCATCTTCTTCAGCGCCGCGAGCATCGCGCTCTGCGTGCCTGGCACCTGCCAGCCGTCCACCGCGCCGAGCCCGTACGCGAAGAAGCTCAGCGGCCGCTTCGCCGCCTTGCCGGCGTCGAGCTGGCGCACCACGCCGGCGGCGGCGTTGCGCGGGTTCACGAAGGTCTTCTCGTTCTTCGCACCCGCGGCGATCAAGGCGCGCTGGCGCTCGTTCAGCGCGTCGAAATCGTCGCGCCGCATGAAGACCTCGCCGCGCACCTCGACCACGGGTGCATCGACGCCGCGCAGCCGCTTCGGCACCGTGGCGATCATGCGCACGGTGTGCGTCACGTCCTCGCCGGTCTCGCCGTCGCCGCGCGTGGCGGCCTGCACGAGCTCGCCGCGCTCGTAGCGCAGATTGATCGCGAGGCCATCGAACTTCAGCTCGGCGTTGTAGGCGATCGCGGGTGCGTCGGCGTCGAGTGCCAGCGCCTTGCGCACGCGCGCATCGAACTTCTCGGCGCCGGCCGGTGTGGTGTCGGTCTCGGTGTGGATCGACAGCATGGGCACCCGGTGCCGCACCGGCGTCAGGCCTTCGAGCACCGCGCCGATGACGCGCTGCGTCGGCGAATCGGGTGTCAGCAGCTCGGGGTGCGCGGCCTCGATCGCCTGCAGCTCCTGGAACAGCCGGTCGTACTCGGCATCGGGGATCTGCGGGTCGTCGAGCACGTAGTAGCGGTGCGCGTGGTGCTCCAGCTGTTCGCGCAACTCGGCGGCGCGCTTGGCCGCGCGTTTGGAATCTTCGGGTTCGGACATGCCCCGAAGTCTAGACGCCTGTATCAGGCTGCCGGGAGCAGCGCGTCGAGTTGTGCCTGCGAGATGATGGTCTTCTTGAACCGGTTCGCGGCATCGAAGATCGCGTAGGCCTCGTCGCAGTATTTGTTCAGCCAGTCCCAGCTCATCTGCTGCTTGCGGCCCCAGGTCACGCATACTGGGCCGAGCTTGGTGTAGCCGGGCACGAAGACGTAGTGCCCGCCCCACGAGCCGGGCTTGGCGTCGGCGCCGGTCGTCACCGACCAGGGCTGGCCGGTCTGGATCTGCGCCTGCGCGGCGGTCGGCAGCTGCACGCCGAGGCCGATGCCCACATCCGAGAAGATCGCCTGTTTCACTTGCGTGTGGTTCTTGAAATCGACCGACGCGTACGCGCGGATCTTGTAGTTCTTGCTGCCGACCTTCCAGCCCTTGGCCTGCCAGAGCTTGAGCGAATCGAGCACGACCAGGCCGCTGTCGGCGCCGCCGGTCTGCTTGAAGTATTCCTTGGTGACGTCGGCGTCCTTGATCATCAGCACCGAGCCTTGCTCGATGTCCTCGAAGCGCAGCGTCTGGTGCGCGCGGCCGGCGATCACGCAGTCGCCAAGCGTGTCGTTGCCGAACATCGGCGTCGGGATGCCGGCGTGCGCGGTGTCGAAGTCGTACTTGGTCGGCAGCGCCTTGGCTGCGCGCAGCAGCTGCGCGAACGCGACGGTGTCCTTGTCGCGCACCGCAGCGGCCTTGCCGAGCTTGAAGAGCGGGTGCGCCTGAATGCCTTTGGTCGCGGCCATGCGAGTCTCCCTGTGCGTTGCGGTGCCCGCGAGGGTACGGTGCCGCAGATGCCAGCGTCTATCGCACGAACTAGGGAGTCGACGTGGCTCTACGCGCCGCAGCGCTCAGGCCAGCGCCGGGCCGCTCCCAAGCGGCCTGAGCACCCGCTCGGCGGGTGGCGGCGTACCCGCTGCCGGGTGCCTCATTCATTCAGCTGAACAAGCGTCGCGCCGCCGCCGAACCCGCCGCCAAATCGCGGCCTTCGAGCGCGGCGTAGAGCTGGCCGAGCTCGTTGCCGATGGCCGCGAAGCCTTCGGTGCTCAGCGGCCGGCCGTGGTCGTCGACGATGCTCGCGTCCATGCCGGTTGCCAGCGCCTGCGCGCTCATCCGCCAGGACGCGAAGGGTTGCGCCTTGGCCTCGGTCTGCGGCACATCGAAGCTCAGGGTCACGTCGCGCACCGCCGAGAGGTTGGGGTCGTCGGCGAGCGCCGCTTGCGAGTCGAAGGTCAGCGTCAACACCGGCGGTGCGCCATCTTCGCTCGACGGCAGCACCAGCCGCCCCGGCACCACGCCGGGCACGAAGCCGTGGCGGCCGGCGTGCTGCTGGATGTAGCCCACGCTCCACGCGGCCGCGCGCGCCTTCAGCCGGACCGCGAGCTGCGCGTCGTGCTGGCCCGCGAAGTTGTCGAGCTCGCGCGCCGCCGCCACCGCTTCGAGCATGTCGGGGAACTGCGCGAAGGCGCCAATGCCTTCGGCGAAGACCTGGATCTTCTGCACGAACTCGGAGTACTCGATCTCGTTGAGCGCGCCGGTGCGGTTGGCCAGTTGCACGCCGGCCTGGAACTCGCCGTAGCGCTGGCTCGCGACCGGGAACTCCCATTCGCCGGTCTCGCTGTTCAGGCCCTCGACCATGAACGGCTTGCCGCCGGCACGCCGCGTCGTAGGCATGTGCGTGATCGCGAAAGCGCCGCTGACCGGCGCCTCGACGCTGAGCGTGGCGATCGAGTCGATCAGCGCATCGAGCCGCTGCACGATGCGCCGGTTGGCGCGGCGCTCGGGCACCGGCTCGCGCAACTCGGCGGGGCTTTCGGCATCGGCATCGCCGCCCGCTATCGCATCCATCACCGGCTCGCGCGGCTCGTTGACCGCGGGCTGCATCTCGGCGCGTTTCGGACCGGCCTTGCGCGCCTGCCACGCGCCCTGCGCGACGATGCCGGCGAGCACGATACCGCCCAGCGAAGCCAAGGCGATTGTCAAGGTGCTCATCGAGGGTCCTGCCGCATCGTCGTCTTCGTCGTCATCAAGCCGCCTCGGCGAGCGAGACGGCAGCGTCCATGTCGACGGTCACGATGCGCGACACGCCCTGCTCCTGCATCGTCACGCCGATCAGTTGCTCGGCCATTTCCATCGCGATCTTGTTGTGGCTGATGAACAGGAACTGCGTGCCCTGCGCCATCGTCTTGACGAGCTTGGCATAGCGCTCGGTGTTGGCATCGTCGAGCGGTGCGTCGACCTCGTCCAGCAGGCAGAACGGCGCCGGGTTGAGCTGGAAGATCGCGAACACCAGCGCGATCGCGGTGAGCGCCTTCTCACCGCCCGACAGCAGGTGGATCGTGCTGTTCTTCTTGCCCGGCGGCTGCGCCATCACCTGCACGCCGGCATCGAGAATCTCGTCGCCGGTCATCACCAGCTTGGCGTTGCCGCCGCCGAACAGCTCGGGGAACATGCGGCCGAAATGCGTGTTGACCTGGTCGAAGGTGCTCGCGAGCAGGTCGCGGGTTTCGAGGTCGATCTTGTGGATCGCGTCTTCGAGCGTCGTCATCGCCTCGATCAAGTCGGCGTTTTGTGCATCGAGGAAGGTCTTGCGTTCGCGCGACGCGGTGAGCTCATCGAGCGCGGCCAGGTTGACGGCGCCGAGCGCGTTGATCTCGCGGTTGATGCGGTCGATCTCGCTCTGCAGCCCGGTCAGCTTGACGTTGTTCTGCTCGATGCTGGCGGCGAGCGCCTCGAAGTCGACTGCCGCGGCGACGAGCTGATCGAGGTATTGCGCGCCACCGAGCTGCGCCGCCTGTTCCTCGAGCTGCAGCTTGGTGATGCGGTCGCGCAGCGGCTGCAGGCTTTGCTCGTGCTGCAGGCGCTGCTCGTCGGCACGGCGCAGACGCTGCGTCAAGTCGTCGTACTCGCTGCGCTTGGCGCCGAGCGCGGCTTCGCGCTCGAGCCGCAGCGCGAGCGCGGTTTGCAGCCCGGCTTGCGCGGCAGCGTCGGTCAGGCGGTCGAGTTCTTCCTGCGCTTGCGCCTGGGATTGTTCCTGGCCGGCGAGCTGCTGCACCGCGGTCTCGATGCCGCGCTGCAATTCGCCGCGCCGGGCTGCGAGTGCGCGCGATGCGAACTGCGCTTCCTGCGACTGGCGCTCCAGCGCACTGAGCTGCGCGCGCGCATCGGCCAGCTTGCGCTCCGCGGCGATCACCTCGTCGTCGAGTTCTGCGTGGCGCTCCTGCGTCGTCGCGAGCTGCATGTCGAGCTCTTCGAAGCGCGCTTCGCCGGTGGCGTTGCGTTCGGCGAGTTCTTCGAGTTGCGCATCGAGCTCGGCCAGCTCTTCATCGAGCTGCGCGCGGCGCGTGCTGGTCGCCTCGGCCTGCTGCGACAGGCGCAGCCATTCGACCTGCAACTGGTGTGCGCGCGTCTGCGTCTCGGCGGCCTCGCGACGCGCCACAACGAGCCGCTGCGAGGCTTCGCTGTACGCCGCCTCGGCGCGGATCAGCGCGCCGCGCGATTCCTCTGCGATCAGCACCTGCGCGCGCAGCTGGCGCTCGAGGTTCTCGATCTCCTGTGCACGCGCCAGCATGCCGGCCTGTTCGGAATCGGGCGCATAGAAGCTCACGCCGAACTGGCTTACCGCGTGGCCGTCGCGCGTCATGATGACTTCGCCGTGCGTGAGCTTGCTGCGCGCGGCCAGCGCCTCGTCGATGTCGGCCGCGGTGTAGACACCTTCGAGCCAGTCGTTCAGCAAGGCTTTCATGCCGGCGTCGTTCAGACGCAGCAGCTCGGACAGGCGCGACAACGTCTCGTGCGTGTTGCTGATCGCGGCCTGCGGCGGCGTGTAGAACGCGAGGCGTGCCGGTGGTGCGTCGCTGGCGAAAGCACGCACGGTCTCGAGCCGGCCGACCTCGAGCGCGCCCATGCGCTCGCGCAGCGCGGCCTCGAGCGCGGGCTCCCAGCCGGCCTCGATGTGGATCTTGGTCCACAGGCCCTTGATCCCTTCGAGGCCGTGCTTGGCCAGCCAGGGCTTGAGCTTGCCTTCGGTTTGCACCTTCTCTTGCAGCGCGCGCAGCGCATCGAGGCGCGCGCTCAGGTCGGCCTGCTTGCCGCCTTCGGCATTGACCGCATCCTGCTTCGAACGGCGCGTGTCGTCGAGCGCCGGCACTTGTTCGCCGAGCTCGTGCAGGCGCGCGTCGGCGATGCCTTGCGCTTCTTCGGCGGCATCGCATTGGCGCTTCAGCTCGGCGAGGCGATCGGCGTCCGGCGCGGCGAGCTGGCCCTTCTCGGCGCCGAGCTTGTCGCGGCGCGTGTTGAACTGGCGGCGCTGGTCCTCGAGGTTGCGGCTCTCGGCCGCGAGCACCTGGATCTGCTGCTGCACCGCGCTGACCTTGGCGCGCTGCTCGTTGCTGAGGTTCTGCGCCGCGCGCACCGCGTCTTCGAAATTCGGCAGGTTGCCGGCGTTCTCTTCGGCTTGCGCGGCCAGCACTTCGCTCTGTTCGTCGGCGTCGGCGATCTGCTCGGCGATCTGCTCCAGCTCGGCCTGCGCCTCGGCCTGTCGCTCGCCCCACTGCTCGCTTTGCAGCTTCAGCTCGATGAGCCGCTGCTCGACGCGCGCCCGGCCTTCGACGACATAGCGGATGCGCTCCTCGAGCCGGCTCACCTCGAGCGCCGCCTCGGCCAGCGAACCCTGGTGCTCATGCAGCTCGTCGCTGGCCGCGTAGTGCGCCTGGCGGATCGTCTCGAGTTCGGCCTCGCCGTGGCGCAGCTCGGCGGTACGCGCCTCGAGCGCGTTGACGGCCTCGGCCACGGCCTTCTTGACCCGCGCTTCCTCGCTCGCGGCATCGCGGTGCTTCAGGAACCAGAGCTGGTGCAGCTTCAGCTCGCCCGAGGTTTGCAGCGCACGGTATTGCGACGCGACCTCGGCCTGCTTCTCGAGCTTGTCGAGGTTGCTGTTGAGCTCGCGCAGGATGTCTTCGACGCGGGTCAGGTTCTCGCGCGTGTCCTTGAGCCGGGTCTCGGTTTCGCGGCGGCGTTCTTTGTACTTCGAGACGCCGGCGGCTTCTTCGAGGAACAGGCGCAGCTCCTCGGGCTTGCTCTCGATGATGCGGCTGATCGTGCCCTGGCCGATGATCGCGTAGGCGCGCGGGCCGAGGCCGGTGCCGAGGAACACGTCCTGCACATCGCGCCGCCGCACCGGCTGGTTGTTGATGTAGTAGCTGCTGGTGCCGTCACGGGTCAGCACGCGCTTCACGGCGATCTCGGCGAAGCGGTTCCACTGCCCGCCGGCGCGGCCGTCTTCGTTGCTGAACACGAGCTCGACGCTGGAGCGCGAGGCCGGCTTGCGCAAGCCCGAGCCGTTGAAGATCACGTCCTGCATCGACTCGCCGCGCAGCTCGCTGGCCTTGCTCTCGCCCAGCACCCAGCGCACCGCGTCCATGATGTTGGACTTGCCGCAGCCGTTAGGCCCGACGACGCCGACGAGCTGGCCTGGCAACTGGAAGTTGGTGGGCTCGGCGAAGGACTTGAAACCGGAGAGCTTGATCGAGTTCAGGCGCATTGAGGGACCACAGGCTGGCGCCTAAGTGCTTGATTTGTTTGATTAAAACCCGCGAACAGCGGGCTTCGGAGCAGCGCGGATGATACCATCGCGCCCTCTTCCAAAGCTCTCCAAACGTGACCACGATGGCC
>Ga0307515_10011432_pt1 | contig 16847 bp, 2 predicted proteins | sample 17_EM_MG_FD_194513 | JGI IMG/M metagenome (GOLD analysis project Ga0307515, IMG submission 194513) | Populus trichocarpa ectomycorrhiza microbial communities from riparian zone in the Pacific Northwest, United States - 17_EM | ecosystem: Host-associated > Plants > Roots > Unclassified | place... | reverse complement strand
ATATAAACTTTAAATCTAACTATTTAATTAGTAAAGTAGAGTGAATATAAAGTTAATATAGCTCTTAGAACTTTAGATCTATACCTAATTTAAAATACAGCTAAGGAAGAATAGATTACTAGTAACTTCGTGCTTAATATAAGGCCAATTAGTAACTCCTAGAGCTCTACTATTAACTTAGTATTTATTAAGGGGTATATTAGCCATATAATCTAAAACACCCGCTTATTCTACTACTGTTCTCTTTATACTAGTATACAGCTTATTCTAGATTATAGTAGTTAAAATAAGGTTCTTAGCACTATTTTAATATATAGCTTTAAGCTTCCGTTTTATATTCTATTTTAATCTGGAGCTCTTATATACGCGCTAAAGTAACGACTTCTTATAATATAGCGACTCCATATACCCCAATTGCGATACTATAGTCGCGTTTAGATGCCTTATATAATATTATTATCTTAACCTTTATAATCGCGATAAGCTTATTTCTGGGGGGTTTATATAGGAGGTAGGCAAAGATATAGGAAACGCCGATTATAGAGAGGACGTTAGTTAAGGAGGAGGCTCCATTACTATACTAAAGTAGGGAGTTGCGGTAGAGGCCTAGTGGTAAAAAGGGGCTCTTTTAAATTGCTTACTAACGTTAATTATATATTAATATGCAAAGTTAATTCTAGAGCCTTATTCTAGAGCCTTACTAAATAATTAACTTAATTATAGATTTATATAAGCCATAGTAGTAGCTACCACTAATTATAAAACGGGTAACACTAAAAGGCGTATAAATTGAATAGTTATAATATAGAGGCGATTTGCAACCAAATAGTAAGGAGCTTTAAGCCCTATATCCCTTCATCTAGTAAAAAAGACTTTTTATATTAGGCGCTTTAGGCGCTCCTACCTAAGTTAGCATACTATAGGCACCCTAGCTAGCGTGATTTTATTAGTAAGCCTTACTAAAACGCGTTAACTTATAATGCCGATAAAATGCTACAGAAGGCCACTACCTATATATATATATTTAAGAAAGTTAGGCAAAAAGTTATAATATATAATATTATAACTGTAGGTTTTTACCCTTTCTCTATTAACTAGCTGCCGATTATACAGGAAAATCCTCTATTAAAGTCTTCCCCTAAATTACTACTACCTATCCGCTTTATACGCGTTCTTAATATTAATAAGAATAAGCTTCTCTCTTAAATCTTACTACTAAATACTATCTATCTATCTATTACCTACTCTCTATATTAAAACTAATTTTCCCTTAACTTAACTATATACTAGCCCTTAACCTATTTTTAAAGTAAACGTCGCAATAGTATATATGCTAATAAGGAGTTATAGATATCTTACGCTAATTAGTTATAATAAATAAATAAAAACCCTAGGTATATAGCTACCCTAGCTAAGCGTACTAAGCGTTCCTATATTAAAAAGGTATTACTAAAGAATAGAGATAGGACCACTAAGCTAGCTCTAAAGCCGCAAAAGAAGAAAGCGGCGGATAGTTACTAAAAGGAAATTAAAGGGTTTCTAATTAAGTAGAAGAAGAATAGTAAAGTAGCTAAAGCCATAAAGACAGCTTAGCTACCTATTAAGAAGCCTCCACTAACCCATTCTATCCTGCCGGCCGCTAGAAATGCCGCTATATATAGTTTAAAGAGAACCGAGTTAAATAAAAACAGCGCCGTAAAGATAGCTGTTATAGAAACTAGAAACCCATAAAAGAGGGACCTCTTTAATATTGTAGGTTAGACAATTAGTCGCATAAAGGAGGGGTGGGATACTTTACAGACTACGTCACCCGCTAATTGCCAGAATATTAAGAGTTTAAAGACGGAAATTAAGGAACTTTAAAAAGCTAAGAAGGCTTAAAATATATCTATTATTAATCTAATTTAGGACGCCTAAGTAACAAAGTAGGACTATCTTTAAGGTTATAAAACTATATTCGCAACTAACCAAAGCGCATAATAATGTGAATTAGAGAAAGGTAATGTTTTAAGAGCTTTTGGTAAAGGACCAGCTTAAGGTTATAAGGGAGGACGTACTATATAAGTTAAATAAGGTGTATTAAGCGCTATAAGTGGTTAAACGGTTTAACTAGCAGCTGTTTAATAGAGGATTAATTAAGGGCAGAAGGAGTGCTTAAAGGAGGCTATAGTAAAGGCTTAATTAGCTTTACCTAGTCTCCTATTATAAAATAATTAAAAACAATACGTAAATTCTATACTTAGCTAAGTTATTACCTTTTTATATTAGTAGTCTAGGCAGGATTTATAAAGTTTAATAAACTAATAAGTTGGTTTAGTTCTTAAATCCTAAAGATTATAACTATATAAGACTTATACTACCTAAGGCAATCTACTATAAAATGCCGCTAGACTTAGCATTCTGCGTATTTACTAGAACTTCTTAATTCACCTTACCATTAATAAGCATTAAATGGCGGCAATTTGCCTACTAGTATTACTACGGAAGTACTTAACTTTAATATCCACTTCGCCTAACTTTTTACCTCTACTACCTTAACCAACTCTCGCACGGCACCTCTACGCAATATTAATTAGTTAATTAATTCGTTTAACTGCTAATTACAGCTTTAAGCTATAACTTACGCCCTAAAACTGCGGTAATCTGCCTAGTTAATTAATTTTTATAATTAGTTTGTTTTACCCACCTACTTTAGACTTATACCTTTACTAAATACTAACTAGATTCTTCCGCTCTTATATAACAACGCTCTACTTCTCCTTTATCCCATCTCGGCATCTTTACGCATTACTATAAAGGACTTAGATATTATAAATAGATAGAAAATTAATGCTCGTCACCTTAAGGAAATTAAAAAGACAATCTTAAATAGTATAGTAAAGGCCGGGCTTAATAAAGTCGCGTTTTATACCGCTAGAGATAAAGTACTACGTAATAACTTTATTTAGAAGGTTCTTAGCAACTTACCTAAAAGGGAAGGTATTTTAGAGAGCTAGTCTAAAGATACTATTATTGCTTTAATAATATCTTAGAAAACCAATGCCATAAAATAGCAAAATAAGTTAAAACTTAGAAGTTAGACTTAAACCAAATTCGAACCCATAATAACGCTAGCGCCTATATTTACTCCTAAGCAAATCTTAAAATTACTAGGCCCTACATTATTAGGCAAGCCGCTTTTGCTTAAAAATATAACCTTCTAATTTTAAAGAATAAACTTAACTACTTAAAAGACTATAGAGCTTTACACAATTTATAACATTATAAAAGCCAACACAGAAACTCTAATAATTAAAGATATTGGTTTCTCGTTATTTTAAGAGGTTATAATATTAGTAGGGTTTAACTTAGACAAAGATTAAATTATATAGATCGACGTTAAATCTTATAAGGAGGCTTATATTACCTAGTAAGGGGTATTATAAGCCGCATTCTAGCAATGCATACTATACCACAGAAGTAAAGTAGAATTTATACTTAAGAGTACCGATTATAAGTTCTTTTAATAATATCTAGCTATTTATATACTAATAATTGTAGCTAAGCATTTAATTATAGAAATACTATACTAAATACCGCGCAAGCAGAGTACAAACCCTCCTAGCATCACCAATACCCCAATTCGCCAGTCTTTGCGCGGTAAGCCCACATATAAGAAACGGCGGAAGACTGCGTCTAAGTAAACCCGCAAGCACTTAGAGTACTTAGATAATAAGTTCGTTAATAAAAACACTAAAAGTAAGAGCGATGCTTTATTAACCTTATTAGCGTATAGCAGCATTCTAAGTTTATTAGGTTGGAAGAAATATAGTTATAAAAGGGAGCAACCTACTAGAGTATCTAAAGGTAAATTACAGCAAACTACTAAGGACGGCCGCGGCGGTCTAGCTATTTAGCCTATAGGGGTATAGTAGTCGGTTTAGGGTAAACAGCTACTATAGGTTTAGGGCTTACGTTCTGCGTATTTATCTCTAGAGATAGTATTCGGTCTTAAGGCTCTAATGTAGGCATCTTAAGTATATAGATTTCTTCTTAGAGGTCCTTAATTAATCGCTAGTATTATGCTTCTTATTCAGCTTATTATTAATTTAAAGTAGCTTAGTTTTATATAAGGGCGTTTATAAAAGACCTCTGTATCTTTACTAGTTATTTTTAAAGTATAGATATAATACTAGTGGCCGTTATAGGGGCTTTGGGGTCGTTTTGCATTTTAGAGGTAATATATAAAGTTAACGCAATATAGTATTACGGAGTAAGTACAAGCGGCAATAATATATAGCAAAGTAGATATTATTAAGCTATATATATAAACTGTATAAAAAGTTAAGACGTTATATAAGGAAAGAAGGTAAGAAAACGGGAAGAAAGGGTATATATTATGGATTTAGTTGCTTAGTTAATACGTATATAGAGTAAAATAGGATTTAGGTAGTAGTCCTAGTAGAACTTAATAGGATTTAGTGGAACTTAGTAGAATTTGGTAGAATATAGCAGGATGCGGCAGATTGCCGTTAGATTGCTATATATTGCGGCAAATTGCGGTCTCGTAGTCGGTCTTTAGTTACTAAGTCAGTGGAAATAGGTGAACGTATGCAAAGTGTTACGGGGGTGTCCCGTAACAAAAGGCGGTTATAGATTCTACCTTTATCTATCCTTTATATAGGGAAAGAGTTAATATTAATTATAGGGTGCTCTACGTAGTTACTCTCTATATATTCGCCGCATCTTTTAATATTATTTCTATTTAATATCTGCCTATCTTGTAATGTATATAGTAGATCTCTACTTATACTAGTGGCCTCCTAACATCTACCGCCGTAGTAGTACTCTACTAGCGTAGTACTTGGTCTCCATTTAGTATTATAGTAGCTCCTATATTTCCTATTCTCTCTCTACCACTTATAGGTAAAGGGCTTTTTAGCTTATAGGCTTAGGCGCAGTACCTCTTTAGGGGGCCCTTACTCCTTATATACGTTCTATTATTTAGTATATCTCCTTCTCTACTAGATAACTGTATACAATAGTTGCTCTCTATATAGCAGTTGCTTCTATATATATATATATATATATTTATTTATTTATTTAGTAATAGTACTACTACTTCGCGTTCTAGTGCGACGCGTAATATCTTTTTATAGACCCCTATAATCCTATATAGGTATTAATTTTATAGCTTCTCTAGCGGCGCCAGGGAGCTTTTTACTGGTGGTTTGCTGTTTAATCCTATACCCTAGATCTAGGCGCTATATAGTATTGCTAGCCTTACTACAGCTATATATAATAGGCATATATATCTAAATAAGGGTCCCTAGATTAAGGCTGTAATTTATAATGCTGCTATAAAGGCCGCTGCTACCTTATAAGTCGTCTATATAATATACGCGTTTTAGTTTAGTTTAGCATCTACTTATACCCCTAGGGCATTAAGGGTAGTTTCTAGTTTTACTTCATACCCCTAAATACTTACCGTTAATACTAGGTTATTATTTACCCTCCTTTTCCTTATAAAGTAAATAAGCTAGTATTTATCTAGTGCAAATTTAACGCTGTATTATTTTGCCTATATAATGCACCTATTATATACTTAGTTTAGCCTAGTACAATTTCCTACTGCTATATCTCTATATATAATTAGGTTTATATCGTTTATAAATCCTAAAGCTACCATTTCTTAGTTGCTATTAAATATCTTTAATAGCTTAGATATAAAAAATCGGAATCGGATTAGCAATAGGGGGGATCCTTATAGGATACCTATAGGTATTAAAATTGTTTCGCTTTTAAAGCCCTTAAATACTATTTTAGTAGTACGCCCTGTTAAGAAGGCTTGGGTAAACTTAATTATCTAGTTTAATAGGCCCTTCTCTCTTAAGATCTATAGGAGTCTCTTATATAATATATAGTTAAAGGGTCCGCTTATATCTAGGCTTAGTATTAATACTACATAGCCTAGGCGGGCTTGCTATACCGCCTAAACGCTAAAGGTAATTAGGGAGAGCTAAGAGGGCTAATTGTTTCTTTCTTGCGCCCATTTGCGTCTATAGTAGTAGCCCTTACGTCTTTACGGCCTCTTGTATACGTTCTGCTACTATTTTTTTAGGAGCTTTTTTAACGTATTTTCAAGGGCGACTAGTTAGTAGCTCCCTAGGAGGGAGTAGTCCTTATTTGCGTTTTATAGGACAACTATTATTATATCTTTGCAGCATTTTGGTAGCTTGCCTTTAAAAAGGCAAGTAGTTGTAGATTAGTAAAAACTAAAAAACGTTATATAGTTAAGATTATTTTTAGGATTTTATAATTACTATAGAAGGTTTATTATATTGTAGTTAAAAAATATTAAGCTATTTACTTAATTAATAAAGAAGGAAAAACTATAGGTATAGGATAGTAAGTAAAAAAAGCTATTTTAGGAACTTAAAAAGTTATTTACCTAGGATCTAATCCTTAACATCTACTAACTAGTATTAAAGATAATAGTTTTAATAGATATATTAAACTTTATACTGTAGTGGGTAAAATAGGCCACTACTTAGTGCCTTAGCATTTTCCTGTATATATCGAGCCTTCGGCTTCTCTCCTTCTCTCTACCACGACCTACTAGAATATATTCTTTCCTTTCTTACTAACTGCTTTCCTACTAATTGATTACGACTAACGACCGACCGATTAACCGACCGACAGATAGACAGATAGTATTGTGACTTCCTATCTAAGAGGGACCGTATACACCACCACAATACTAGGAGTATATATACTATAGAAATAATAGGGCGTATAGCACCTAGTAATATATTATAGTTAAAAGATAATACTATTAAAACTAAACTGTAATATCTATAATAAAGAGTCACTAAGTATAGTTATAATACCTAAGGAATAGAGAGCATTCTTATAAGGCATAGAAAAGCTATTTATAGTTAAAATCGATTATAATAACCTAACGGGGTTTCTAATAATAAAATAACTTAACTAAAGATAGGTTAAATAGGTAGAGACACTTATAGAATATTATTTTAAAATTTAGTATACTAAGGGTACTAAAAACGTAAAAGTAGATATATTTAGTAAGAAGGCAGAACTATAAAATAACGAAAAGCTATTAGGAGTAATATTTTAAAAAAAATATAAAGACGGTCTAATTAGGTATAATTATTCTAAAATTATAGCAATAAAAAAAGAAGAACTAGATTAAGTCTATAAAATACTAAAGAGCTTTTAGGTATAGCGAATTTTAGAGATATAGCTAGAAGATTTAGATATAGAATAATATAAGCACTAAGAGGTAATATATATTCTAAGAAATATAATAAAGGAGTTTATTAAAGAATTTTATAAGGGACTTACTTAAGGACATAATAGAGCTACAGACTTAGTATTAAGACTTTAAAAAAAAGTATATTATTTAAGGAATTTAAGGACTAGTAAGATAAGTTATAAAGGAATATCTAGATTACTAAATGAATAAGCTAGTGAGGTATACACTATATAGGAAACTATAGCTAATTAAACTAGTAGAACGACTATAGGAAATAATATAATAGGACTTTATTATAAAGTTGCTAAAGTTAAGAGACCTTATTACCAGATAGGATTATAATATAATCCTTATAATAGTAGACAAGTTAATTAAATAGGGCTACTTCGTAGTTTATATATATAGCTTAATAGTATCTACTTCATTATATATTATCGTCGCTTATACTTATTCCGTAATAATATAGTTTTAAAATATTTAAGAAGTATAGAATAAGGATTTAGACTTAGAATAATATAAGTACTAAGAAGCTATATATATTCTAAGGGGAATTATAAAAGAGTTTGTTAAGTATTTCTATAAGGGAATAATATAGAGATATAATAGAGCTATAGGCTTAGTATTAAAACTCTAAGAGGAGTATATTATTTAAGAAATCTAGGGCTTAACGAGATAAGTTATAAGAGAATATTTAGATTACTAAAGATATAAACTAAGAAGATATAACTTATTAAAATACCAGAAAGGCTATAGAAGGTTATATTATAGAACTTTATTTATAAAGTTGCTAAAATTAGGCAATTCTATTACCGGATAGGAGTATAACGCAATTCTAGTAATAGTGGATAAGTTAACTAAGTGGTGCTACTTTATAGCAAAAATAGAAGGAATCTTAGTGGAAAATATAGAGCACTAATAAGGGTTCTATTAGATAATGATTTAAGATTTATAGAAGAATTTAAGGAGGTATTTTTGAGCAGAATAAGAGGTTTAGGTAGCAACTTTTACTATATATTATCTATAAACGGATAGTTAAATTAAGATATTAAACTAGATATTAACGCAATATTAAAGATATTATATATAAAACAATTAGAAATCGCTATTACTAGTTATATAGCTTATATATAATATAACACTATAAAAGGAAATGGAAATGTTACTATTTAAGGCAAATTATGGATATAAGCTAAGAATATTATTATTGCTATAATAAGTAAAGAGAGTAAGTAGTATAGCTAAGTAAAGGATAGAGACACTAATAAATCTTTATATAAATCTTATTAGATTAGTAAAAATAGTACAAGAAGAATAAAAAGGTACTATAATACTAAGAGATCTAAGGGACTAGGTCTTAAAGAGTGAGATAAAGTATAGCTACTATATAAAAATTTTAAGAGTTAACGACTAAGTAAGGAATTAGACTATATCAGACTAGAACTATAAAAAATTATAGTAAAAATCTTAAAAGTTACTAGACCTAGTAAAGAAAATTAAGATCTACCCTATATAGTATATCGCGATACTAGAGCTAGTATATAGGGATATTAAGCCGCTAGTTTATAAAGTAGATATATATAGAGGATAAGAAGAATACAAATAGTAAGTTTTGAAGATAATTGGTTATAAGGATATTAACAAAGAGATAGAGTAAAAGGTTAAGTAAATAGGCTATAATAAGACTACCTAGGAACTACTATAGGGTTTAAAAAACGCTATAAGAAAGGTAACGAGGTATTAGAAAAAATTAAATTAGGTAATATTAATAAAGGAGGATTACTAAAGAATATACTACCTAAGGAGGACCTAAGAGAAGTAGTTACTAAGCTACTTAGAGTTATTTCCCTCTCTATTAGAATAAGATTCTTTTTTTTAAATTCTCTTCTAACTTATAAAAGCCCTACTTAGCTAAGTAGAGTTTTATTAAACAACCCTTTTTATAAACCCGTTTAAGATAGGATAACTAAGTATAAGTAGCTAGTTAAGTGTTAAGTATTTAAGACTCTTTAGTATAAAGACGCCAAAACTTAGCGAAGGTATAATCCTTTTTACCTTATAAATGCTTAAGGTTATTACAAGCTATAAAAGGTTAGTTTTTTTATTTTAACTTTTTAGCATTAGATTATATCTAAGACCCTATAACAAATTAGATAAGATACTAGATATTTATAAAGAATAATAAGACGTATATACTTAGTGTTAAAGATAGATTATATATTATAGGATAATCGCATATATAATTTCGTATACTTAGTATAGAAGGAAGGTTAGTAACTAGATAGAGCTATAATCGTAATATATACTAGCCTTTTCTCTATATATATATAATAAAAATAGAATATTATTACTTTGCATAGTAAGAGGATAGTAATAACTAGCTAATTATAATAATTAGATATAGAAGATTTAATAAAGGGTATTGGAAATAATAAATATTATTAAATTATAAACAGGAATACTATACCTTTAATAAATAACTTAGAAATAAGAGATATTTTTAAGAACAAAGATAAAAAGGAGGGGGATAATGTTACGAACCTTATATTAGCAATAGTAGAACTATTAAAAAGAGATATAAATAGGTTAGTTAAGATAGTATAGAAGGCGTTAAAACTAATTAATCTATAAAATAAGTAGTAGTTAAGTTATATAATAAGTTATAAGACTATAATTAGAAATATAAAAATATAAAAAATATAGGAATATAGAAGATATATTAATGTACTAACGTACTTAGCATATTTCTTAGGCGCAATATTATATATTTAAAGAACTACAGTCCTTACCCTAGATAGTTCTCTTCTTTATAGTAAATATTAGAATATAATTAGAGTTAATCTATTAGGTAACTACTCTACTAGTTATACTTACGTTATTAACTTCTTACCTACCTATATACCTAGCCTATTAACAAGTCTACTATAGTAACTACTATAAGGCTTTATTATAACTAAGCTACTTAGACTTATTTTCTTCCTTACTAAAGGAGACTCCTTTCTTTTATTAGACTTAAGCTCTACTAAACCTTATTTAATAAGTTTTTACTTTTCTAAGCGGACCTTCTTACAACCTTTTTTAAGACGGTATAACCGAGTATAAGCAGCTAGTTAAGCGTTAGTTATAAGCTTCTTTAGCATAAAGATGCTATATATTAATAAGGGCTAGGGCGAGTTTACCTTTAAGGCGAAAGGCTTTAGATTAAACGCGAAACCCTATATTAAGTTAGGTAAGGTACTAAACGCCTATTAAAAATAATAAGACGCGTATATTTGCCGTTAAAGACGGATTAAATATTATAAAATAAGCGTATATTTAATTTTATATACTTAGTATAGGAAAAAGGTTAGTAACTAAAGGGAGCCGCGATTATAACGTATGCTAACCCTTTCTCCGCGTAATAACAATAGGACGGCATAGTTTTACTAAGCAAAAAAAATAACTATAATAAGCTTATAGCGATAATTAGACTATATGAATTTAATAGGAGGCATTAGATATAATAAATGTTATTAAATTAAAGACGGGAATACTATACCTTTAATTAATAACTTAGAGATATAGGATATCTTTAAGAACGAAGATAAAGGGTAGGGAGATAGTATTACGGACCTTATATTAGCAGTAGTATAGCTACTTAGGGAGGATATAAATAGACTAGTAGTAAAAGCGCGGAAGGCGCTAGAATTATTTAAACTATAGGATAAAGAATGGCTAAGTTATATAACGGATTACGGGGCTTAATGTAATCCACCCTTAAGTTAGCCATACCCCTAAGCTGGCCACTCTAAAAACTACCAAAAATTAGAAAATTTGTGCCTTAATATCTTATTAATAACTTAATAATAAATTCTAAAAGTTTATAATTAGCTTTTTATACCTACTTTAAGACTCTTATTTAACTTTAAAAGTAATTTATTAAGTACTTCTAGAGATATAGAAATTTGGCTTAAAATTAGGTGCTAAAACTTAATATCTTAATAATGGCTAGGTTTATTACTCTAAAACCTTAATAGGAGTCTTAAAGTAGGTATAAAAGGCTAATTATAAAATTTTAGATTTTATTATTAAGCTATTATTAAGATATTAAGGCACAGATTTTCTGGTTTTTAGTAGTTTTTAGGGTAACTAGCTTAGGGGTATAGCTAGCTTAGGGGTGGATTACGTTATATACTTAACGTATTAAATATATTTCCTAGGAGTTTGGTTATATAAGGTAATAGGCTTTATACTACCTAGCTATAGTATAAACCCTAAAAGGTAAGCGAGTAACTAATAAGATGCTAGGTATAGCTATATGGAATAATATATATAGGCGAGGTAACTTTATTACTTAATAGGTTGTATATTTAAAGGACTGTAGTCTCTAAAGTTAATCTATTAGACAACTACTCTACTAGTTATATTATATTGTTAACTTTTTATATGCCTATATACTTAGCTTATTAACAAGTCTACTATAGTATCTACTATAAGGCTTTATTATATAGTATTATATATATATAAGATTTTAATAACGTTTAATTAAAGTGTTAGTTTTTATATATCGAGTGTTTAACTAAGATATTTTTACTATAACTAAGCGGGTTATATTACATTTCTAACCCATTAAGGACTAGATACCCCGCCTAACTATAAACAGTATATAAGTAAACCACTAAACCCTTCTACTACCCCTCTTTAGATCTTTTAATATACTTAGGAAGTATACTATATAAGGTATATAATATTTATAAAGATATATAAGCCAGGCGAAGGTAGAACCTATAAGACTATTACGGAGTAAGTATAAGCGATAATAATATATAGCGAAGTAGATATTATTAGGCTATGTATATAAACTATATAATAAGGTTAAGACGTTATATAAGGAAAAAAGGTAGGAAAATAAAAAGAAAGGGTATATATTGTGGACTTAGTTGCTTAGTTAATACGTATATAAAGTAGAATAGGATTTAGGTAGTAGTGTAACGAAGCCTTATAGCAGGAACTATAGTAGACTTATTAATGGGCCGGGTATATAGGTAAATAGGAAGTTAACAATATAATAATAACTGGTGGAGTGGTTGCCTAATAGATTAACTCCAATTATATTCTAAGATTTACTATAAGGAGAAGAACTATCTAGGTAGGGACTATAGTCCTTTAAATACATAACCGTACTCCTAAGAAATCCTCCTTATATATAAGGTACGCCTTATATATAAGGTATATAAGTCCCTTTCATTTCTCTTATTTAACGCGTAGCATATTATATAACTTTAGTTACTATTCCTTATTATATAGTTCTACTAGTGCGATTCTAGACTATGCCTTAATTAACTAACTAGCTACTTTTAACTCCTCTAGTAGTTGTAATATTATACTTAAAGCGTCCATAACACTATCTCCCTCCCTTTTATCTTTGTCCTTAAAGACTCTTAATATCTCTAAGTTATTTACTAGAGGTATAATATCTATCTAATTAATTTAGTTAATATTGTTGCTTATTATACCTAAAGATTTTTCTTCTTTACACGCCTAACGTCATGCTTATACCGTCACTATAATATTATTACTTAGTGAAATTATACTATCTCCGTGTTCTTGTTATACGAAAGAGGGGTTAGTCTATATTGCGTTAGCAAGTCTATCTTCGCGATAACCGTCCTCTTACTTAGAGTGCACTAAAGCAAATATTTACTTATCCTATAACGTTCGCTCTACCTCTAATACTAAATATACGTACTTTATTACTCTTAGTAGTTATCTAATTCCCTAGTTAATTTATCTTAGGGTTTTATATTTAATTTACTACTACTTATTTTAACGGCGAGTTATCTTAGGCCCTTGCTAAGTTAGAACGTTCCTATAACGTGGAGTAGAAGGCCTTAAATACCTATATCGCGGCGTCCACTTAGTTACTCTATCTTAAAAAGGTTTATAAAAAGGTCCGTTTTAAGGAGTAAAAACTTATAAAATAAGGTTTATAGGAACTTAGCGATAAAAGAATAGATTTTCTTTTAACCGCGAAGGAAATAGATCTAAGTAGTTTGGCAACTGCTCTTCTTAGGTCCCCCTTAGGTAACTTATTTTTTAGTAATTCCTTTTTATTAATACTGCCTAACCTAATCTCTTCTAATACTCCTATACCTTTTTTATAGCGTTTTTTTAAATTTTATAGTGGTTCCTAGGTAGTCTTATTATAGCCTATCTACTTAACCTTATACTATGTTTTATTATTAATATCCTTATAACTAACGATCTTTAAAACTTACTGTTTATCTTCTCCTTATCCTCTATATATATCTACCTTATAAATTAGTAGCTTAATATTCCTATATACTAGCTCTAGTATTATAATATGCTATATAGGGTAAATCTTTATTTTAGCTAGTAGGTTTAACTTAAATATAACCAGTAAAATCCTTTATATAATTTTAAAAGGTCCTAGTCTAACGTAGTTTAACTTCTTACTTAGTTATTAACTCTTGAAATTTTTATATAGTAGCTATACTTTATCTCCCTCCTTAAGATCTAGTCCCTTAGATCTCCTAGCGTTATAGTACCTTTTTATTCTTTTTTATACCTTTTTTACTAATTCTATAAGGTCTATATAAAGATTTATTAATATCTTTATTCTTTCTTTAGCTGTACTACTTATTTTCTTTGCTTATCTTAGTAATAATAATATTCTTAGCTTATATCTATAATTTGCCTTAAATAGTAATATACCTATTCCTTTTTATAGTGTTTTATTATATATAAACTGTATAACTAGTAATAATAATACCTAATTATTCTATACGTAATTAATATAATGCCTTAAATACTACTCTAGCGTCTAATTTAATCTTTCCGTTTATCCGTCCGTCTGCGGATAATATATAGTAGAAGTTACTATTCTAACTCCTTATTCCGCTAAGAATACCTCTTAAAATACCACTATAAATCTTAGATTTCTGTCTAATATAATTTTACTTAGTGCTTTATACCTTATAAATACTTCTTTAATATAGATTCTAGTAATATCTTCCGCTAAGATTTCTTCTGTATATGCTATAAAGTAGCCCTATTTAGTTAACTTATCCACTATTACTAAGATTATATTATGCTCTTATCTAGTAATAGAATTACTTAACTTTAGTAACTTAATAATAAAGTCCTATAATATAACCTCCCATAGTCTCTCTAGTATTTTAATAGGTTATAGCCCTCTGTATAGCTTATACCTTATTAGTTTATTTCTTTAGCAATCTAAATACTCTTTTATTACTTTCCTAGTTATACCCTAAATTCTATTAATAATGTATTCTTCCTAAAGTCTTAACACTAAGCCTATTGCTCTATTATGTCCTTAAGTTATTCCCTTATAAAATCTTCTATAAAATGCTTTACTATGCTTTTTAGGATATACTTCGCTTCTTAATTTTTATATATATCCATCTATAGATCTTCTAGATATGCTTTTAGAATTCTTTATACCTAAAGCTCTCTGGTGTCTTATAGACTCTTTTTAGTTTATTATCCTCTTAAGTTATTACTAGTTTAGGGTAATTATATCTAATTAACCTATTACTGTTTCTGCGTAGCATTACTCCTAATAGTTTTTTTTATTATTCTATAGTTTAGCCTTTCTACTAAGCGTATCTACTTTTGCGTTCTTGATGCCCTTAGTATACTAAATTTTAAAATAGTATTTTATAAGCATTTCTACCTATCTAACTTATCTATAATTGAGTTCTTTAGTTATTAGAAACCCCATTAGGTTCTTATAATCCGTTTTAACTATAAATAGTTTCTCTATGCCTTATAAGAATGCTCTCTATTTTTTTAAGTACTATAACTATACCTAATAACTCCTTATTATAGATGTTATAGTTTAACTCTAGTAGTGTTATTTTTCGACTATAGTATGCCACTAGATGCTATGCATTTCTATACTTTTATAGTAAGTATACTCCTAGTATAAAGTCTAATACGTCCGTTTTTATAACCGTATTTAGTTCTAGTTAGTAGATTTTAAGGATTAGCTCCTAGGTAAACAATTTCTTAAGTTCCTTTATTTATCTCCTTATACCTATAGTTCCTCTTTCTTTATAAGCCTAGTAAATAGTTTAATATTCTTTAACTACTATACTATAAACCTCCTATAGTAGTTATAAAACCCTAGGAATAACCTTAACTATATTATATTTTCTAGTTTTTGCTAACTTACTATAGCTTTAATCTTCTTTAGGTCTATATTAATATAACCTAGTTTAATAATAAATCTAATAAAATTAGTTTTCCTTATAAAGAACTTATATTTCTTAATTGCTATTAGCATCTATTTTTCCTATAGTCTCTTTAAGACCTATTTAACGTATTCCCCGTGTTCTTCCTTAGTTATTAAGTAGATAATAATGTCGTTAAGGTATACTATAATAAACTTATTAAGGTGTTCTTCTAATATACTGTTAATTTATTTCTAGAATGTTACTAGTGTATTTATTAATCCGAATTATATTACTAATAGCTTATATAGTTCTTCCTTTAACCTAAAGGCTGCCTTCTATTTATCACCTTCCTTAATTTTAATCTAATAGTACGCCTATCTTAGATCTATCTTTATAAAGATTTGCGTATTACCTATCTAATCCTAAATCTCACTAATTAAGGGTAAAGGATATCTATCCTTTTAGGTAATGCTATTTAACTATCTATAATTAATGTATAGCCTAAGTTTTTTATTCTTCTTTAGTATAAATAGTACTAGATAACCTACTAATAACTATAATGGTCTAATATATCCCTTTTATAAATTTTTTTAAAAAATAAACTCTTTAAGTGCTTTTGCCTCCTCTTAAGTAAGCTTATAGGTTAGAAAGAACCTTAAATTTATTTCTAGTTCTAACTCTATCTTATAGTCCTATACTATATAATTTACCAGCTTTTTACTTTTTAGGCTATATAGTTTCTTGCTATATTTATAGTATCTCTTTAGTATATAACTTAAGCCTTGCTTAGTCTCTTTATATATTACTCCAACTTAGTATTATACTAACTTAATTTACTATCGCATTTTACGTTATTAAGTATCTTAGATATTAACCTAACCTATAATCTAATTAATTTTTGGATTATATTCTTATAACTAAGGTATTTCTAGTACTGCCTTATCCTGTCCTAATAGTAGGATATTAAAAGATATCTTAATTTGTCTTCCTTTAATAGTTATCTAAATAGGTCCTATTTTAAGATTAATAATCCCTTCTCTATAGGTTATTAGATCTCCTAAAATTGTAACTAATAGGTAAGGTTATTCCTTCTATCTATAAGGTAATCCTATTCTCTTAATTATTGCTAGTAAGATATAGTTCCGCATTACTCTACTATCTATTAGTGCTTTAAACTATTAATCTTACTAATTAACTTATAAATTTAAGAATTATCCTTAAATTCCTTTAAGGGTCTAAGGCTCTACTACTAGCTCCCTTTAGTTCTATAGGCCTTTTCTTTTTCTAACTATTAGCTGCTTAATTCTTATATACTTAGCTTACTCTTTAGCTAATACCTAGTTTACTTTTTATCTTTAATATATTATAGACACGTATTCTCTAGGTATTCCTACTAC
>Ga0307515_10011431_pt1 | contig 16847 bp, 27 predicted proteins | sample 17_EM_MG_FD_194513 | JGI IMG/M metagenome (GOLD analysis project Ga0307515, IMG submission 194513) | Populus trichocarpa ectomycorrhiza microbial communities from riparian zone in the Pacific Northwest, United States - 17_EM | ecosystem: Host-associated > Plants > Roots > Unclassified | place... | reverse complement strand
ATTGGATTCGTGACCGGGTGGAGTTTGCTGACATTTGCGACCCAGTATGCTGAAGCTGCAAGTACGCACGTTTCCCGCTTTTTCTGCACCCCGCGGGTGCCTGACTCCATGCTTATCGCTTTTTGCAAAGCATGGGCGACTGTGATCCATCTCAGCCGCGGTGGTGATGGTCCGGGAATCAAATTGAGGGAACTTGCACATAATGCGCATAAACCTGAGAGCGCATTAAGCGGAATTAGGTTGCTGTGGACTCGGTTCAGTAACAGGAGCACGGACCGACGTGCTAGGAGGGCTGTTGAGTAGGTTTTTCCGTCCCTCCATCCAGTGACCAGATTCGTGTGCTAAGGCACCCGTGTGACTGCAGTTCGCGACCGTGGTCGTTATTCATTGCCTTCTACGTAATCCTGATCCTTGCCGCCGCGGGACTCCCCTTCATCCTTGGTCGTGTAATCAACATTTCCACCCGGCTGGAACATCAATTGCGAACCTACACCGAAACAACCATATGGGGTGACCTCTCTGAGTCTGACACTGAAGCGGCAGATATCCTATATACCTCCTCTACCGTGAGTCTTCCACTTTTGCTTGGTGTCAACCTGGGGAACCTTACCTCATAGGGCACAGTATTCTATAGGCACTTGGACCCTAACTGCGCTGGCAGATCGATATTTGCTGCCAGGCGCCGTACGATTGAAGTACAACGAAGAAAACGTGTATTTCGCAGAATTAACACAGTCGCAGCTCAAGCCTGATGGGAGAGGTTTTGGGACATTCGTCCAGAATGGAACAGTTTCCGATGTGGACGGGCCGACTACTCCGTCGATGGAGGGTCTGTCGGAAGGGTCACTGCTGAAGTACGTGGACCGCGAGTAATGCGGAATCTGAGACTCACTTTTGGACCTATACGTGATAGAACACCACGTTGGGGGATCAGGATGCATTGCGAGAAACTTCCGGAGCCTGAGAAGTATCTGTAAGTATGTTCATCAGCCACGAAGCAAATACTACTGATCCACAGGTAGTGTTCCTTTCTCGAACGACACGTTCACATATGTGATCGTCATGAGGGCCTTACTGGAGAACCTATTTTCTTCGTTCTCGTTACCTCTTCCCGATGTACTCAAGACTCCTGACGTCACACTCCTGGGTCCCAATGATACGTTACCTTCTAGTGTCAGTGAGGAAGAGGTGGCCTATGTTGGTGCGTTCGTCTTGTGTGCTGGAATTTCTATATTCAGTACTGATCTTGCTCCAGCCTGGTTCTTGGATGACGGAATGGCGCATTCGTTCGACACTTACACGTCTACCATGGGTATATCAGGGAACGGGTGGGTTAGGATAGAGATCGTCCTCGTTCGTTTGGACGACGCTTACACATCCAACGCAATTTTTCCCGTATGGAGCGCGCACCCGGATGGATCTACCAGGCGCATCGGCTACGATGCTGTGGTCTGTGTGGAAATGTATGAACCTTGGATCGTGCAGATCTACAACTCCAGCTTTGGCGTCCCAACAACTATGGCCATTGTCGGCAAGTCTGCTACCACGGATTTCGAGACAGACGATGGGAACAGGGGCCCACATCTCGACTCATACACACGAGCCCTGAATTCCACAGGCAAATTCCATGCCTACGACGTCAGGTATGCGGGTGGATTTTCATTTGAGCGCTACTGAACCATTCTCCGCAGTCATGACAACGCTATCAAAGGGATGCTGAAGGATAATGATGCGAGGCTGCGGTATGCGCCTTCACCCACGACGGTCTCGTTTACAGGCAACATCGGATCGAGAGACTACACCGAGTTATCCCCACAATTCTATGCCGACGTGCGGGGAAAGGTTAGCGCCTCAAGTGTCCTTCCATTCCTTTCCGGTACGGGTCCTATCGTCGTTCGAGCATACAAGGATGAAGTCCTCGCTTCTGCTTCATTTGACCCACACGTTCTTTGTGGGGTATTGGGTATCGCGTTGGTCCTGGGAGCTCTCGCGGGGCTCTTCGTTCCGGCTCTGCCATTCGACATTCCACGAAGAGGGTTTGGGTTGTTCAGCTGGGTGGCTGTTCTGCATGGTCAAGAGCTGGGAGGGGAGTCGTGGAAGGATAATGTCCATCGTTACATGGATCTTAAGGAGCTCGAGAAGACTCTAGGCGAGGAGAGGGTACACTTCATCATTTCATAACTAATCCTTGGATTTTCACATTTCTTTCTTTTCGGTGGATCGGAGAGCATACACGACTCTTGTACATATCTACTATTGGTACTTTCTCGTAAAGCAGTCAAACACGCTCATCTGTGGATTGATCTTGTGGAGCTCTGCCTGACGGTCTGAACTCATTACCCTTCCAGAATGGTCAATCCGCCCAGGGAAGAAAGGGGCAAAATTCCTCACCGAACCACGTGTGGTGGTGAATCGCAGTATGGCGAGGGACGCGCCCCTCATCGCGAACATGGAACCATGCGAGAGTGGAACAAGGCAATCGAACAGAAACCGAATTAGCCTCCGTGCCTACCGATCGCTGCTCGCTCTCTGATGCGCACTGTCTCCCACCACGATAAACCGAACAGTGATCGTCATGTCCCCCCCTGACGAGGGGCCGAGCATCATGAACTGGGTTGTCATAAAACCCACAACCCTTGCCTAAAAGGCAACACCACGTACCGTTGTCTCTCACATCATTGGTCAACGTGGGGGATGTGCAAGCGAACGGGTGTGACCGGCGCTGTGAGCGCGCCTTACAGGATCGAGATAACAGTGGCGGGGGCACAGTCGAAAGATAAACATATCAGTTCACGCCTGTGATGGGTCAAAAGTCGAGAGAGATCTACGACATCAGCCCGTGGACGGCTGCAAGATAGTTCGTAGGATCCTCAAAAAGACAACCTACGGGATTGATATAACAGCTGGTTACGAGCCGGGTACACGGGATACCCTGCAACCGCCACGCCAGAAAATCCACGCCGCAGGTGACATGCCGTAGGACGGATAGCCGCGAGGTTCAGAGTAAAACGAACAATGAGAGGATCTGATCGGCGCGAGTCACGCCTGGACGGCGGGTGGCGACCTGGCGTTCATCATTTTGTACCATGCGCTGACTTGAGCACGCGATCCAAGGATTGACATTGGTGTTGATTGCTACCTATCGGAGGCGAGTCCGCAAAACTAAAGCACCCGGAAATTTTCGTGGGCTTCATCAACGCTGTCAAAAGCCACCCACTTGATGTATGCCAAGGAAAGTGCCTGGGTTACGAAATTCCTCACCGATTGCCCCCGTCACCACAATGGGTACGCAGTGGCATAAATTGACAGTTGTGTTACGAGAGAGCGTAGGGTTATTAGAGCGCCCTGTCCAGAGATAGATCCTTGAGATGATGGCAACCATCTAGGATCAGACGCAGACGGAGATAAGTGAGGTGCTCCAAGGTCGGAACACTGAGACTCGCGACGAAATGAATAGAGTCGTAGCCGGTTGCGATCTACTTACCCAGGGGTACACGAGGCCGCTCCTGCTACATACCCTTTGTCTTTGGCTCAACGTGTAGGAGGTTCGGAGCCCATCGGATGGCGTGATTGACGGAACACATGGAGTCGAATCCGGAGGGCACGGTACACATCCTGAGGGAAAACGACATATTTTTATGATCAGAGGAAAAAGTGGCTAACACAAAACACAGGTGAACGAATCAACCCTGACAGATCATCCAAAAAGTGCTTGCTCAGCGATAGCGATATTCCACCGACGAATAGGGAGGAGAAAAGAAACGCAATGAACGGCATCTCCAATCCGCAGCCCGACAACGAGAAAAATCCCTTGTTTCAAGAAACTCCACCCATTGCCGCCCAACCCGAATAAATGTCGAGAGGAGAAAGTTGTAATCACGTCCATACGCGACGAACACTTCTCTTCGGAACATCGATATTTTCCACACCGCGCATAGATTCCTTCACAATGAAATCCGGAACATCGTCACGCGCTCCCCAAAAGTCGGACCAACCGGTGCTTCTCTCAACGCGAGGAACGTTTGGTTGAGGTTGTGAGAGGCTGCCGTGGATGTGCAAATCAGCGAGACCAGCCTCGCCGAGCCCGAGCCCCTTGGTTTGGAAGTTCATCCTCGGCGTGATGGCAAACCTATGAGCGATCATGTGGCAGGCCATAACGAACAGCAGGATAAACATGATGATGATCGAACGGGCCTTGAAGGGGGTAGACAGCGACGCGAAGCTGCTCTTGGTGGGAGTGGTGGCAAGAGATACGGGTTCTTCCGATAAGAGGGATGGTCGAGGGAGGTACGAAGTTACTCGTTCACGCAATGAAGGTTTCGGCTCCGGCGCCAGGAATGCGATAGAGAAGTCTGTCGAGCTTCTGGGGGAGCTCGGGGTGACGATGATTGCTGGAAGTGGTGACTTTTCATCGACTAAGGGCAAGGTGAGGTCTGCGGAACGATGGAGGAGATCCAGCGTCAGATTGCGACCGATATACACTAGTATGTGAGAAATATATCCTCACCTAAGGGCGCAGGGATGAGGGTGTAATCCAAGCGTTGTGGCAAACGGTGCAAGCGGGAAGCTGTTCAAAGAACATAGGCGTTAGACCACAGACCGCGTTCGTTCCCAGTACGACTGGATGTGCGAGAAAACAACGGTACACACATCTGACCATGGTTGCTTAGAGGTGAATATATATGTATAAAGAATAATGTGTTGTGGTGAGGTTGTGCAGAGGAATGAAACTGAAATGTAGATTCGGTCGGTTGAGGAAACGGGCAGAGTTGCCGGTCAGGTGGTTTGGTCTCGGTGGCGAGAGAGTCGAAAAAGAGTGTGGTGAAGTAAAGAATGTGGTTTGAGAGAGAGATGAGTGGAGGACGACGACGTGGGGAGACGACGACCAGTGGAAAGAGCAAGAAAGAAGCGATGGGCAAGATGAAAGCGTGCGAAGGACTCGGTTTGGCCGACCCCCGGGCGCTGATCCCACCCCTTACCTCGGCTAATCATCCGAAAAAGTCGACCACAACCGCAATTTTTCTCATGCAGAGGCCGAGGGCCGCGGGATCAGTCCCTTCCAAAGCATATGTGCTTTCTATAGCCGCTTTACCCGACTGTTATGCAGCTGCTGCCTCATCTCCGGCGGATACAATTCACCTCTATTCCAAGGCCGATCTACGGCACCTGACTGCCCTGGATGGCCATCCAGGCGGAACGACCTGCATCCGTTCTATCAATTTGCACGCGACATCGAACGCGTCTGGCCCGACACTCACCAGTTGCGGCAAGGATGGGTATGTCAGGGTCTGGGACCTTAGGTCAAATTCTCCTTCTCTCGAAAGTGCGTTTCCGAAACACGTTTCCACCAGGCGTTTTCCGCTTTTTTGATTTTTCCTTCAACTTCTTTGCATTTTCTCTTGTTCACCCTTTCGCCGTTGATCGACTCAAATCAAGTGTAATTGACTAGTGCGTTCGCCCAACGGCGTTGGATTGCTCAGTTTCGATGTCTCTCTGGACGGTTACATGATCGCAGCTGGAACCGTCCTCACAGGCGACGACGCCTCAATACACTTCTGGGACGCTAGGGAACCAACTGTTCCGATCCTCTCGCACACATCCACCCATTCAGATGACATTACATCCCTCCATTTCCACCCGACCGAATCAGATCGGCTCCTCTCAGCCTCATCGGACGGGTTGCTCAGCATCACAAACACAGCGGAGCAAGACGAAGATGAAGCCATCGAGCACGTCGCGAATTGGGGCTGCAGCATTGCGCAGACGGGGTGGTACCACGATGGTGTCTGGGCCGCCAGCGATATGGAGACGTTTAGTCTCTGGACTTCCGAACTGGATAAGGTTTCGGAACCAAACTTCAAGGAGATCGCACCTCACGTACAGTGCTCATGGGAGCCTGATTATTTAATCGGTTGCTATCGGTCGCAGGATCGGCTGATACCAATCGTTGGCTCAAACTCGTACGTGAATCTCACACAATCACACGGACCCGCGATTAAATCTGAAAAATGTTTCCAGCGGATCGTTTTCTTTCCTGTCACCCCCTTCATCACAACCTTGGACCGTCGACAGGACGTACCCTTCACATCACAACGGGATCGTTCGCTCACTCCTGTTTGATGACGTTTTAGGGTGTCTCGTCACAGGCGGTGAAGATGGTATGCTGCGTTTATGGGATTTGACATCATCACATGCGCTTCCATCACCCTCCAAACCGTGGAAGAAACGCGAGCTTGACGGTTCACGCGAGGCAGACGAGATGGATGTCGATCACGTACGGGCGAGTGCAGCCAAGTCCCTTTCTTTTGCCGCTCGTTCATATCTTCATTAGTCGCCCAAAAAGCCGAAACGGAGGTAACCTTGACCACGTTCCTCTCCCAAGGTTTCACCCCAGCGTCTACGAGCAGCAGTGGATACATGATGTATGACGATGCGCAATAAAATTCCGTCTAAGTGTATGAGGAGGAACGATACATAAGCTTGCAAATATGTGAACACCCAGATGACCGTGAACAGACGGTTATAATACATGGCACAAATACATAACAAGACGGAAAAGCATGTACAGATATACTGCAAGGAGCAAATATGATGGATCCACCACACCAAAGATACATAAGTTAACAAACACGCTCAGTCAAGGGGGAGCATGGCGATGGCCCCATCGACGTCCATCGGGGCTGAATTTGGGGGTGTTCGCGATTGTTTCGTCCGCTCGGGGAGTTTGTTGCTCGGCACCGTCGTGATAGCCACAGCGCCGCTGGTGCTGGTCTTCTCCTTCCCTTGGGTGGCCTCGTGGATTCGGCACGACAACCAGGCGAACCACATCATCGTTCTCAACTGAAGCACATCCTCTTTCCATTGCATGCTTTGGTTCTGCTCGCGGAACTCCCTAGTCAGGGTTTCACAACGGTCTACATTCTCGGGGCTGACGAAGTCGATCGCAATCTTCATGCAGTCTGCCAAGTTGCACACCTAACACGCGTTGCCGGGTTAGGATACCGGTGACAACAATAAACTCGAGAGAGAAGTAACGTGCCTGATGGGCACACCCAGCCGGAATGAAAACAACATCTCCAGGCTTTTGATAAATGCGGTAGCTCTTCACCCCAAACTCTTCGTACAACTCCTTCCGCAGGTCACAGTCCAAGTAAAACATCTGCGAATGAATTGGGTCATTCTGGAACTTTCCCTTGAACTTGTTCTTCAAAAAGTCCCGGATCTTCCCAGCGTCGGAGGCATCGTAGATGTCCCAAAGCGCAGCTCCAGGCTTCCCGTCTGGGGTTGGGGCAGAGTAGAGCATGACGTTTACAGCATCCGCCATGTCCATATGCAAACGGGTCGACCCTTTCGTTCCAGGGATATCTGATGACGCCATAGCGTTGTACATTTTCGGACCTAAGACATGAATGTTATTAATCATTAGGAGAATGAAGTCTGATAAGCCGTCTTACCAATGTCGGGAGCGACAGTGTTGGAAGGAAAGTGGGACGCAATATTGAGCACCCCGTCACGACGCACGTAATTCGGCATCGAGATTGCTTGACTGAAGTCAGCATAGAGCTCTGGGAAGGCGGCCCTGAAGTCGGTTGATGGTGGCCAGTCCTAATGTGCACCGTCAACACAATGAAGGATGAAAATGGACAAGTGGCGAGCGACCAAAAATACCTTTAACTTCCAGCAATCTTTTCGTCCTTCGTATTTCCCAAATTCTTTGAAGAAGTCACCAACAGTGATCCGTTTGTTCATATCCGATTGACATTGGATTACCAGGCAACTCTTCGAACCGTAGTTCTCGATGAAGTGTTCTGGGGTCCAGCTGATCTTGAACTGAGGAAGTAGGCCGGTCACAACTAGCGGCTTTCCTTTGGCCCAGAGCTTCGTAAAAATCTCGTACGAAAGGTCCTCATGCTTGAACTCGAGGATACGGTGACTGGGCAAAGGACCGGTTTGATCCTCTGGTGTCACCCCCGTGCCGGGGTCGGGTATCTCGACATCTTCAGAAAGAGGGGGATCTGGGTCTGGTGTAGCGAGGAGTTCTTCCATCTCCTTGATCACAACCTCTAGTTCTGATTTACAGAACCGAGTCATGGGAGAAAAGTCCTTCGCCTGATGTTCGTTCCGTCTAGTGCAGGCGAGGAAGAACGGGTTCTTGCGAGAGTGTTTCTCACGGCGTGCTTGTAGCTCAAAGACGTTGGCGTCTTCGGCTCCACTGTTGTCCGTGAGGACTTTGACTTGCTCGTAGCATTCTGCGCATGCCTCTCGTCCACAGAGACGACACATCCAGCTGCTCGAAAAGATGGAGGTCATGCAGGTATCTGTATACCGGTCAAAACGGCAGTCAATGAGACAAATGGAAACACCCCTACCACACGTGGCGCGAACCTCACTCTCTCTAGGTCTTCGGATAGTCTCCGGGACGTGGAGGTGTTTCAGTTCAGTCTTCAAAACCGGCAACAATGCGCGCGCTACCGTTCGCTGATGTCGTGTCATCTCATTGCATATAACAAGTGAATCAATGGATTCACACCTTGACCCGGGTGATGTGACTGGCGTCTAACGGCATGTTCCACTTCTTGGGGAAATCCATTGTCGGAGAGTCGGCTTTCTGGTTCTCGACGAAACTGATGCCCACAATAACCTTGTTTTCGTCTCTCAAGAAGAAGCGAATCGACTGGAATCGGCATGTGTCTCCGGCCCACCTTCGCGTACATGAGACGCATCGAGGGAAGCGTTCGTTGCGATATCTGTGTGACATACACCTTGCAAACTGTAGCTCAGGGTGCAATTTCCCACCCTTCTCTACTTGAACGGGTGGAGGTCGGGCGCTGCCGTTACTCGAAGGCGTGGCCATGGTTTCTGCGCGGATTAATTGCTTTTAAAAAGGCGATGGGGGGAGAAACTGACTTTCAACAAACTTTTCACCCTCTGTTTGTTGAGGCTGATATGCAACCGATGCCATCATCTCTGCTAGGTCGCCGCTATGGTCAGTCGATTGACTGTTGAAACAGAATGACACTGACCGTTCTGAGCAGCAATTTGAGCAGCTTCATTCCTTTTCTTCGCGGTGTATCCCCGCTTTGGGACTGGATGTATGTCTGAGGAAGAAGTTCTCCTTCCGGAAACATCTAGGCACTTACCGGCTGACCCGTCTGCTTTCGCCCTACTGGTTCTAGGTTTTTTCCTGGGTGCACTGAAGCTCTCCTCTTCCTCATTGTTTGGTCTCTTTGGTGGTACTGGCGGGATTTGCATCAAGAACGGCATAGGAATGACGTGTGGTATATATGGTGGTGGTGGCCGATATGCAAGCATACCTGGTACCGGATTTGGTTGGCGAGGTTCCCCTCCAATGGTTCGGACCGGGCGACGGACGTTTAGCCAAGGTTCAGTTTCGCTCGGGGTTGGATGACCAGTGCCAGGACCTGGTGTTTGGGGTGGACTTTGGGTCTGATGGCCCACTGGAATGACATTCATAAGTGCTGGTTCAACTCCAAGTTGTCGGAATATCTACCACGTCCATCATAGACAAGGAGAGATGTTGGCTGCAGAGTGTTTGGACCGGGGCTTGGGGTACTGCTCACACTCTGCGTGTAGAGATAGGATGTGGTCATTATATAACCGCCGCCGTCATTAGGCCGTGGCCCAGAATCGTATGTTGAGTAACTGGCGCTACGGCCACGAATGCTCCCATTGGTGTCTGGAGAAGAAGCGTAGTGAACAGTGCTCGGAGGTGAGGAGTCTCCTCGCCCCCAGTCCGCAGCACGCAAATTGAAGCTCGCCGGACCCGTGGGGGACAAATCTAGACGGGTGAGGTTAGATCGGACTGCGAGGCTGAGACTGGGACACTGAAAAGGACCTCGATAGGTGGGGAATCCGTGTTCGTCTTGACGTTTTGTTGGCGAGGAAGAGACAGGATTCAAGAGTTGAGGTATTGCGGTGCGCTTGTGAGTGTGCGCGTCGCTGTCCTGAACATCTACCATGTCGATGATAGATGGCGGAATGCGAAAGAAGGATGAAGTCGACCGGGGCTTTTGACGCGATTTGAGGAACGCTGGGGTCTCTGGTCGGAGATTGAAATATGTTGCCTTTGAAAATTTACGCTCCGATTAGAAATTTACCTCCGCCTTTGTCTTATCTGGCCGAGCGCCCGTGGGACGTGAGTAATGGTCACGTGGGGTTTGAATTACGCGTTATCGATCGTCGCCCAGTGTCATTGGTCGTCCCCACAGAATGGGATGATCCCTGATAAGCCGCCCGGGTCGCTCGAACCCTTCCATGGACCCAATCCAAGGGCCGCGGCCGCGATTCTATAAGTCACATCCCCCTCCTTGCACTTCAAGCATGGTCATCAGATCACACACCCCGGTTTGAAACGGTGACCTGACGAATTTCGCCTGCTGGCGAGCTAAAACCTTATTGGGAAAGTTCTTTTCCCGTGATGGGATAGCCAATGATTGGCGCTTATTGTCGGAGTCCAAAAAAGGAACCCGCTCGCACCTCCCGCGATTCTTGCAGCCGGTCGGCCACAATGGGAACGCACACAACGTGAGGCATGGTCACCCTCACTTTCGAGTTCTGGAGCTGTACCATTCCGCACTTTTGGTGTCGCCATCGACCGAGTAGACGGTCTCGAACGCCGACACATGTCTGATTGAAGCGAGGCGAACGCAGGTCATCTAACGAGAACACACGTTCGCGCGGGATCCCGTTGATATCATGCATACACCACCCGGATAACTGCGAACCCATGACACCAAAGTACCCTGTTGGGCAAACAGCCCTGTTTTGGTACCCCAAACACCCTCCACCATAATGATGCCCATCGGTCAATCAGCTAATCCAATCATCTGGAGGAGTACTGGCAAGTAATTTACCTTGGCGAAACATCTTCTAGAGCGAATTTTCCTCCTTGGAACAGCACGCCTTTAGGCAGACGCGATCGATTGGAGGTTCCGGATGGTATCCGACCATTCCAGCGCTCGCTGGCGGGAAACGAGATCATCGGGGGGTGGTGGAATGGGAGAGGCATTGTGGCGTTCCGGAACACAACTTCTCCGGTTGCACGCGTCGAAAATCACGAACGAATTAATTCATCGAGAATATTACCCAGAACCGTTCAACAGCGTGTCTGAAACGGCCAGCGACCCGAAATGAACTCTCAATGAACGGCCAGCAAATGATCAGGTCTTCAGGTCCTATTATTCGTTTCCGCCGTGTGAGACTCCTCCTTCCGGCAAAATCGCTTCCCACTTACATGACGCTTCGATGTGGCAAATGCGCGGTTGGAAAAAAGAACCCACCCCCAGAACATTACCCTACCAGAACGTCGGTTGGTCGGGTCCCTGAGATCGCAAACTCTGTCCAAATGAACACCACCCAACTGGAGGAGGACGATCAAAACTGTGACACCGCCATCAACTTGGCGGGCTATGACATTGTTGAAGGTCGCTCAGGTCACCGGGGTCACCGGTCACCGCTTGCCAGTAGGACTGAAGTATATCGGTCACCCCCATCCGCCAATCACCACGAGGATAACAGGGGCTAAACTTACGTGCTCCACGAGCAGTACTGGAAAAGCACCCAGAACCATGCATATGGTCAAGCGTCTCCCGTCCCACATAACATGATACGCCTCAATTAAAAAAGAGGTCCTTCATGGTTTCTCCAGCCGAGGCGGCCGGAGCGTCTTCTGCGAAACGGAAGAAGTGAGGCACAGTCACTCAAGTTTCAGAAAAACATGGCCTCGTGTTTCTGGCTATGCTAGTTCTTAACCTAAAACCCAGAAAGAAATGAACAGTGAAAGGGTGACTTCGAGAGCTACCAAAAGAAAAGCAAAACTGAGGCATGACACAGCAGAAGGCAAAATCGATGGACAACAACGATGAGACGGATGTGAACCCAAAAAGAAAAGACCGAAGGATCAGGCCCCCAGAAAACCAATAGATCTCTAATAGAAAGAAGTTTCCAAATAGCCCAAGACGGAAGAAATTGAAGAACACCAGTATCCCGTGAATGTGAAGGTGAACGTCGAGATGAGAGATCCCCGCATAAAGATAGAGAAAGGAAACAAAATGAAAAAACTTGTGACACATATCCCACGAAATCACCTAGTACGAAAAAGGCTGCGGATGAACCCGGCGACCCTCGGATAGAGGAGGATGGCACATGGAACAGCAATCGAGATGCAAATTCCGGGGGCCGCCCAGTACCGTCAGTGCCTCTGACCTTCAGATTCAGGAGGATCGCCGGGGTCCTGACGATGACGGTTGACATCTGCAGAGTCGATCAATCGTGCGGGTGGAGGTTCGGGTTTTTCCTCATGGTGTGCCGATTGACCTGGACAGGCAATAAGCGCCAAGCATGTGTATTGAAGACAAACAAGGATGTGCTCACCGGGAGTGGGTATTTTTTCAGCTCCCTCCGCTGTTGGTTTCTCCGGGGTGGGAGTTTCCAAGGCCTTTTCAGTGTTACAGGGTTCAGGATTCTTGTGTACAGGGGGTCGATTCGCGTCTTGCTGTGTGGGCTGTCCACCTACCTTGCCTTTGTCTCCGTGTTCAGGCGAAGCTAAACGTAACGGATTAGGCCACATTAATTTATTTTACACACCCCTACCCACCTGACTTCCCCGGGTCTGTCGATGCCACCCCTAGCGAGTCCTCCGTTTCCGATGTCGGGTTCGTGGTGATCTGAGTCACCTTCGGCGGTCCAGGCGCAGGCTTCGTTAGAGACGCAGAGCGACTTCTGGATGTACCTGGTGTCGGTCGTTTTTCCGGCATGTGCAGCTTCCTTGCGACCGTCCGCGCCTTCTCTTGCTGCCCATTGGTGAACCCTTTTACAACCTCCGGGCGGATGTCAGCCCACATTTGTAATGCCTTGATAGAACCCCATTCGATAATCTTGCTGTTTAGCCATTGCAGCGACACCGGCTTCGTAAGGAAGTCATTGCAACCAGCCGCAAGCGCTGCGACACGATCGGTTTGCAACGATGAGGCCGTGAGAGCGACGATGATGACAGAAGAACGGAAGGGAGTCGAAGCTTGCCGTGATTCTGATGTGGAATCTGACGGCGTCTTCTGACCTTCAGAAATGGGTGTCCCGGTCGGGGTATTGGGATATCCAAGCACCCCGCTCATCTTTTCCAGACGACGAATCTCTTTGGTGGCCTGGATTCCGTCCATGACAGGCATCTGAATGTCCATCTTTTCGATTACGTGTCAGATTTTGATCATCGAGCAACTCCAATTGGAGGCATACCAAAATAAGATGGAATCCCCCAGATTTCCACTTCTGTACCGCCTCCTGGCCGTTCTTGGCAACATCGTACTTGATTTTCTTCTTCTTCATGAACGTGGAAAGGATGGTCTGATTAATAGGGTTATCTGTCACCCAGGTGAGTAAGGTTCACGGGAAAGGGAAAACAACAGGGTATTTTACATACCATCAACAATGAGGACGCTGATTGGTGGCACAATCTTTGGATCTTGGGAACCCTTCGATGAGGCGGGTTTGGAATCTCCGCCAATCGACCTCCTGGCGTTGCTACTTCGTCGGTTGTTTGTTGCCGAACCGCGGATCCCAGGTGACACGGGAGGAGTCGAACTCTTCTGTGGCGTCCCCTCCTGTGCATCCGTCTTCTTGGTCGTAGGAGTCCCTTGTGAGTGAGGGTGATGGTCACTACTAGGCTGTCGGTCGACGGAATTCGGAGGTTCGTTGGGGGTGGGGGTTAACTGCGTCCTGGGACTCCGTCGAGGAGTATCGTTCGCATATTCGCCCGCTTCGTCGGGCACCCGGCGTGACGTCATGACATACTGTCGGTCCCTTTCCATCGTCGGCATTTGAGTGGTCGCCTTGGAGGGGATGGGTCCTAATCCTCCACCCTTAGTCCCAGGTAAAAAGAAGATACCAGCGGGTTGGCCGTCTGGACTTTGGATAACGAGCCCGGATGAAGGTGAAGCACCAAGTTTCATTGCCGTCTCGGAGAAGTATTCGATGCTATCCGACATAGAGAGAGGGGATGGCGGTACTGGAGCGTGTTCACGATCTTGCGATTTCATGGACTTATCCGAGTCAGTTCGGCGGGTCGAAGCAGTGGGCCTCTGCCCTTGTCGACCCTTTTGTTGATCGTGAGGGAAATAAAAAGAGGGATTGCGACTCGCAGGGGTTGCAGGGGAGGTGGCGATTGGGGAGAAGAAAGGATCGACAACAGGCTTCTTTAAAGCGGTATAGAGCGCAGTCAAGACTCGTCGCGGGCCAGCAGGCTTGGGGATGACGAGAACCTCCGGCAATTGCTTCTGTGAAGAAACAACGAGAGACTGGATTATATCTTTGACGCGCTTGTAGTTGGCGAGACTGGTAAAATGGACTACAGTGGTATTGTGAACTAGCCTTGAAAGACTCGGCAACCCGCGGAGCAGCTGGGGGGTGGACTTTGGTCGATGGATGAAGGAGGGACGGGGTTTAGGGGAAGTTTGATTCTGACCATTCGCGTCCGCTTTGATGGCCTGGAGGCTCTCCTTGAGGACTTCAATGTTATCATCGATCAACACGAAGCAAGTCTGAGGAGTCGAAGGGCCAGTCGATGGTTGGAAAAGCGCAGCGTCATTATCCGCATCTTGAGGGCCCCGCAGTTGGGATGAATCAAGTGCGTAGTGGCTGACGTCCAGGCCCCAAGCCGTCAAGTAACTCGAGAGGTGGTGGGCGAAAGAACCACGCGAGCTTGCACACAATGTGACCTTCTTCCCGCGCAACGTTTCGGAAAACGTGGCCAGCTCTTGAAGTGTGGGTTCGGGGGAGAGTTCCACGTTCGCACAAGGCACGAAATCAGGGTCAACAGGCGGATCCTCGATCCGGCCATGCTCGAGAATCACGGTCAACTCGCTTCCTCGACCTAGACTGAACTCTTGCGGTTTAAGGTTCGTGACGAATTCTCCGCCAACCTGCTGTAACAGCCGTAACATAAACGCGTTGTTGAGGACCAACGGTGGGCGATCCGAACTGACTGTGGGCTCTGACCCAGGATCCTGCGGAAGGGTAGGGCTTGGAGGTGTTGATGTCGGCCGGTAATTGGCTTCGGCACACGAGAAACGATGAGCAATGTAAAACGTGCATCGCAGGCGTGATGGAGGTGAAGTGAGGTCAGGCCCGTCCGTCCCTTCAGCATCCTGGTCCGCTTTCCCCGCAACAGATTCAATAAACAAGCCAATCTCGACGTAGTCCCCGTCGCATGCCGTCCTGATGACTTGTCGAACGATCTGTATGCTCCCGGTGAGTCAAGTAAGTACCCGTGATACGATCACACATACATAAGACAATAGGTATGACAAACAGCCCTCGTCACCCTTGACAGCTACGTGTTTCATTCCGACGTCTTGATGAAAGAGCACAAGGTCGATGCCTGCTTGCGCGGCTAGACCACCCAAAGAATCTCCCACGGCTTGCAGCATCTCCCCGATGTCGAAGTGGCTCATGACGGGAGCAGAGTTCCGAGGTGATACCTCTGCGCGTGAAGTACCCGAAGGAAAGCCAGAGGCACACATGTGAGCGGACATGTAGTTCAGGTTCTTCATGCTCGTGAGGATTGCTGACATGGAAGGGGTCGGAACCGATATCGAGCATCCCGAGAACTGTTCTTTCGCTGTATCCAATACTTGAGGGGGACAGAATTGGAGGAGAGTGTGCACGACCGCCTGGACTGAATCTGCGAGTTCGAGTGAGAGATCGTGGAATTGTTCAAATTCTGGAGTCGGATCGAGCGGTTTTGGATTCCATTCGTTGTCCGAGATGGCTCGACGTGGATTCCTGAACTGACGAAGTTGGGCCGGAGTGGGAGTAGAATATGCCCGGGAAATCCTGGGTACGGAGAGCAAATTCTCCCCTGTATCACGTCCCGTGGTGCTGTAGGTTGCCGGGGTATCTTCCGCCTCGTCCGAAGGCGCCTTCTTGTGTGTAGGCGGAGGTGGGACTTCAGAGGATAGATTGACCGTGCCTACCTCCGAGGCGGGCAGGGAGGATTGATCAAGATTGGGCAGTGTAGGGGACATGGGCGAATTTGAGGGCCATGCAAAAGCAAATTTGTTGGAGGGCGGCAATTCCACGATGACCGCGTCCTCGTCTTCTCCTTCGACACTTTCGATTGCCCCGGGTTGGAGGGGGTGAAGGCGGACTGCAGGCAACTTCGTTTCGAGTCTTGAAGAGGGTGCAGCCATCTCCGTTAGCCAACCTCACTCAGCAGCCTCCCGCTGCGACACTACGGGTGGACGTGCGACCGCGGAAGAGAAGAAAGAGATTGGTGGCAAAACAGGCGGAGGGAGTGTGACCGAAGGCGGGTGTGAAAACATCATCACAATCGTGGCTTGTTTCCCCACCCACTGTCTGTACACGCTCCCACCTGCCCTCGTTTCCGAGAGCGAGATTTTTACGTGTGCTCGCTCCCAAAGACATTAAATCTACCATGTCATGCCGTATTCATGTCATACCGTATTATAGTTATACCAAGGTTGGCCCTCAAATGGTTGTGGGCAACTTGCGCGCGTGTTCGATACAAAAAGCTGACTTGCGTACTACCGGCTACCACTTAGATCACCAGGATTGAAGCCCCCCCATCCCTCGTCACCCTCTTTCGAATCTTGACTAACATATACCGTCGACCGAGCTGGTACAACTGGGGATCCGAAGCTGGCTGGCCAGACTTGCGCAGCATTGCGAGGGCCGATGGCGCCAACACGATCGCTTGGCCAGTCTAAAAAGGATTTGCGATCTAAACGTTGCGAGCTCCACTCGAAGATCGAACTCACCTTCAGCCGGACGATTTCATCAAACGCCTTGGAGAGATCTGCGGAAAAATGTTT
>Ga0307515_10011430_pt1 | contig 16848 bp, 5 predicted proteins | sample 17_EM_MG_FD_194513 | JGI IMG/M metagenome (GOLD analysis project Ga0307515, IMG submission 194513) | Populus trichocarpa ectomycorrhiza microbial communities from riparian zone in the Pacific Northwest, United States - 17_EM | ecosystem: Host-associated > Plants > Roots > Unclassified | place... | reverse complement strand
GGCTTAGCTTAATAATATTACCGTTATAGTAATAGCTTAGGTAAATAGTTAAGAAGTTATATTTAAAGGTGCCTGTAAAGACTAATAAAGGATTTAATAATAAATAACGACTTAATAAGGGATATAATCAATTAAATTAGTAGGGGCAATACGGCAAGTAACCTAGGCTTATAACTGTTAAATATAAAATAGAATAAGGACTCTGTCTATTAAATATAGCTCTAAAAGCTCTTTATATATATTAGGTAGGTCTAGACAACTAAGTTAAAATAGGTAATAGAAATAGGTAATAAGATATTTAATAAGACATTTAGTTATAAGTTAAGAGATAACTAAGACATAGTTTATATAGACGATCTAGGTCGTTAGACAGTAGTATAATGGTAGTATAGATATCCAATTTAGGTTAATAAATATACTAATAAGATATAGGTAGTATAGGTATAGTTTTAAGTATTACACAAGCTTTCTCTTTATATATCGCTGTATTATACCCTATAGCAGGTAAATAGGACTTTATTTGCTTATATATATCTAATACTCTTAGCTGTAAATATTTTAGGCCACCTACACCTATCACCTATAGAGACGACATTACCCGCATCGCTCTAGCCTCTCTACTACTCTCGATTCCGCCTAAGAAACCATCTTATATTCCCCGGTCGGTCTTAAGATATTTATCACTAAAGCAAAAGCGCTACGCTAGTTTAAACCTCTATAACTACGATGCTAGATACTATACTGTTGCCGCGTAAGCGTATTAGGGCCTAGGACGACTAGCTATCTATTAATACAGCTACCTTAGTATTTAGTAGCACCTAACTGCCCCTAACTGCGTACTTATAATCCTTATCTCTAGTAAAGGTTAGGGTAAATAGCCCTGTATATAAGCTACAAGACATTTACCGCTTTACGACCCTACCGCTTAGTAATTATATTTGTTATAGGACACCCCCGTAATACCTTATATATATCTACCTATTTCTACTAACTTAGCAACTAGAGACTAACCACGAGATAGTAATCTAATAGTAATCTGCGGTAATCTAACGGCAACTTACTATATTCTGCTATATTCTACTAAGTTCCACTAAGTCCTACTAAATCCTACTAAGTTCTGCCAGGACTACTACTTAAATCCTATTCTACTTTATATATATATTAACTAAGTAACCAAGCCTATAATATATACCCTTTTTTCCTATTTTCCTACCTTTTTCCTTATATAATATCTTAACTTCTTATATAGTTTATGTATATAGCTTAATAATATCTACTTTACTATATATTATTACCGCTTATACTTACTCCGTAATACTATATTACGTTAACTTTATATACTACCTCTAAAATACAGAATAACCCTAAAGCCCCCGTAACGGCCGCTGGTATTATATCTACACTCTAAAAATAACTAGTAGAGATATAGAAGTCTTTTATAGACGCCCTTATATAAAACTAAGTCACTTTAAATTAATAATAAGCTAAATAAAAAGCATAATACTAGCGATTAATTAAGGACCTCTAAGAAGAAATCCGTATACTTAAGATCCCTACGTTAAAGCCTTAAGACCGAATACTATCTTTAGAGATAAATACGCGGAATATAAGCCCTAAACCTATAGTAGCTATCCACCTTAAACTAACTACTATACTATAATGATCTAAACAGCTACCTAACCCTTTAGTATTTACTGGTAAATAGTAAGAGCTCTAATTATTCCTAAGCTAGCTTAAGAATAAGCTAACTAGTAATACTAACTGTTACCTAACTAAAGCTAACTAACTCTATTACGCCCTAAGTTAACTAGGAGGAAAGGCAGCTAACCTTATTAAACCCCTTTAACTAAACTTAGTATAAAGCCTAGTTATACTTCTTAAAGCTATATATAGTAATCTAAACCGCTAAGCTACTGCTTAGAGAAAGATAAACTATATAGCTTAAGGAACGAAAAGTTTCCTAGTATACTTCTTTAAATTTAACCGTTATGTAAAAGAGACTAGCTAGAACGACTCTATACTAGTTAACAGCCTTATTAAATCCCTAAGCCCTAAACTAAAAACCTCTTTAATAGGCGTAGACCTATCTAGAGCCCTTAATGCCTATATAAACGTTATTAATAAACGGTATAATAATATACTATGCTTAATACTAAAGCCCGCTCCCTAATATAATATAGCAACCTTATAAATATCTACTAAGTTATTATCTTAGCCTAAATACCCTAACGCCATAAATATTAATATTAGAACCCTAGAGTACGCCTTACTAGGGTTCCCTAAATAAGAAAGACGCATTAAGCTAGGCCTTTGCTTTAAGTGCGGAAGTAAAGACTATATCTTAAAATACTACCTTATTCCTTTACCTACGCCCTAAAACAATTTATAAATAGCTAATATTAGTAACTATTTATCGCGCCTAACCTTAAGCTATTAATTACGGCCCTCCTTATTTAGTTTTAGCCCTTTATCTAATAAACACCGTTTATAAGGATAAAGCTCTAACTAACGTCCTATAAGAACCCCGCCCTAATTACCTCTAAAAGGAAGGTCCTAGAGCTAAGTTGCTCTTTAGGACGGCTCTACTATAGGATTTTATTAAACGCATTTAATATTATAAACTCTAACTTTTAGGACCGTAGCATAACTATTAACTGCCGCCTTTAGTAGAATAGTTAATAAGCTAATACTTAAATCCTAATTAATATAGGAGCTAGCGGTATAGGATTTATTAATAAGATCTTTATATAAGATAATAGTTTTACCCTAACCCCCCTTAACCGGTATATTAATATATTTAGATTTAATAGTAAACGCACCGTCTTAGGCCGTATTACCTATATAGTAGCCCTAAGACTCTAATACCTAAACCACGAAGAACTGATTAAGCTTTTTGTTACCACCCTAGGTTACTTAGTAATCCTTAAATAACCCTAGATAAAGCTATATAAGGTAACTACTAATTAAAATAACTTTAAGCTTTTATTTACCGCCTTCTATTATAAGTAAAAGTGCCTTATAACTCGCTGCTTAGACCTAAAACTAAAATCTAAAAAATACACTAGGATCTACTAGTCTAAAATTTCTATAACTATCTACCTTATACCTAAGGAATCCACCAGATTCTACTAACGTAAGATTTTTACTAATATCTACTCTACGCCTAAGGAATCTACCAGATTCTACTAGCATAAGATTTCTACTAAATTCTACTAATATAAGAATTCTACTGACACTCATTAAGGATCCGAAAACTCTACTAAATTCCATAAGTTATTACTAAGTACTATACCGCCCCGAGCTAAGTAGAAGCTTAAGCTTTATATATAAAAATACCAGAAGGACTAGTATTTTACTATAAAAAGGATTCTTAAAGAACCCGAACCTAAATCTAATACTAAACCTAAACCTAAATAAGAAACTATGGACAATCTAAGCAAGCTCGGCACCCTAGATATCCACATAATTAGAGCTACCCCGCTAGTATAACTTACTAAGAAACCCGAATATATAATCTTCGCTATTACTATAGCTGATATTAAGAAGGCCTTAGCACTGAAGAAGCACACTAACCCTGCTACAAAGGTACTAGTAGAGTACTATAACCGCCTAGAGGTATTCTTATAGAAGGAAGCCGACAAGCTATTGGAACACCAATTGTACGACCATAAGATTGTACTTAAAAAAGGAAAGTAGCCTAGATTTAGACCCCTATACGGGATGTCCTAAAACAAACTCTAAGTGCTATAAAAGTATTTAGATAAGAACCTAAGTAAAGGATTTATTAGAGTAAGCTTGTCGCCTATAGCTATACTAGTAATCTTTGTTAAGAAACCTAATGGTGGTTTGCGCTTCTATATAGACTACTAAGCTCTTAACGCTATTACCGTTAAGAACTAATATCTGATCCCGTTAATATAGGAGACACTAAACTAACTAAGTAAGGCTAGCTACTATATAAAGCTTAATATTATCTCTATATTTAACCGCCTTTATATAGTAAAAGGAGATAAATAGCTTATTACATTTCGTACTTAGTATAGATTATTTAAATACTTAGTAACGCTATTTAGCCTTATAAATACTCTAAGCTTATTTTAATATTACGTAAATAACACCCTATGTCCCTACCTAGATATCTTCTATACTACTTATATTAATAATATCCTAATATATAGTAATAACCTAACTGAATATTAGAAATACGTTAATTTTATCCTATAAGCCCTATACGGAGCTGGTCTATAATTAGATATAAATAAATGCAAATTCTATAAAATGGAAGTCCTATACCTTAGACTCCTTATTTTTATAAATGGTATATAAATAGACCTAAAGAAAGTTAAAGTAATTGTAAACTAGTAAGAACCTAAGAATGTTAAGGATATAAGAGCCTTTATAGGATTTGCTAATTTCTACTAACGGTTTATTAATAACTTCTCCGCCCTAGTTTTACCCCTTATTACTCTAACCTAAAAGGATAAAGCTTTTATCTTTAATAAGGAATATAAGAAGGCCTTTACTTATCTAAAGGTTATATTTACTACTATACCTATACTCTAACACTTTAACCTAGAATAAATAAGTATTGTAAAAGCTAACTTATCTAATTACGTTACTAAAGGTATTCTGTCTTAATATAATAAAGAAGGAGTATTACACCCTATAGTATACTTTTTAAAATAACTAAGCTCTACCAAATATAATTACAAGATCTATAATAAAGAATTACTAGCTATTATTAGATGCTTTAAATAATGGTAACCTAAACTAGAAGGCGTTGGATTTCTAATTAAGGTCCTTAGCGACTATAAGAACCTATAGTACTTTACAACCATAAAATAGCTAGGTTATTATTAGGCCCGCTAGTTAGAATATCTATTATGCTTTTAATTCTTAATTATATACCGCCTAGGCGTCTAAGGTTAGAAGCCTAATACCTTAACCCAACGCTTATAAAACGCGCCAGCCCTAAAAGAAGCGCGCTCTTACTAAAATTAGACCCTACTTCGCCCTAAACTATTTAACCCTCCTACTAAAGACCTTATGGTATACGTCCTTAAAATAACCAATTAACTAATTAAATAGATTATAGTTAACGAATACCTAAATAATGAGTTTATTTAAGAAACGCTTAAGCTAATTTAAGATGGCGTTAGACGCTCTAAAAAGATTTCTTTAAGTAAATGCGAAGCTTGCGGAAACCGCTTATATTACTAGAACTATTTAGTTATCCCTAATTATAATAAGCTTAAGCTTAAGCTCCTTAAACACGTATATAATCTATCTATTACTGGCTACCTAGGCTAAGGAAAGACCCTAGAACTACTTTAATGGGAGTATTACTGGCTAAATATATATAATATAATATAAAGGTATATCTCTAGCTGCCATACCTGCTAATAAGCTAAAGCCTTATATAAGACATATAATGGTCTTTTAAAGCTACTACCTATTTAGGACCGAAGATAGAAGGATATCTTAATTAACTTTATTGTTGACCTTCCTAAAAGTAAAGGCTGTATAAATATTATAGTAGTTATAGACCGACTATTTAAGATAAGACACTTAATCGCCTATCCTAATATATTAACGCCTGCTATTGCCTAACTATTTCTAGATTACGTATAGAAACTCTATAAACTCCCTAAAATAATTATCTCCGATAAAGGTAGCTAGTTTATTTTAGTATTCTAAAAAGAACTAACTACTTAACTCTATATTAAAGCACTATTATTTACTATATATTACCTAGAAACGGATAGTTAAACAGAATATATAAATGCTATAATAGAACAGTATATTTAGATATATACGTTATATTTATAAGATAACTAAATTAACTAGCTTATATTTGCCGAGTTTACTATAAATAATTCCGTCTCGGAAACTATAAAAGTCTCCCTATTTCTAGCTAATTACGGCTAGTACCTATAAATGGGTTTTAAACCCTTTAGTAATATTCCTTACCCCGCTTATTACGCCTTATAAATTATAGAAGTAAATAAATTTATAGAAAAGATAGAGGAACTATAACAGTTCCTTACTAATAAGATAATATAGGCTTAATCTATCTATAAATCCGCAGCGAATAAGAAACAAACCCTAGCACCAGTTTACCAAATTAATGATTTTATTTGGCTAGATATAAGAAATCTGAACATAAAACGACCTACTAAGAAACTTAATTAGAAGAATGCTGGCCCTTATAAGGTTAAAAAGGTTATCTTTCCTTATGCCTACCAACTAAAGCTCCCTAATACGGTTAAAATCCACCCCGTATTCTATACGTCAGTCCTTTACCCTACTACCCCTATATTAAACGCCCTGCCTAAACAAATATAGGACCCTCCCCTACTAGTTAAGGTAGACGGTAAGAATAAGTACTTTATTAAAAGAATTAATAATATTAAGTACGATAAACGGAAACGCTAATATATATATCTTATAAAGTAGAGAGGCTATACTAAGCCCTTATAGGAACCCGTTAACTCTATAGAACTTATATAAGCCGTAAAAGACTTTTATAAACTCTGCCTAGAACTACTACAGCCCTATCTCGCAAAAGCTTAAGTTTAAAGGGGGGGGTACTGTTATAGGATACCCCGGTAATACCTTATATACGTCTACCTATTTCTACTAACTTAGCAACTAAAGACTGACTATAAGACGGCAATTTAATAGCAATCTGCGGTAATCTAATAGCAACTTACTACATTTTACTATATTCTACTAAGTTCCACTAAGTTTTACTAAATCCTGTTAAGTTCTGCTAGGACTACTACCTAAATCCTATTCTGCTTTATATACGTATTAACTAAGTAACTAAGTCCACAATATATACCCTTTCTTCCCGTTTTCCTACCTTCTTTCCTTATATAACGTCTTAACTTCTTATATAGTTTATATATATAGCTTAATAATATCTACCTTGCTATATATTATCGCCGCTTATACTTACTCTATAATACTTAGAGCCCTCTATACTATTATTAGGAAGCTCTACCTATATAGTAGTAATTAGTAGTAGATTCTTTAATTAACGTCTAATACGGATCCTATCTAGGCCTACGCAGACTACTCCGTATATAAGGGAAAAGTAATATTAATGGGGAAAAACCCTTGCTATTAGGGGGGAAGGAAAAACCCTATAAGCCACCTTAGTAGGATAAAAAAAAACCCCGATTTGCTATGCCTGTACGTAGTAGCGACCCTACGGGCCTATAGCTACGTCCTCCTCCTTAGATGTTTTAAACTTCTTAGGAACTACTACTTTCTTCTTTAGCTTATCTAAAGCTAGGGTTTACTACGTCCTAGCTAGGCCTTGCCGATTAATTGCTATATATAGTTGTGTCCTATATCTTAACTACCCCCTATATACTATCTCTTATTAACTATTACTATATACGCCTTGCCTCCCCCCCCCCTAAGGCCTATTAAAGGCGTAAGGGGGATTTATCCATTCTACTATCCTAATACTAAAAGATAAAAGCGGGATGTGTATATATATCTAGGTATCTTTTACGCCTAGGCCCCAGTTACTAGGCCCTCTCTAAGGGCACTACTCCGTTGAGAGGAGACAAGGAAAACCGTACGGGGTTATCCAGCTGCCTTTTAGTAGTATTACGGTAGTACGGCGAGTGACCGTATGCTCCGCGGGCGATCGCCTAGGGGGTTAGAAGGGGCCGTATATTTGCTCGTTCGTTTGTTCGTTCGCGCTTATCTATTTATTAATATAAGGTCGTTAATGCTTTCCATTGGGGTTTTTGGGGATGTTATCGAAAACTGCTTATCTATGTTAGATTGTACAGGTGCCCTAGATAGAATAGTGTAGTAGTTATCGTATTGTAGAGGGCTAATAGTAGTGGTTTTTAAGATCTTACCATCCGAAATTTTTTTACTACCGCCCTTAACGCCTACAACTACCACCAGGTCCTGTCCGCACGCTGTGCGACGTCTCTGCGTTGGCTCTGGATCTGAACTTCAAAGACTAGGTTCGTAGCCGTCACCACGTATAGGTGCAGAGTCCGATTTTGACGGCCTATAGTAGTAATTATAGCAATATCTATAGCAGTATAAGCCTTCGCGGCTTCTATTAGTAGTATTCTTAATAAAGCCTATAGTTTGTCTTCTGCCTTACTAATATCCTTATTATTAAATATATCTTTCTACAGAGGCCTAAATAAGTACTAAAGGACCTTATTTACCTTAATTATATCTATCTAGAGTTAAAATCGTTGGTTTTTAAGAAGGATCTTATAGCTGCTAAATAGGCGTTTATATTTATTACTTATAGGAAGTACCGTAAGGATATTAAGGGCGAACTAAGTAAGGTTAGGTTGGCTAGTATAGCGATCCTACTAGTATTAAATTACGTTAAAGTCTTTATTATCTTTAATAACCTTAATATTTATATTAAGGTACTCCTAGAGATTATCTATTTCTATTAGTAACGCATTATCTTCTTAATAAATAGTCTTTAAGCATTTATAAGCTCAAGTAGATATATAAACCTTTAACTATCTCTACCGTAGTACCTACTTAGATAATAATTATTAATTAAGCTAGCGCCTGCCTTTATATTTAAGGAAGAGATCCTTTACTAGCTTTCTTACTTATAGAATCTAGTACTTCTTAACCTTATAGTTATTCTATTTCTCTTTTAAACCACTACATTTTAAGTATTAGATTAAAAATAATTACGGTATAGTAAGCTAGCGTATTATCGGCGTATTTATAGTACTTTTTACACTTTTTTTTATACTATATTAGCGCAGCTAGATAAGATCTTATAGTTTTAAGCCTTAGCTTACTTTTGTTTTTTAGTTACTAGCTTAAAAAACTTCCGCTTTATTTAATTATGCTCTATTATAAGCTAATATAGAGTTTTAAAGTGGTTAATAAGACCTATATAATTACCTTTTACTATAAGAGTAGCCTTATAAAACGCCTTAAAATAGTTATATAGATACTTAAGTTCTTTTTAGTAATATAGTTAGAGAAAGTTATTATATATAAGCGTCTTTAAGCTAGTAGATGGTAAATAGTTATTATAAAACTTAATAATATGCTCTTTATAGTTTAGAAAGTAACTAATAGCTATAAAGAGGGAGTTTTAACGCGTTTAGTTATTTTTAATCAGCTAGTAAATTATTAATATAACTTTTAAATATTATAACCGTGGGTAAAATATTATAACTATAAAGTGGTAAATATAAAAATCTAAAGCTATAGCCAATTAGGAAGCTAATATTATTGCCTTTAGTATTTTACCGATTAGTAAATAGTATTAATACTTAATACTATAAGTCTATTACGTACCTTTAAGCTATTAAATTCTACTAAATTACTACTAATTTAAATCATTTTAAAGAAGTTATAATACTACGGAGTTATATAAATATACTAAATAATATTATAAAGTAAACTAACTGCTTTATACTTTCTCTAGAGCTTATATACCTTCTTAAAGTCCTATTTATAATAGGTAGTTTCTAGCTCTATATAGATTTTCTTAGTATCCCTTTTAATAATAAAGGCCTATATATAGAGATTTATAATATAACTAAAGTAGCATAATTATTATTTTTTCCGCTTTTTTACTAATATCTTTAAATAGAGGACTTAAAGGATTACGTTAATATAGGTATTATTTAACTTAGCGTTATTAGCTATAAAATACCTAATATTGCTACTAATTTAATACTCCTTAAATAGAGTAATTAGGATAACCGCTATATTCTTACTACTATACTTACTAATTACTTTATAGAGGCCTAGTATTATATACTAACGCTTACCGTACTAGTTAATAAAATAGGTAGTAATACCTAGAATTATATACCTATTTAGTAAGGTTTAAAGATTAAAGAATATTAATATAGAACTATAAGCTGCATAAAGTTTCCTCCTTAGTTATATTTTTCTTTATTTAAAAGCTGTAATAACCTAACCGCGTATTATTATTTTTTGTCTTTAGTAGGAATTTTATAGGCCCTAAATAAATATAAAATAGAAGTATTTAGAAATACTTATTTTTAAATTAAAAAAAAGGCGATATAGTAGCTAACTATCTATTAAATTAATAGGTATTTAAAGGCCTTAAAGTTTTATTATAGATTAAGAGACTTTACCTACGGATATTCCTTAATTATTGGCTAATTTAATAAAGGTTCTTTTAGTTAAAGCTTGCCAGAAATATAGTTTATATAGTAGTTAAATTTAAGGTAATTTAGAGTAGTAGTTTTTTTATAAAATAATATAACTATAAGCTCCTACTAATGCTTTACCTTCTTATATAGGTAGCAATAGAAGTACTACGTCTTAATAGTATTATCCTTCTCCTATATATCCTCCCCCTACTTTTAAATTAGCGATAATCGTAGCTTAGTATTTTTTAGTCCCTTTATTAAGGCCTTATAGCAAATATACTGCTCACCCTATTGCTTAAACTCTTTGACCTCCGCCTAGCCTTTAGCCTTTTTATTAAGCTACTCTAATATAAGGATAACGTTATTAGATATAATAGAGGTATAAAGTTAAGAATAAAATTACTCTATAGCGGTAGTAGGTAAGTAAAAGAAAATAAGGTTAAATAATAGAAGTAGTAGTAATAACGCGATAATAATAAGCTGTCTTTAATTATATATTAATTTTAGGGTAGATACTTACCGCTAAAGCTAATAATTAGCTCTACTAGTTCTTAATACCTATATTAATACATTTTAGTCCTTCCTCCTTTAATCTTCTTCTAATTTAGGTATAAAACTCTTCCTATTTAGGTATAGAACTGGAGCTCTAGAAGCCCCAGTTTAACTAGATCTACTCTACTCTAGATCTAAAATCACTAGATCCAGCTCCGATGCGACCCCTAGATCCACATGGAGCTCCAACATTACCCCAGTCCAATACAATCACTGCTGCCGCTTAAGTACACTATATCCGCGGATAAGAGTACTCCACAAAACGGGCCTAATATAATGCATAGAATGCCTCTGCACAGGGTTAGCATTATTCCTGGTTCTCTAAAGGTCCGATGATCTTCCATTTACAAGGCGCGCAATATCTTCAGGAGGACTGATCACGGATCGTTATCTGCACTGCTTCGGCGTGACGCGATTTTACTTTGCTTTCTATTCTTGAGTGCATTAGCGTTGCTGAGGGTTTGAGGAAGATGTTTTATTCGATGTGTTGCGCGGTTGAATAAGCAAGATAGTGTGGCGTCTTTTCCCCTTCAGATGCCGCTAAACGATAGTGTAATCCGTGAACGGCGCATCAAGCAATAGCTGAAAGAAACGCCTGTTCAGCTCTCGTCGAATCGACAATTGCCTCGCCATATCCGATTCATCTTCGCCATGGTTGTGGGTTTTGTTCTGCCACCAACCGATTCTCTTCAATCGCAATTCTCCAGCATCCGCTCTCTTAGGATGAATTAACTTTTCTGCCTCCGGTGAAGGGTCCCAGTCTTCCATTCCGAACAGCCCAATGCGCTCGTATGTGTTACAATCATCTGGGTTGGGTCGAAGCACAAGACAAACCCACAGCTCCACCATCTCATCCTTGTACCCAAGATCTGCATTAGTTAGGAGAAGGACCTTGACAGTGAAGTCAGAAGCGATGAAGTCTTGTCGTTTAAAAGGGTCCCGATACAATATATCTGGATACCATTGGTAGGTCGCTGGTCAAGTCGCTAACATGTGGCAGGCCGGGTACTCAGGCTCATTTGAGTACAGTACTAGGACAAAAGTCTTTGCGTCTAAGCGATTTCACACCAAAACTCACCATATTCGCAGTATAATTTCTACTACTATAAATTATAAATTTATTCTAAAAAAATTAATAATTAAAAACAAATAGTATTCCTAAAAATCTATCTATTTAGATTTTTGTTTAATAAAGAATTAGTCTAAATAAATATACTTTAAAGTTAAAGAAGTGTAAAAAAAAGAGTGTTTTATATACAAATTCGCTTAAATTTTATAATACCTAACTTTATAGTATATTTATCTAAGCTAATTCTTTATTAAATAAAAATCTAAATAGGTAGATTTTTAGGAATACTATTTATTTTTAATTATTAATTTTTTTAGAATAAATTTATAATTTATAGTAGTAGAAATTATACTGCGAATATGGTGAGTTTTGGTGTGAAATCGCTTAGACGCAAAGACTTTTGTCCTGTGGCTGTATGCCGATTCAGAATCTTGCTCCACATCGGACGAGATCGTTTCCCACCATGCTACGGCTCTATGGCGATAGGAAAGGCCTGACTTCCGATAATCCCCCAATTTACAAATCCTCACCAACCACGGCGACCAGCCCTAGGGTCGCTGTCTGGGCAAGGCCAAAAGACACCAGAACAAGGAGTTGTATCTCTTCCCGTGCTTGGACGACAACGCGGGTTATGGGTGTATACGGATGAAGGGTTGGTACGGCCTCAAACCGTTTCCAAACAAAAGCCCGACCCAACTGGCCAAGATGACTGGAAATTCAAAGTTGTCACGAGCCCTCGGAGACTATGGTGCAAAGATCAATAATTGGTAAGTAGAAAAGAGAAGAACATGTTGGGGCTTATCACGGGATTTTCTTAATTAGACATTACCTGACACCTGCTATTCCGTTGTTGTGGTATTGTCGTTCTGTTTCGATTTGTATTGTAGCAGGGTTTCCTCAGAGTTCATATTTTGATCTTGTAAATCTCAAGAACGTATTTACGCGTCAGCCAAATCCATTTGTGGCATCGCTAATAGCCGTGCAAGACTACCGTCTTTCTCTTGCAGCAGATCCGCTGCTGTCATGCCTTCGTTGTCGCGAGCCAATGCGTTGATTCCTCTTGCCAAAAATAACCTTGCACCACTTAGCTTATCATCAAACCCATCACCGAAACGATTTGCAGCCAGTGAATGTAGCGCCGTCCTTCCTCTAAAGTCCGTGGCGTTTATATCCGGGTCAGCATCAAGCAACAATTTCAACACGGCAATTCGCGGGTTTGTTCCTTCTAGCTGGATGCCATAGCTGTTCAATTGTGACGCATGTTTGATTAAAGGAGTTTCTCCTGCATCATTGCGCATCGTAACATCTGCGCCCGCTCGCAATAACAGCTCCACCGCTTCAGGGCCACTGCGCCATGCTAAAGCGTGTACTTCGTTGTAGCACGTTAGCAATGCATTAATAAAACAACCTGAAGCGCCTACTTACATGGAGTGTCACCGCCTTGGTAATGGCACGCCGTATCCGGCATTTTAATAAGCTTAGCCGCTATGTTCGCTCCTCGATCAAGTAAAGTTTGGATGAGTATCGGGAGCGGTTTATCAGCGTCGCAGGCAGAAAGGAGTGGAGTCTGTCCATTTTCGTTCCTTGCATTAACATCAAAGCCTCTATCAATAAGGAGATTCAGCATATCTAAATGGCCTTGGCCAGCGGCCCTGTTTAGTGCTTCCCCAGATTTAGAACATATAGGCTCGTCCGTATAAGCAAGGAGCATTTTGGCCATGTCCATTTTACCCCAAACCGCTGCGCGCGATAACGCCTACCAATTACTATCTTTAATGCCACGGTCGAGAAGAAATTTGAGCGTATGAGTGTTTTTGTGGCACTCCGCAGCAACAGCCAGGGCACCTTCCACAACGGATCCTCTGCCGATTAGCATTTCAATCAATTCATGATCACCTATCAACACGGCTTGTACAAGCTACATCTAAGTTAGCATAGTTGAGATTTAATATATATAATTTAGGAGCTTACAACGGTGCTACCACCATATGGGGCGTTGTCGTTAATGTCGAGACCACGGTCGAGAAGAAGGTTGATAGTTTCGACATGACGTTCGTCCACTTTAGAGGCGTCCCAGAGTACAGCGTGTAGGACGCTGCCCATTTCGTAGCTTCTAGCATTAATGTCTGCCCCTGCATCGAGCAAAACTCGCACAGCATCCACCCAGGGAACCCTTGCCGCGTTGATGAGGGGCGTATTGTCATTTATTTGATCTATATCATGAACATTGATATCCGCGCCATGGGCAAGCAAAAAACGGATAATTTCGACGTGTCCTTCGCGGGCAGCTTCGTGTAGAACCGTTCGACCCTCATAGCCATCACCGTGGAAGGCATTAATACCGATACTTGGTTTCATCGTTGCCTTGACTCGTTCAATATCACCATCAATGACAGCCTGGTGAAAAGCTCTGTATTCATCGCTATCTTCTGGCGCCCAGATGAGATCGTCCTCCATCATATTAAAGGTCCAATGTACGTCCCGCGGATGTTGAACAGTGATGGTTTACAGAGAGCGTCGTTAGGGTAGTCAATGTTTGTGGATTCTGTCCTTTTGCCGGCGATTCTGGCTACCTGGCCTTCTATCATCAAGCTCCCAAGAAGTATAGGAATGTAGCGCAGTGTATTGCAGGCAGAGTAGCGTGGGGGGGGGGTAAAGACACCTGGTATTGTTCTGTAGCTGCGGTAGACTCGGCCACACTGGTAGCTGGGGAAGGATTACAGTTGGACCTGCGGTCAGAACACAATTGCGGCACAGGCACTTGTACGTGCAGAGCTCTGTGCACGCGAGTCCCTGAGCTTTGTTCTCTACAACTGCAGACCTAATTATATATAAGGGTAGAGTCCTTTATAAAATCATAAAGGAAATTTCTAATGCAGTAGAAACATTATTATGTGGGCCGTGGTTCTACACACAAATAGGCTTTAGCAGCGCCGGAATCCGTTCGTAATCTTAACAACGTACACTATCCCTTCCAACGTCATCCTACGATGGATGGCCCGTGCACGAACATCATAACCAAAAGCAGTGTGGCCAAAAATTACGATAAGCGAATTGAAACAAATCGATATCGAATACCGGATTTATCCGATATATACAATAAATATCGGTTTTTCTCATTTAATATATATTGGCTACTCCTAATTACTGCGCGTATACTCCCTAATTAACATATATACCACCTATTAAATAGGCTTAAATCCTTCTACTTTAAGTTAAATACCTCTTTAAGTCTTTTATACTTTCTTAAGTAGATACTAAGTAGCCCCTAAAAAGCCCTTAGCCTTAGCTAGGTTATAAAAGAGTTTCTTTAGCATAGATTAATTCCTACTAGATCTAAATTTACCCTTAAAGGGTTCTAATATATTTATTAATAGCTTCTTTCTATATAGCTTTTAAGAACCTTATAATAGCTTCCCAATATCTATCTTAAAGGAGATTAGTATAGGGCTCTTAACTTTCTAAACTTAGGCCTATAGAAGCTCTAGCTATAGAGGTAGTATTAGTACTAGTAGCTAGTAGCTAGTATAGATTTCCTAATAAGGCTTAGGTTTTAAGTTAGTATTTAAGCTAAGTTACCTAAAGGAGTAAGCCTGCTTAGCTTATAGGCAGTCTATATACCGCTACTATACTAATTATAGGCCGGTGGTCTTCGGGGAGGGTTTTAGTTAGGTCCCTAGTTAGATATATTAGTATATTTCTCTAGTATTTCTAGCTTAAGGGAAGATCTTAAAGTTACCTTTAGCGCTTAATTTTCTAATTAGCTTAGGTAGGGCTAGAAGGGTTCTAGTTACTTTTTAGTAGCGTTATAATTATTATAGAGAATATCTGCATTTTCCTTAGTAGTAACTATAGGTATATAAGAGTCTTTAAGCTCCTAGTATATCTAGGTATTAGGGCTTATTTAGCTGTCTTACTTAGAGGTTTATATTACTGCAATCTCTTACTATTAAAGGGACCTTTCTGCCTTAATATAACAGCTTTCTATAAAGTATCTATAGAGTTTCTATTTAAGTTATCGCGAAGTTTTTTAAGGGAGAAATAGTAGATGTAAATAAAAGATGTAAATAAATAATCTAGCTTTTAAGCTAGCTGCCCTTCTAAATAAAGTAGAAAGGATTTAAATATAAGGGGACTTTATAGATAGGGGGCTATAAGGCACGATTGTAGAATAGGATAGATTGGTAAAATTAATAAATTCTTAAGGAGGTAAGGCCTTTAAGATTGTAGAGACTATATACTATAGGTATATACCTTTAGTATATAACCAGTAATTATCTAAAGGGCGCCTAGGGGTTATCCTAAGGGCAACCTAAGGTAACTATAATAATATCCCTTATACTAGAATGGTTTAAACCCTATCTTACGGAGATATAAGCTAATAAGTTAGCTATAACTAATTTAAAAGTTTAGTATATATTCTTAATATAGGAAGGATTTATGGATAGACTTATATAAATATATAGAGACCTAAAATTATTAGTTATAGCGGAATAAAAGTTATATAAGCTTATATAGCGAGTATTAGTAATAGACTATATAATATAATTCTAAATATTAGTAGCGTAGACTAAGTAGAATAAAGGGGCCTTAATAGTATAGTACTAAAGAGGACTAAAGGTAAAAGTTTAAGCAATAATAATGTCTATAGAAGACACGAAAACTATAAGGGAACTAATTAACTAAGTAATTAGAGTCAATAATAGGCTCTAGCAGTCTAAGAAGGGCGGTAAGAGTATAAGTAAACCGATATAGACGAATTGAGCGTTATAGTAGGTATTAAAGCTATAGTATAGTAGACTAGACCTAATAGACCTAAGTAGTACTAAAGAAACTAAGAAGTGGAATAAGAAACTATAGAAATTTAGGGGTTAAGAATTAAGTAATTGAAGGACTAAGGAGTAGAGGCCAAACTAGAGATCTTATTAGTAAAAGACGTTTAGGCGGACTCTATAGTAAGATAAGTAGTAGTAATTCTTTGATTAACGTCTGATACGGATCCTACTGGCCCACGCAGACTACTCCGTCACAGGGGGGAAAACTTGTGTATTTACAGGAAGAAAACCCCTGCAGTTG
>Ga0307515_10011429_pt1 | contig 16849 bp, 15 predicted proteins | sample 17_EM_MG_FD_194513 | JGI IMG/M metagenome (GOLD analysis project Ga0307515, IMG submission 194513) | Populus trichocarpa ectomycorrhiza microbial communities from riparian zone in the Pacific Northwest, United States - 17_EM | ecosystem: Host-associated > Plants > Roots > Unclassified | place... | reverse complement strand
AACCTGGGTGCCGACCAACCGCCATCCGTGTTGGTTGGTGAGCACCGGAGGGAGGGTGGCAGATCTGCTCCGCGCGCATCAGCCCGAGCGGGCTGGACGATGCCTTGTCGCAAGCGTATGATTTGCCTAACGAACTCAGGAAGCACCATGGCCCTATGCGTCGCACGGCGCGAAATATTACCGACCAGATCTGCGGATCCCGACGAGCGACACAAGCATGAGCCGGAAGCGTATCGCGATCGGTCGCGCCCCCGCGCGGCCTGCGCAAGGACGGTGAATTTGTCGCCTGTGTGCCGATCTATCGTTCATTTTACGGGAACACGATGCTGAGACTTACGTCGAGCAATGGTTGCACATGAATGTCGACGCGCTTAACGCGGTCTGCCCTTACTACACGATGTATCCACTCGAGTTTCCGCTGAATTTTCTCAAGCGGCACGGGAATCCAGGTGAGTGGGTACTCGATCCTTTTTGCGGACGAGGCACGACGAACTTCGCAGCGCGACTTTTAGGAATGCCGTCATTTGGGATCGATAGCAGCCCGATCGCGGCAGCACTTGCGCAGGCGAAACTAGTCTACTCGAGCCCTAGAAACGTAGTTGCATCAGCACGTGACATCCTCGCTAGCACGACAGGTCCCGGAATTCCTTGCGGCGAGTTTTGGGATTGGGCGTATCACCCAGAGACGCTCATCGACCTGTGTCGACTTCGCGAAGCGCTGATCACCTCTTGCACTTCAGCCTCACGCGTACTGCTGCGTGCGATCGTGTTAGGTGCGCTCCATGGTCCACTGCTTAAAGGTGCGCCCTCCCATTTTTCGAACCAGGCCCCGCGAACGTTCGCGCCGAAGCCGCGATACTCCGTAAAATTTTGGCGCGAGCGGAACCTCCGTCCCCAGAAGGTCGACGTGCTCAAACTCGTGCAGACGCGTGCAGAGCGCTACCTTTCTGTTCGTCCGCCTGATGTGCCTGGAAAGGCTATCATTGCCGATAGCCGAGCAACCGAGACGTATGCCGAAGTTCCTTCGCCGTGCTGGGTTGTCACGTCGCCGCCCTACTATGGGATGCGCACGTATATTCCAGACCAGTGGATTCGCAGTTGGTTCGTGGGAGGGCCCGCCCATGTGGATTATAAGCAGCCAGCGCTCGAGATCGAGCACACTGGGCAGCAACACTTTGCGACACAGCTTGGGACGGTTTGGAAGAATGTTGCGCGTCGCGCCAATGAACGGGCCTGCCTTGTTGTGCGGTTCGGAGGGATCCATGACCGCGATGCCGATCCGATGGAGCTACTTCGTGCATCATTCGTCGCTTCGGGATGGCGCATCACGACCACTCGAGCGGTGCCGGACGCCGACAGAGGCCGGCGTCAGGTGCGGCAATTCCAGACCACTCCACAAAAAGGCATCACGGAGCACGACGTTTATTGTCGGCTCGCCTGAACGTCAGCGCACTCCCTAATCCGTGTTCCGCACCTTACCTAAAGGAATACACTGTGGCCAAAGGAAAACAGACGAAGGGGTCGACCACAGCCGGCAAGGCACCCGTGGCAGCACATCTCTTGCCGAACGAGCCCGTCTCGTTTCAGGACGATGCGGACATGCCGCGCTCGAGCGACGAGCAGCTGAATAGCAGATATGCCAAGGGGGATGTACGGATAGTAACGGAATCCGCTCGATACTCCCTTGCTGGAATTCTTGCGATGCTTCAAGAGATGGTCGAGCCAGAGGGTGTTCCTGGGGGAGTCAAAGAGTTGAGATACAAGCTCGACCCGGAATATCAACGTCGTCATCGGTGGAGTATAAAGAGAAAGTCGAGACTTATTGAATCATTTCTAATGAATGTTCCAGTCCCTCCAGTGTTTCTCTATGAGCGTGACCTTGCTCGCTTTGAGGTAATGGATGGGCGTCAACGGCTCACTGCGCTGAGCGAGTTCTATGCTGGAAAGTTTGCGCTCGAAGGTCTGCAGTACTGGGGAGATCTGGATGGGCGTACCTATTCCCAGTTGCCTTCTAAGATCCGAGATGGCATCGACCGACGCTACATTTCTTCGATCATTCTTCTGAAGGAGACGGCCGCGAGCGACGAGCAGGCCGCTCTGCTCAAGAAGATTGTATTCGAACGTCTGAACTCAGGCGGTGTTGAACTCAGTGGCCAGGAAACTCGGAACGCAGTCTACAATGGACGATTGAATCAGCTCTGTCTTGCTTTGTCTGAGAACGAAACCTTCCGTAGAATGTGGGGGATTCCAATTGATCCGGTCAATTCTGGTGCCAGGGACGGAGAAGACGACGAGGACGATGAGTTGGAGATCGCTAGCCATTCAACCCATACAGGTCGTCGGATGTTTGAGAAGATGGAGGACGTCGAACTCATCCTGAGATTCTTCGCGTATCGCCAGATCGGTTCCTTCAAGGCGGGGCTCAACAAGATCTCCGAGTTCCTGGACCGTTTCCTCGTTGCTGGGAATAAGTTTAACAGCGCGGTCCTCGCGTCTTACAAGACCATGTTTGAGACATCTGTAGAGTTCCTTTGGGAGGTGCTCGGGTCTGACGCTTACTGCGTACTAGGCGGATCACAGCATCGGCCTACCAAGATTGTTTATGATCCGATGATGTACATCTCCAATACAGCGACGGTAGTCGCGGCTCGCCGAAAATTAGTGAGGCAGAAGCATCTTCTTCGCGAAGCGCTTACGAAGATGTATGAGGACCATGCGCAATTATTTTCGGGTCGGCGCACCAACTACGTCGATACTCAAGCTCGCAACGCGCGGGTAGGTGAAGCGTTTGCCGCTGCGATCGCCAAGATGGGGTAGAACTAAGGAGGAGCTGGTGCGTTCTACGCTGGAAGAGTTCAACAAGGAACTCGAAGATCTTCAAGCATTCCTGAATTCAATCAAACCGGTAAACACCGCATTGGCGGGACACGAAGATTCGCTCATACGGCAATATCTCACTCTTCGTCGCCGCTTTGACTACGCGGCCTTCGTGGTCGCGCTGTATGCAGCATTTGAAACGTTCGTCGAGAATCTCGTCTCGTCGTATGCTCGCCTGATGGCTTCACGCAGCCCCTATGCATCTCTCCCGAAAAGTCTTATGCGCAAGCACATGACTAAGTCGGCCGAGATTCTATTCAGAGGACGACTCGGAGAAGGTCGCTACATCGGCATTAGCGAACTGGATGTTGTCAAGAATCTATTTGATTGCATGTCGGGTGCTGATCGGTATACGCTGAATACTGCCGCGATTGTGGCTCATGATTTGAATCTCCGTCACGGTGAATTAAATAGTCTCTTTCAGAATATTGGTATTGACAACATTTCCGAGCAAGTGCGATGTCTTGACCCACTCATTGCGTGGTACTGTACATCGAACGCGCTGGACACGCCTCCGCCCGATGGAGTCCCAGCCGTTACCATTGAGCAACGCATCGCAGGCATGGTAGATCGACGGAATCAAGTGGCGCACCGCGGCGGCACCGAAGACCTGCTCGGCACTGCTGAGATGGAGGAACTGAGCGGATTTGTTCGTGCTCTCGCGCACTCGCTTTTTATCGTGACAGCAGGGCACTACATACATGGGCAATATATTGATTGGGTGCGGATCTTCTCCACCGGACTTTGGGCCAAGAATTCCCGCAACTTGATCGCGCGTGATCTTTCCGGATCGATCGCTCGCGCGTAGCGTGGCCTCCATGACCGCAGCCGCTGCTTGCTCGATCGCCAACGACAGCCTGTTCTGCGAAGCTCGGGCGCTGATGAAGAAGCTCGAGGACGACCTCGTCGGCCCGGACGCGATGCACATGACGCACGATCAGATCGAGCGCATGGTGGTGACTGAGGGCCACAAGATCCTGCGCGCGATGTTGCAGCAGCACTACGATCTCCGCGCCGCGCTCGAACGGGAGGTGGCGGTCAAGGCGATCGATCGCCACAAGCGCGAGCGGCTGCGCCAGTCAATCCGGCGGCTCGAGACCTTGGTCGGCGAGGTCGAGGTGCAACGGACGTTGTACCAAAGCGAGCGCGAAGGCGTTCCGTACCTGGCGCCGCTCGAAGGCGTGCTCGCGTTGCCCGAGGAGAAGTACTCGCACGAGGTGCGCCGGATGGCCGCCGAGGAGACCGCGCGGTCGTCGTTCGACGAAGCGACCGAAGCCATCGAGAAGCGGACCGGCGCGCATGTGCCCAAGCGCCAGGTCGAGCAACTGACGGTCCGGGCGGCGCAGGACTTCGACGCGTTCTACGCCGATCGGCTGCGCGATCCGGAAACCGGCGACCGACTCGTCGTGCTGAGCTTCGATGACAAGGGCATTGCGATGCGGCACGAGGATCTGCGCGCAGCGACACGCAAGGCGGCCGAAGAGACGCCGCGCCTGCTGCACTCGCGACTGACCAAGGGCGAGAAGCCCAATCGCAAGCGGATGGCGAAGGTCGCGACGGTGTACTCGCTGGACAAGTGGCCGCGCACGATCGCCGACGTGCTCCACGGCCTTCACGATGCGAAGGAGCGCGACGCGAAGCGGCCGCGTCCAATCAACAAGCGTGTGTGGGCGAGCATCGAGCATGATGGCCAAGACGTGATCGACGCTGCGTTCAACGAAGCCTTGCGCCGCGATCCCGAACGTGCGCGGCGCTGGGTGGTGCTCGTCGACGGACATCGCGATCAGATCAAGCGCGTGCTGCGCGGCGCACGCGCGGCGGGGGTCGAGATCCGGATCGTCCTGGACATCGTCCACGTGCTCGAATACCTCTGGCGCGCGGCGTACGCCTTCCACGCCGAAGGCAGCCCCGAGGCCGAGAAGTGGGTCGAGGATCGTCTCCTCGCGTTGCTCAATGGTCGCCCAGCGGGTGAGATCGCGCGGAGCCTGCGCGGCATGATCGAGCGGCACGGTCTCGACGCGAAAGCCGCCAAGCCTGTCAGGAAGTGCGTGAACTACCTGACCAAGAACGGGCGCTGGCTGCACTACGATCGAGCGCTCGCCGAGGGTCTTCCGATCGCGACCGGCGTGATCGAGGGTGCTTGCCGGCATCTCGTCCAAGACCGAATGGGCCGAACCGGCGCGCGCTGGTCGCTCATCAGCGCCGAGGCGGTGCTGCGCATTCGGGCATTGCGGGCCAGCGGCGACTTCGACGACTACTGGCAGTTTCACCTCGCCAAAGAGCACGAGCGCAACCACGCGTCACGCTATGCCGACGGCGTGGTGCCCGATCCGATCCCGCAGCCGAAACCGAACCTGCGGGTCGTCAAGTGATCGGAACCGTTGCCGACGAGCCCGGTGGAAAAGAGCCGCACCCATATTGATTATGCTCAACTTGAACCGCTCAGTCTGCATGAAGGACCATACAAGAATGGTTACGTGCTCGTTGTGGCGCGACCGAACTATCGGCTCTTTGTCGGCCAGGCGGCGTTCACGCCAACCGGTTCCGGTATGCGTTGGGGTCGCGTGCGCGAACTCCGCGTCGACAATGTCGTCGTCGACAGTGTTGAGACTGACTCGACCGCGAGAGCCGTTGGCGTGCTGGTTGACTTCAAGTGCCCTGCTCACGCTCGGCTCTACGCACTGCGAAGCGAGGACGACGTTGCGTGGATGCCGGCGGTCAGTACGCTTGCTGTCAACGCGCATGTCGCTGATATTGTCAAATCCGAGCCATCACTCGTCTAAATTAAATTAGAATCCGGGGACCGCGGCCGGCGTGTCGAGATGGATGATCGTGCCGGCGCCGAGCTGGCCCGCGTCGTCGTTGCCCCAGCACGCGGCGCGGCCGTCGGGCCGGAGCGCGCAGCCGTCCGCCGCGCCCACCACCGGCGGTGCGACGCTGTGCGCCGGCAGGACGTCGTGCGGCGCCTCGTGATTCCGGCCGCCCCAGCAGGTCAGCCGGCCATCGCCGCGTACCGCGCACAGGTTCTCGTAGTCCGACGCGAGGCCGACCGCGTCGGTCACATCGGGCACCAGCTGCGGCGGCACGATCGCGCTCGAGCCCGAGCCCGAGCCCGTCGCCGGCGCGAACGCCGCGGTGCCCCAGCACACGACCGTGCGCTGCCTGGTGCGCGCGCACAGCGTGTCGCGGCCGTGCGCGAGCTCGACGGCGTCCTTGACCGCGATGTCGACGTACGGGTGGTCGGCGTACGAGCACACGCCGCGCGCGTCGGGCACGCAGTCGTGGGGCGTGCACTTCACCGCCGCCGCGGTGCGGTAGCAGCGCGGCGCGCCGGCGCTCGCGATCTCCACCGCGCCCTCGACGTTGTGCATCGCCTCGTGCTCGGCGGGCTTGAGCCCGTACCAGGTGACGCCGGTGCCGTTGGCGAGCCGGGCGATCACGAGGATGGCGTCGCTGCGCAGCGCCGCGACATCGGCGAGCCCGACGTCCTTGAACGGCTCCTGCTCGGTGCGGCAGCTGACCCGGTGGTCGCGGCGCAGCACGCAGACCTCGTCGCCGTAGCCGAGCGGGCTCGCGACGACCTCGGCTGCGGCGCCGTCGAGCGCGACCTGCACCGGCCAGCCGGTGCGCCCGGTGCCCCACTGGTACAGCTTGCCTTCGCGGGTCACCGCCCAGCCGGTGTTCTTGTTGCGCGCGACCGACACGACATCGGCGATGCCGACGACCGGGACCGGCTGTGCGCTGCGCTCGCCGGCGAGCCGGGGCTGGCCCAGCGTCCCGCTGGCGTCGCCCCAGCACACCACCGAGCCCTGCGCGCGCAGCGCACAGCGCGGCGTGATCGCGACCGCGTCGGCGAGCTTGGGGATCTCGCGGATCGGCTCCTTGTCGTGGACCACGAGCACCTTGCCGCCGACGAGCGCGAACAGGCTCTGATCGTCGAGCGCGAGCGCCGTGGCCCCGTGCAGCGCACGCGCGGTCTCGGGCGCGTCGGTCTCGGGCACGAGCCGCAGCCCGGAGCGCCCCGCGACCTGGGTGATCGAGAAGCAGCGCACGCTGGCGTCGTCGAGGATCGCGCAGCCCGCCTGGAACTGCTCCTCCTCACCGGCCTGGAACCCCGCCGCCATCGTGCGCACGTGCTCGAGCCCCGGCACGCGCTGCCAGCGGTCCGACAGGTTGCACTGCACGCGGCCCTTCGCGGTGACCGCGCAGACCCCGGCGAGGTGCGCGATGTCCTTCTGGCGCGGGACCAGCTTCGCCATGTTCGCCTCGCCGCTGGTGTCCCAGCACGCGAGCCCGCCCGCCGTGGTGCGCGCGCACGGCGCGTAGCTCGCGATCTCGTCGACGGTGACGCCGGCCGGCAGCGCGATCGACACGGGCGCCTCGAGCGCGCCGCTGGTGCACGACAGCCCGCTGCGGCGGACGATGCAGCGCCGCGACTTCGTGACCTGGACCGAGATTGCGTCGTCGATCTGGGGGACGCGCTTCACGCGGCCCTGCGGATCGTCCGACCACGCGCCCCAGCAATCGACGTGGCCGCTCGCGCGGGTCACGCAGACCGCCTCGGCGTCGCCCGAGATGCCGGTGATCTTGTCGGCCGGCGCAGCGAGCTCGAACGGCGGCATCGGGATCGGCAGCGGCGGCGCGCCCGCGGCGGATCCGGAGCCTGCGCCCGAGCCTGCGCCCGAGCCTGCGCCCGAGCCCGCGGTCGGGGACGAGCCCGAGCCCGAGCCTGTGGTCGGAGACGAGCCCGAGCCCGGGCCTGACTTCGCGCCGCCGTTGCAGGCAGCCAGCGTGAACACCACGATCGCGACGACCCTCATCCCGGCGAGCGTAACATCGGCGCAACACGCGGGCGCCGGTGACACTGCATGTCGCGGCATGTCGCGGGCCTTCGCGAACGACCGGCGGTGCGCGGCGCTGGCGGTGCGCAGCGACCGCGGTGAGTCCGGGCATGCGATCTTCAATCTCTCGCTCGGTGCTGGCGATCACCGGGCGGCGCTGGCCTCTTGCTCGCAGTCGGCCCATCATCGCTCACTCGGCACGAGGGCTGTTCCGCTCGACCATCAACTCGATGAACCTCGCGACCTTGGCCGGGCGGAATCGCGCAGCCGGAAGCACGGCGTGAATGCCTCCGCTTCGCGAGCTCCATTCGGGCAGCACGCGTCGAAGCCGGCCCGACGCCAGGTCGGCCTCCACCAGATAATCGGGGAGCACGGACAGGCCGGCGCCTGCGCGCACCGCTTCGTGAACCGCTGGCGTCGCATCGATCGCGAGACTCGACTGCATGCGCACCGTGCGTTGGCCGCCCGCGGTGCTGACGAACCGCCATACCAGCGGCTCGGGAAGCGAGCTGTTCGCCACGAACGGCAGCTCGCGAAGGTCGGCGGGGTCGCGAACGCGAGACACACTGCGCGCGAGGCTCGGTGCGCACACGAGGCACTGCTGGAAGCTCCCGATCCGGCGCGTCTGCTGGCTCGAGTCCGCAAGCCAGCCGACCCGGATCGCAAGATCGATGGCTTGGAGGTCGAGCTTGCTGTCGCTGAGGGTCAAGACCACCTGGCACAGCGGGTAGCGCCGCGTGAACTCTGTGACGACCGGGACGACGATGTACGTGCCGTAGTCGAACGGCGCGGTGATCCGGAGCGTGCCCTGCGGGGACGCTGCACCTTGGGCCAGCTCGTCGAAGCCGTCCGCGGCCTCGCGCAAGATCACGGCGCAACGCGCGTGCAGGGACCTCCCGGCGTCGGTCGGATGCACGCTGCGCGTCGTCCGCACCAGCAGCGTGCAGCCAACCTCGTCCTCGAGCTTTGCCACCTGCTGGCTGACCACGGCCTTCGTGATGCCGAGGCTGTCGGCGGCACGCGTGAACGAGCCGGTGTCGACCACGGCCGCGAAGTAGACGAGTCGGTTGAGGTTGATCGGACCACGTGCGGGAGAGCCAGACATCTGTTTGCTAGCAGCATACAGTGCGTATGGATTGTTTGAATTGTGTGATCGGCCGCGGAGCCCCACGGTGTCGTCATGCCCGACGACACGCTCGAGACGACCCGCGTCACGGTGTTCTACGACCCGCTCTGCGGCTGGTGCTACGGCGCCGCGCCGGCGCTGCGCCGGCTGCTGACCCACCCGGAGTTCAGGCTCGAGCTCGTGCCCGCCGGGCTGTTTGCCGGCCCCGGCGCGCGGCCGATGGACGCGCACTTCGCGGCGCACGCCTGGTCTGCGGATCAGCGCATCTCGCAGCTGACCGGCCAGCCGTTCTCGGAGCGCTACCGAGATCAGGTCCTCGCCGATCGGCTGACCCGGCTCGACTCGGGACCCGCGACCCTGACGCTGACGGCCGTCGCGCTCGCCAGCGCCGCGTACGAGTTTCCCGCGCTCGAGGCGATCCAGGCTGCGCGCTACGTGGACGGCCGCGACGTGACGGATCCCGCCGTGCTCGCGGACATCATTCGCGGGCTGGGCCTGGGCCAGGTGGCTGCGCGCGTTGCGGCGCCCGACGCGGCGCTGGTGGCCGCGGCCCGGGCGCGCGTGTCCACGGCCCGACGCGAGATGCAGGTGCTTGGTGCGACCGGCGTTCCGACGCTCGTGGTCGGCGGGCGCGTGATCGCGAGCGACGTTCTCTACGGCCGCCTGGCCGACATCTCGACCCGCTTGACCTCATCACCCCAACCGTTCGCGGAGACGACCCCATGACCATCACGCTCACCCACTTTCCTGCCGGCGAACACGGGTTCTTCCGTGCTCCGGTACTCCTCACCGGCGCGACCGAGGCGATCCTCGTCGATGGCGGGTTCACGCTCGGGGACGGGCGCGCGCTCGTCGCGGCGATCACGGCCTCGGGCAAGACGCTGACGACGATCTACGTCAGCCACGGTGATCCCGACTACTACTTCTCGCTCCTGCCGGTCCGGACCGCGTTCCCCGGCGCACGCGTGATCGCCGCGTCGGAGACCATCGCGGCCATCCAGGCGACCGTGCAGAAGAAGCTCGACACCTGGGGGCCCAAGCTTGGAACCAATGGCCCGCAAACGCTCGGCGACGTCGTCGTCCCCACGCCGTTCGACGTGCGTACGCTCTCGCTCGACGGCGAGCCGATCGAGATCATCGACGCGAGCGCGCTCGCCGGGCGACGCACCCTGTGGGCGCCGTCGATCGAGGCGCTGTTTGGCGGTGTGCTGGTGTTCTCGGGCGTTCACGTGTGGACCGCCGACACGGCGACCCCCGCGCAGCGCGAGGCATGGCGCGACAGCCTCGACGCGCTCGCCGCGCGCGCCCCCAAGGTCGTGATCCCCGGCCACCTCGCCCAGGGTGCCGCGACTGATGTGTCCGCCATCCACTACACGCGCGACTACCTGCTTGCCTTCGAGCACGAGCTGGCGCTGGTTGCCGACAGCGCGGCGTTGATCGCGGCGATGAAGCGACGCTATCCCGGCGCGGGCATGGGTGTGGCACTCGACATCGGTGCCAAGGTCGCCAAGGCAGAAATGAAATGGAGCTGACCGTGACACCATCGAATCTCGACATCATCAAGGCCACGTACGAAGGGCCATCGGCGGAGAACGGCAAGCACTTGCTCGAGGCGCTCGCGCCGGACGCCGTGTGGGTCGAGGCCGAAGGGTTCCCCTACGGCGGCACCTACGTCGGCCCGCACGCGATCGTGGCCAACGTGTTCCGGCGGCTCGCGACCGAGTGGATCGGCTACCGCGCTGCCGTGGCGAGCTATGTGGTCGACGGCGATCAGGTCGTGGCGTTTGGCGAGTACTCGGGCACGTACAAGGCGACCGGGCGGTGGATGCGCGCTGCGTTCGCGCATCACTACACGCTGCGCGGGGGCAAGATCGTCCGCATGGTCCAGTACGTCGACAGCTACCTGGTCCAGCAAGCGCTCGGCGAACCGCTGCGCAGGTAGAAGCCGAGCCGCGATCCGCCGGTTCGCAGAACTGGCAGCGCGCAGCAACCGCGCTAAGTTCGGGAATGCGATCTTCCCCCTTGCGCTCGGCGCTGGCGATCACCTGGGCGACGCTGGCCTCCTGCTCGCCGTCGGCGGCAGATCCGGCCGCGCCTGCTCCCGCCGCCGCTACGACGCTGACCGGCCAGGCTGCGATGGGCGACTGGACCAGCGATGCGCCCGGCGTTCGCCGCAAGCTCACCCCGGCCGACCTGCCGGCGCCCTACGCCACGAACTCGGCCGACAACGGCGCCAACGTCGTGCCACGCCCGGCCGGCGCGCTGCCTCGCGTCCCCGCTGGCTTCGCCGTCGATCGGCTCACCAGCGGCCTCACCCAGCCGCGGATGATCCGCACCGCGCCCAACGGCGACATCTTCGTCGTCGAGTCCAGCTCCGGCCGCGTCAAGGTCGTGCGCGGCGCCGATCGCGACGCCGGCCCCGAGCGGGTCGGGGTGTTCGCCGCCGGCCTGCGCCAGCCGTTCGGCATCGGCTTCTATCCCGCCGCTGCGCCGCGCTGGGTCTACGTCGCCAATACCGACTCCGTCGTGCGCTTCCCGTACAGCGACGGCGATCTCACCGCGCGCGGCCCCGCCGAGACCATCATCGACAACATCTCGGGTGGCGGCCGGCTCCGCGGTGGCGGCCACTGGACCCGCGACCTCGCGTTCTCCAGCGACGGCACGAAGCTGTACGTCTCCGTCGGCTCGCGGTCCAACGTCTCCGACGACGCGGCCGAGGCCCGCCGCGCGCGGATCTTCGAGTACACCCCCGACGGCAAGAACGAGCGGGTCTACGCGACCGGGATCCGCAACCCCGTCGGCCTCGCCGTGCATCCAGTCACCCACGAGCTGTGGACCTCGGTCAACGAGCGCGACGAGCTCGGCGACCACCTGGTCCCCGACTACATCACCCACGTCCGCGACGGCGGGTTCTACGGCTGGCCCTGGTTCTACATCGGCGCGCACCAGGACCCGCGCCACGGCAAGAAGCACCCCGAGCTCCGCGATCAGGTGCTCGTGCCCGACGTGCTGCTCCAGTCGCACTCCGCGTCGCTCGGCGTGATGTTCTACACCGGGACCCAGTTTCCTGCCGAGTACCGCCTCCAGGCGTTCGCGGCCGAGCACGGGTCGTGGAACCGCGCGCGCCGCACCGGCTACAAGGTGATCCAGGCGGTCCTCAAGGATGGCGCCGCCACCGGCGAGTACGTCGACTTCATGACCGGCATGGTCACCGCCGAAGGCAACGTCTGGGGCCGCCCCGTCGCGGTCACCCAGACCCAGCAGGGCGCCCTGGTCGTGAGCGACGACGCCGGCAACTGCCTGTGGCGGATCCGCTACGTGCGCGGCAAGTAGCCGCAGCGCGGAGTTCGCGGCGGCCACATACCCTGTTCGCCATGGCGAGAGCGAACGCACACACGCAGTGGACGGTATTGCCGCACGGGCCAGTCGAGCGCCTGTCGGAGCGGCTGTGGCGGGTACAGGGCACCCTGCCCACGATGTCGCTCGCGCGGGTGATGACGATCGCCCGGCGCAGCGACGGTGGCCTGGTCGTGCACAACGCGATCGCGGTCTCGGACGCGGTGATCGCCGAGCTCGAAGCCTGGGGGACGATCGCCGCGATCATCGTGCCGAACGGCTATCACCGGCTGGACGCCCGGGTGTTCCACGATCGCTACCCGAACGCCCGCGTGGTGTGCCCGCGCGCCGCCCGCGCCAAGGTCGAGCAGGTGGTGCCGGTGACCGGCAGCTACGAGGACGAGCCGGCCGACGCGGCGGTCGCGCTCGAGACCCTCGACGGCACCGGCGCGAACGAGGGCGTGATGATCGTGCGCGACGGCGACGGCGCTGCCCTGGTGTTCAACGACATCCTGTTCAACATGCCGCACCAGCGCGGGGTGACCGGCTTCGTGCTGCGCTGGATCACCGGGTCGAGCGGCGGGCCGCGCGTGTCGCGGATCGCGCGCTGGTTCCTCACCAGGGACCGGCCGGCGTTGCGCACCCACCTCGAGCGGCTCGCGACCACGCCGGGGCTGCGCCGGATCGTGGTCTCGCACCACGAGGTGATCGATCGCGATCCGGCGCGCGTGCTGCGCGAGGTCGCCGCGACGCTGTGATCAGGAGCCGCTGCCATGCGCCGCGAGTCGCAGCCCGACGTCGCGCAGCGTCTCGATGACATCGGGTCGCCCGAACTTGCGGCGCAGGCGCTTGATCGTCGCCTGGACGTCGCGCGCCGGGTCGGACTCGGCCTTGCGGTTCCAGGCCTGGCGAAACACGTCGGCGTAGCTCAGCACACGCCCGCGCGCCTCGATCAGCGCGTGCAGCACCGCGGTCTCGATCGCGGTCAGCTGGTGCCCCTTGCCGACGTCGAGCCAGGCGATGCGCTCGTGGAGGTCGAGGGTCACGGCGCCGAACCCGACGCGCCGGGCGCTGGCCTTCCACTGCATCCGGCGCTGGACGGCGCGCACGCGACCGCAGAGCTCGCGCGCGGACACCGGCTGGGTGATGGCGTCGTCGAACCCGGCCACGAAGGCTTGCTCGCGCTCCGCGGCGCCACCGTCCTCGAGCACCGCGATCAGGCCGGCGGGCGGCCGGCAGCCCCGGGACCACTCGACGGCGGCCGGCGCCTCGGACAGCGAGCCGGCGTCGAAGCCAACGAGGTACACGCCGCGCAGCGGTCGCGAAGCCAGCAGCGGTACGGTCTCGACCTGGACGGCGAGCCCGCAGTGCTGGAGCTGACGGGTCAACTCGCCGAGCGTGTCGCGTCCGGTGAACGAGAACGCGACGACGCGCGAATCGCGAACGAGCTGCCGTTGAGCCGGTGCAGGTGTCGCCACCACGCTGTCACCTCGGTCAGCCGAAGCGGCCGGTGATGTAGTTCTCCGTGCGCTCCTCGCCGGGGGCCGAGAAGATCTTCGACGTGAAGTCGTATTCGACGAGCACGCCGGTGCGCTGGTCGGTCTTCGAGTCCAGCTCGGCCGTGAAGAACGCGGTCCGATCACTGACGCGCGCGGCTTGTTGCATGTTGTGCGTGACGATCACGATCGTGAACCGATCCTTGAGCTCGCGCATCAGCCCCTCGATGCGCGCGGTCGCGATCGGATCGAGCGCGCTGCACGGCTCGTCCATGAGCACGACCTCGGGTTCGACGGCGATCGTGCGCGCGATGCAGAGTCGCTGTTGCTGGCCGCCCGACATGCCCAGCGCGGAGCTGTGCAGCCGGTCCTTGACCTCGTCCCAGAGCGCCGCGGCGCGCAGCGACTTCTCGACGATCTGGTCGAGCTCCGACGCGCCGCGGATGCCGCTCAGCCGCGGACCGAACGCGATGTTGTCGTAGATGCTCTTCGGGAACGGGTTCGGCTTCTGGAACACCATGCCGATGCGCCGGCGGACCTCGGTCGGCGAGACGTCGCGGCCGTACAGCTCGACGCCGTGATAGCGGACGCGACCGGCGACGCGCGCGCCGGCGATCACGTCGTGCATCCGGTTGAGCGCCCGCAGCACCGTGGTCTTCCCGCAGCCCGATGGCCCGATGAACGCGGTGATCTGGTTCTTGTGGATCTTCATGCTCACGTCGCGGACGGCACGGAACGCGCCGTAGAACACCTCGACGTGGGACAGGTCGAACACGACCGGAGCGGCATCGAGCATCGCGACCATACTGGGCTTCAACTCCGGCGCAATGCTGGCCGCGGCCAGCCGCGGACGCGGTCCGCGGTCGTCCGGACGCGGTCCGCGGTCCTCGGTGACGGGGTTCGTTTCGATGGTCATGGAGTCCTCCTCGAGCAGACGTCACCGTTTCATCGAGAATCGAGCGGTGAACACGCGCGCGACCATCGTGATCGCGAAGGTCAGCATCACCAGCGTCAACGCGGCGCCCCACGCGCGATCCTGCGCGCCGGCGAACGACGAGTTCGCGTTGACGAAGATCTGCGCCGACAGCGCGTTGTTCGCGCCTTCGAACAGGTGCGGGTTGAACTGCGTCGCGGCCCCGATCGTGAACAGCAGGGGCGCGGTCTCGCCGGCCGCGCGCGCCACCGCGAGCAACGCGCCCGATACGATCCCCGGCAGCGCCGCCGGCAGCACCACGGTCAGGATCGTCCGGCTCTTGGTCGCGCCGAGCGCGTACGACGCCTCGCGAAGGTTCGCGGGCACCAGGCGGAGCATCTGCTCGGTCGAGCCGATCACGACCGGGAGCATCAAGCACGACATCGCGAGCGAACCGCCGAACGCGGAGTAGCCGAAGGTCATCGTCCACATCACGTAGACGAACAACCCCATCACGATCGACGGCACGCCGGTCATCACGACCGACATGAAGCGGACCAGGCGCGCGAACGTCGACTCGCGGCCATATTCATGGAGGTACACCGCGCCGAGGATGCCGAGCGGCACCGCGAGCAGCGTCGCACCGCCGGTGATCAGCAGCGTCCCGACGATCGCGGGGCCCATGCCCGGGCCGGCCTTGCGGGAGATGTTCGGGATCTCGCTCGTGAAGAACGCAGGGAAGCCGGTGAACGCGGCGCTCGCGCCGCGGGCGATCACCGACCAGAGGATCGCGACGAGCGGGATCGCGATCATCACGAACCCCGCCACCATCACCACGCTCATCAGCGTGTTCTTCGTGGAACGCCAGCTCGGGCGGGAGCGCAGCTGAAGCGCAGCCTGTGCAGTCGGGTCGATCATGAATTCGCTCCTCGGCTGCGGGCCATCGAGCGGCGAACGATCGCGCTCGCGATCACGTTCACGAGGATCGTGATCAGGAACAGGACCACGGCCAGCGCGATCAGCCCCGATTTGTGCAGGTCGTCGGCCTCGCCCCACTCATTCGCGATCACGGCCGGCATCGAGTTTCCAGACGAGAACAGATTGATCGAGAGCTGGCCGATCGAGGCGCCGATCACCAGCGCCGCGGCGATCGTCTCGCCCATGGCGCGCCCGAGGCCGAGCATCACCGCGCCGACCAGCCCGCCCTTGCTGTGCGGAATGACCGAACCACGGATCATCTCCCAGCGCGTCGCCCCCAGCGCGTACGCGGCCTCCTTCTCGTTCGCCGGCGTGGTCTCGATCACCTCGCGCGACAGCGACGTGATGATCGGCGTGATCATGACCGAGAGGATGATGCCGGCGGTGAAGAACGAACGGCCCTGCGGCGAGGCGCCGAAGATCGACTGAAGGATCGGGATCCCATCCACCGCGTGATGAACACGCGCGTAGACCGACTGGATCGGGGTGGCCAGCGTGAGCACGCCCCACAGCCCGAACACGACCGACGGGATCACCGCGAGCAGGTCGAGAACGTAGACCAGCGGCATCTTCAGCCAGCGCGGCGCCACCTGGGTGATGAACAGCGACACCGACAGGCTGATCGGCACCGCGATCACGATCGCGATCGCCGACGTGTAGAGCGTTCCCCAGATGAAGGACAGCCCGCCGAACTTGTCGTCCGCCGGCGACCATCGCTTGCTGGTGAAGAACTCGAGGCCCATCTCGCGGAACACCGAGCTGGCGCGATTGGTCATCGTGATCGCGATGAGGCCGAGGATCAACAGCACGAGACCCGCGGCGCCGAACGCCAGCCATCCGAAGATCCGATCGGACGGGTCCCGCGATCCGGCGAGATCGATCTTCGTGGGCGGCGAGGATGATTGTTCGGCCAACATCGTCAGGCCGGGACCTGGACCTTGTCGAGCTGGGTGATCGCCTTGTCCTGGAGCGCCTTGGGCAGCGGCGCGTACTCGATCGCCGGGATCAGCTTCTGGGCATCCGTGACCATGTGCTTGAAGTACGCCTTGATCGCGGCGCCCTTCGTCTTGTCGCCCTGCTTGGTGTAGATCAAGCACCACGTCGGGGCCGTGATCGGGTAGCTCGCATCGCCCTTCGCGTTCACCGACACGAACATCAGGTTGTCCTTGACGTCGATGCCATCACCCGCCGCCTGCGCAGACTCGGACGACGGCGCGACGTACTTGCCGGCCTGGTTCTTGACCGCCGCGAACTTCAACCCGGTCGCCTTCGCATCGGGCAG
>Ga0307515_10011428_pt1 | contig 16849 bp, 3 predicted proteins | sample 17_EM_MG_FD_194513 | JGI IMG/M metagenome (GOLD analysis project Ga0307515, IMG submission 194513) | Populus trichocarpa ectomycorrhiza microbial communities from riparian zone in the Pacific Northwest, United States - 17_EM | ecosystem: Host-associated > Plants > Roots > Unclassified | place... | reverse complement strand
ATTAGGTTATAGGTTAGGTTAATATTAGAAATACTTAATGCCGTAAGATATAATAATAAGCTAAGATAGTATAGTACTAAGTAGGGGCAACCTATAAAGAAATAGATAAAGGGCTAAGTTATATACCGAAGAGATACTATAAGTATAGTAAGAAACTATAGTTACTAAAAAGTAAAAAGCTGTTAAAGTATATAGTATAGGACTATAAAATAGAATTAGAACTAGGAATAAGTCTAAAGTTTTTTTTAAATCTATAAGCTTACTAAAGAAGAAGGAAAAGTATTAAAAGAGTTTATCTAGGAGAACTTATAAAAGGGATATATTAGACTATTATAGTTATTAATAGGATATCTAGTACTGTTTATACTAAAGAAAAATAGAAAACTTAGGCTATATATTAACTATAAACAGTTAAATAGCATTACTAGAAAGGATAGGTATCCTTTACCCTTAATTAGCGAGATCTAGAATAGGATTAGTAATGCGCAAATCTTTATAAAGATAGATTTAAGATAGGCGTACTATTAGATCTAGATTAAGGAAGGCAATAAATAAAAGGCAGCCTTTAGATTAAAGAAAGGACTATATAAGCTATTAGTAATGCAATTTAGGCTTATAAATGTACTAGCTATATTCTAGAAACGTATTAATAATATATTAAAAGAATACTTAGATAAATTTGTTATAGTATATCTTAATATTATTATTATCTACTTAATAAGTAAGGAAGAGCACGGAGAATATATTAAATAGGTCTTAAAGAGACTATAGAAAGAATAAATACTAGTAATAATTAAGAAATGCAAGTTCTTTACTAGGAAGATAGATTTTGTTAAATTTATTATTAAATTAGGCTAACTTAATATAGATCTAAAGAAGATCGAGGCTATAGTAAATTAGTAAGAACTAGAGAACGTTATATAGTTAGGATTATTTTTAGGGTTTTGCAATTACTGTAGAAGGGTTATAGCTTAATGGTTAAAGGATATTAAGCTATTTATAAGGTTAATAAAGAAAGAAGAACCTTAGGTATAGGGAGAAGAGTAAAAGAAACTATTTACGGAGGTTAAGGAGTTATTTACTTAAGATTTAATCCTTAAAATTTACTAACTAAAGCTAGAGATAGTGGTTAAAATAGATATATTAGACTTTATACTAGGGGCGTACTTTCTATAAAAAATATAAAGACGGATAGCACCTAGTAGCATACTATAGTTAAAAAAATAATACTACTAGAACTAAACTATAACATCTATAATAAGGAGTTATTAGGTATAGTTATAGTACTTTAGAAATAAAGAGTATTCTTATAAGGTATAGAGAAGCTATTTATAGTTAAAATAGATTATAAGAACCTAATAGAGTTCCTAATAATAAAAGAACTTAATTAAAGATAAGTTAGATAGGCAGAGATGCTTATAAAATACTATTTTAAGATTTAGTATATTAAGGGTATAGATAATATACGGGTAGATGCTTTAAGTAGAAAAGCTAAACTACAAAACAATAAAAAGCTATTAGGGGCTTTACTGCAAAAAGACATAAATGAATTAATTAAATATAATTATCTAAAAATCGCAGTAATAAGAGAAATTAGTTAGACCTATAAATTACTAGAGAGTAATTAGTTATAAAAGATTTAAGATATATAGGTAGAGGATTTAGACTTAGAGTAGTACGAAAACTAAAAAGTAATATATATACTAAGAAACATTATAAGAGAGTTTATTAAGTTATTCTATAAGGGATTAACTTAAGGATATAATAGAGCTATAGGCTTAGTATTAAGACTCTAAAAGGAGTATATTATTAATAGAATTTAAAAACTAGTAAAATAAGTTATAAAGGAATATTTAAACCGCTAAAGAAATAAACTAGCGAGATATAAGCTATATAGAGGGCTATAACCTATTAAAACACCAGAGGGACTATAGGAGGTTATATTATAGGACTTTATTATAAAGTTACTAAAATTAAGAGATTTTATTACTAGATAAGATTATAACGTAATTTTAGTAATAGTAGATAAGCTAATAAAGTGGTGATACTTTATAGTATATATAGAAGAAATCTTAGCAGAAGATGTTACTAGAATCTATATTAAAAAAGTGTTTATAAGATATAGAGTACTAAGTAAAATTATATTAAATAGAGATCTAAGATTTATAGTAGTATTTTAGAAGGTATTCTTAACGAAATAAGGAGTTTAAGTAGTAACTTCTACTATATATTATCCGCAGATAGACGGTTAAACAAAAAGATTAAATTAGACACTAGAGCAGTATCTAAAATACTATATTAATTATATATAAAATAATTAGGTATTATTATTACTAGTTATATAATTTACATATAATATAACACCTTAAGAAGGAATGGGAACATTACTATTTAAGGCGAATTATGGATACGAGCTAAGAATATCGCTATTACTATATCAAGTAAAAAGAACGAGTAGTATAGCTAAGTAAAGAATAGAGATACTAATAAATCTTTATATAAACCTTACGGAAATAGTAAAGGTGGTACAGCAAAGAATAAAAAGGTATTATAACGCTAAGAGATCTAAGGGACTAGATCTTAAGGAGGGAGATAAAGTATAGCTACTATACAAATTTTTTAAGTGTTAACAACTAAGTAAGAAGTTGGACTACGTTAGACTAGGACCTTTTAAAATTACGTAAAAGATTTTACTAGTTATATTTAAGTTAAATCTACTAGCTAAAATAAAAATCTACCCTTTATAGTATATCGCGATGCTAGAGCTAGTATATAGGAATATTAAGCTACTAGTTTATAAAGCAGACACGTATAGAGAATATGAAGAAGATAAATAGCAAGTTTTAAGGATTATTAGTTATAAGGACGTTAATAATAAAATATAGTACAAAGTAAAGTAGATAAGCTATAGTAAAACTACCTAGAAGCTATTAAAAAATTTAAAAAACGCTATAGGAAAGGTATAGGAGTATTAGAAGAGAAAAGGTTAGGTAGTATTAATAAAAAAGAATTACTAAAGAATAAACTACTTAAGGGGGATATAGGAAGAACAATTGCCGAACTACTTAGAATTATTTCCTTCTCTATTAGAAGAGAATCCGTTCTTTTATTACCTAGCTCCTATAGACCTTACTAAATAAGCTTTTATTCCTTTAAACGAATTTATTTATAAATACGTTTAAGATATTAAAGATAAGTATAAGCAAGATATTAGGTTTTAAAAACACGTACAAACTCCTCTAAGGCACGTTAAACCTTAAGTAGCGTAGAGGCTAGCTTACTATTAAGCTTTATAGTAGTAGATTAAACCTAAAACTCTAGTAGCAATTAATAAGGGTACTTAAAGACTATTAAGAGTAATAGGACGCGAATATTTAGCGTTAAAAACGGATTAAACATTATAGCGAGAACGCATGTTCGCTCGCGTATATTTAGTATAAGAGAATAGTTATTAACTAGAGGGATTTACAATTATAATATAAACTAACCCCTTTTTTGTATAATAGGAATAGGGAACCGCCATTACTTTACTAGATAATAGTATTAATAAGATAGTATAAAGGCGACGTTCTACCTAAGAAAGAGATAAAGATGCTTTAGGTATAATAAGTAATAATATTAACTAAATTAATTAGACGGATATTATACCTCTAGTAAATAACTTAGGGATACTAGGTATCTTTAAGGACAAAGATAGAGAGGAGGGAGATAGTATTATAGACGCTTTAAGTATAATATTATAACTACTAGGAGAAGAGTTAGAAGAGGCTAGTTAGTTAATAAGAGTATAGTCTAAGATAAAACCGGTAGAGCTATATAACGAGAAATAGTAACTAAGGTTATATAATATTAAACGCGTTAAACGTAATAAACGTAAGGGATATTATATTTAATATAGACAATACATACCTTACGTATAAGAAGGATTTCTTAGAAGTATAGTTGTATATTTAAGGACCCTTAGTCTCTACCTAGATAGTTCCTTCCTTATAGTAATTCTTAGAATATAATTAGAGTTAATCTATTAGGCAACTACTCCACCAGTTATTATTACGTTGTTAACTTCCTGCATTACCTATATACTTAGCCTATTAACGAGTCTACCGTAGTTCTTGCTATAAGACTTCGTTATAGGCTCTATAAATTAAAAGGGTAGGTACTAGTCTATTAGGGCCAGTAGTGTTATTAGTGGCTTTTACGGCCATCTATAAAGCTAGTTCCTTTTAAATATCCTTACACTCGTCTATAATAATCTGGTAAGCTCTTTATAAAGCTAAATAAGCTTACTTAATAAGCCTAACGGACTAGTACGCCTTAACTAAAACGGCTTTTGTTAAAATAGCCATAGCTATAGCGTACTATTGGAATTCCTTACTAATAAAGTTTCTACTAGCGTTGTGGGTAATATACTTAGGGGGTCTAATATATATATCAATCTAGCAGGTCCGTAAAATATCCCAAGTATATTTTATAAATATATTTTACAACTAATAGGCGGCATTGGGAAAATATGGTACCCTTTCAATGGCCTCAATGGCTGGTGGTTGATGTGACGGCTCGAACCATTGAACAAATGTCTCGACAGAGACTTGAACAAATGCTTGCAAGATGAAGCGAACGAATGCTGTATTACGAAGATATTAAGCTAAGGAGCAAGAGAAGGTGGTGAGGCCACGTCTATATACACATGCCAAGTCTTAAGCGAAACCCCTGACTAGGTGACGCGCTCCAGCGCCGTCACAGGGATTGGATATCGGTTCTTGACGGTAACGGCGTTAAGAGCTTAGTAGTCTACACAGAAGCGCAGGCCGCCGCTAGGTTTCTTAATAAAGATCACTAGTACGGCTATAGGCGACGAGCTTGCTCTAATAAATCCTTTACTTAGGTTCTTGTCTAAATACTTTTATAGCACTTAAAGTTTATTTTAGGACATCCCGTATAAGGGTCTAAATCCGGGCTGAGTTTCTTCTTTAAGTATAATCTTATAGTCGTATAGTTGGTGTTTTAGTAGCTTATCGGCTTCCTTTTATAAGAATACATCTAGGCGATAATAATACTCTATTAGTACCTTCGTAGTAGGGTTAGTATGCTTCTTTGGTGCTAAGGCCTTCTTAATATCGGCCATTATAATAGCAAAGATTATATACTCGGGTTTCTTAGCAAGTTACGCTAATAGGGTAGCTCTAATTATGCGGATATCTAGGGTACCGAGCTCGCTCGGATTGTCTATAGTTTCTTATTTAGGTTTGGGTTTAATATTAGGTACAGAGTTAGTATTAGATTTGGGTTTGGGTTCTTTAAGAATCCTTTTTATAGTAGAATACTAGTCCTTCTGGTATTTTTATATATAGAGCTTAAGCTTTTACTTGGCTCGGGGCGGTATAGTACTTATAGAATTTAGTGGAGTTTTTAGATCCTTAGTGGATATCGGTAGGATTCTTACGTTAGTAGGATTTAGTAGAATTCCTAGGTTAGTAGAATCTAGTGGATTCCTTAGGTATAAGGTGGGCAGTTATAGAAATTTTAGACTAGTAGATTATAGTAGATTTTTCAGATTTTAGTTCTGGGTCTAAGTAGTGAGTTATAAGGCACTTCTACTTACAATAGGAGGCGGTAAATAGAAGCTTAAGGTTGTCCTAATTAATAGTTACCTTATATAGCTTTATCCAGGGTTGTTTAAGGATTACTAAGTAACCTAGGGTGGTAACAAAAAGTTTAATTAATTCTTCGTAATTTAGGTATTAGAGTCTTAGAAATACTACGTAGGTAATACAGCCTAAGATAGTGCGTTTGCCATTAAATCTAAATATATTAATATGCCGGTCAAGGGGGGTTAGGGTAAAACCATTATCTTATATAAAGATCTTATTAATAAATCCTATACCGCTAGCTCCTATATTAATTAGGATTTAAGTGTTAGCCTATTAACCATTCTACCAAAGACGGCAGTTAATGGTTATGCTATGGTCCTAAGAGTTAAAGTTTATAACATTAAATGCGTTTAATGAGATCTTATAGCAGAGCCATCCCGGAGAGTAACTTAGCTTTAAAACCTTTCTTTTAGAGGCGATTGGGGTAGGGTTCTTATAGGACGTCGGCTGTAGCTTTGTCCTTATAAATAGTACTTGCTAGATACAGGGCTAGAACTAGGTAGAGATTAGGGACGGTAACCGGAAAATTAATGCGGTAAACGGCTGCTAGTATTAGCCATTTATAATTCGTGTTTAGGTATAGGGACGGAGTAGTAGTTAGAAAGGTAAGAGCTACTTCTATATTTAAAGTAGAGGCCTAGCTTAATACGTTATTCTTATTTAAAGGACTTTAGTGGGGCATACCCTAGGGTCCTAGTGTTAATATCTATAGCATTAGGGTGCTTAGGCTAAGATAATAACTTAGTAGACGTTTATAGGGTTGCCGTATTATATCGTAGAGCGGGCTTCGGTATTAGGCGTAGTATATTATTATATTATTTATTAATAACATTTGCGCAGGCATTAAGGGCTCCCAGTAGGTCTACGCCTATTAGGGAGGTTTTTAGTTTAGGGCTTAGGGATTTAATAAGGCTGTTAATTAGTGCGGAGTCATTCCAGCCTATTTCTTTTACGTAACAGTTAAATTCGGAGAAGTATACTAGGAAACTTTTCGTTCCTTAAGTTATGTGGTTTATCTTTTTTTAAGCAGTAGCTTAGCGGTTTGGGTTACTATATATAGCTTTAAGAAGTACAACTAGGCTTTATACCAAGTTTAGCTAAAGCGGTTTAATAAGGTTAGCTATATCTCCTCCTAGTTAACTTAGGGCGTAACAGAGTTGGTTAGCTTTAGTTAGATAACGGTTAGTATTACTAGTTAGCTTATTTTTAAGCTAACTTAGAAATAATTAGAGCTCTTATTATTTACTAGTAAATACTAGGGGGTCTAGTAGTCGTTTAGATCGTTTCAGTATAGTGGTCGGCTTAGGGTAAGTAGCTACTATAGGTTTAGGGCTCGTATTCCGCGTATTTATCTCTAGAGATAGCGTTTAGTCTTAAGGTCCTAGCGTGGGCATCTTAAGGGCGCGGACTTCTTCTTAGAGGTCCTTAATTAATCGCTAGTATTATGCTTCTTATTCGGCTTATTATTAATTTAAAGTGGCTTAGTTTTATTTAAGGGCGTCTATAAAGGACTTCTATATCCCTGCTAATTATTCTTAGAGTACGGATATAATACCGGCGGCCGTTATAGGGGCTTTAGGTTTATTCTGCATGTCGATAGTAGTATAGGTATTTAATATAATGTAGTGTTACGGAGTAAGTATAAGCGACGATAATATATAGTAAGATAGATATTATTAAGCTATATATATAAACTATATAAGGAGGTCAAGACGTTGCGTAAGGAAAGAAGGTAGGAAGGTAGGAAGAAAGGGTATATATTGTTGACTTAGTTGCTTAGTTAACACATGCATAGGCAGAATAGGGTTTAGGTCGTAGTCCTAGCAGAACTTGGCAGAATTTAGTGGAACTTGGCAGAATATGGCAGAATATAGCGGAATGCCATAGATTGCCGTTAGATTGCCATCAGATTGCCATTAGATTATTATTTCGCGGTTAGTCTTTAATTGCCAAGTTAGTAGAAATAGGCAGACGTGTGTAAGGTATTACGGGGGTGTCCCGTAACAGCGTTACGTAATAACCACTTACCTCATTCCCGACACTAGCAACTCTTCTTTTATAGTTACTATTTATATATAAATACTACTTAACTAGCGTAATAAATATTAATCCTCCTTACTTACTATTACTATTATAATATAAGTCTCGCTGTTCTAAAATTTGCCTCTTAGTATATAGTACTTTCTTACTTAGAGTTATAAGTGGACATTATATTAGGGCCGCTAAGGCGCTAGTTATAAGCGAGCCAATAGCAATTTTCTATACTGGGTATAGAAAATCCTAATTAGCTGGTTAAAATTAGGGTCTATAGAATACTATACTCTTACTCCCTTTTAACCTAACCTTTAACTTATATATATAAAGTATTTATATTAATAAACGTTTTTAGAGCCTTGTTTAGGTTTGCCTTTATTATTATATCTATTAAGTTATTTTAACCGTTAATCTATTAAATTTTAAAGAGTTCTCGCCATTTATAGAACTAATAAAGTGCCATAATATTAATTATAAGACGCTTCTCCTTTATAGTACTAAGCTTAACTAAATACTTATAGAGGGAGTATAAGTCGGTGTATACGATTATAGGGATAATAGGAACTTCGAGTTAATCTATAATTATCTTTAGGGTAGTTCTAATTGCAATTACTATATTAACTTCACTAACTATTCCATATATCTCTAACGCTAAAACGCTTTAAGTAATGTACTTACTCTTAGTTAAGCTTTAATAAATAAGATTACTATAAATTATAAAGTTATTCTCTCTAATAGATTTGTTTGCGATAATAATCTTATATCCTAACTAAAAGCTAAAGTCTTTATTATTTATAAACAATCTATTAACAAATATAAAGAGCTTAGTAGTAGAAAGATTAATAGGCATATAGAGTAATCCCCAATCTAGATAGTTTATTTACTAAAAAAAACGTTTATTTAGGATAAGAACATTATCCTTAGTTAGTTCTTAGTATTAAGCAGCAATAGAGAGATTAAATAAAGCCTTAGGTTAATAAATAGAAGCAATATAAGCTCCGTAAGCGCGTTACTCCATATATCCTTATTTTAGAAAGTTAACGTTAATAACGTTAATCTTTTTACCTTAACCCTTCTAGCACAAAGCAATAGAATCCTTATTTAGGGAAAGGATGCATTTATTAAAAAGTAATAGTATTATTAAATTAAGCTTTTCCTTTAGCTTTACTATAAGATTTACTTTTACTAGCTTATCTTCTTTAAGAGCTAAGAATTGGTCGTCTCCTAAGATAATTATATTATTAGTTTATATACTAATAATTCTAAATAGGGGTCCTATAGTTATAATAAAAAAGTATAAATTAAATATAGAAGTAGTTACTAAAAGTTTCTCTTTATAGTGCTTACTGTAAGTAGCCTACTAATAAGTTTCTACGTCTGCAATTCTATATAATGGCTTAAGTATAACCATAATTATATCTTTAGGATATTAGTGGCGAATTTACTCTAGAAGGTATACTAATATTAAGCGCTAAAGGTGTATCTCTAATTAGGTATAGGCTTAAGTAATATCTTATAAATAAACCACTATTCTATTTTTTATTAAGGAGGGAGCTAGCGTAATAATAACTTACTAACTAGCTTATTAAATTATAGGAGATTATATAAGAATTACCTCCTTACTATTATTGTTATAACCTTAGATAATAAGCCTTAATTTCTTAAATAGGGCGTTAGTAGCTTTGCCCTTAATTTTATTAACCATTCTTAACTTAAAGATGCGAACTTTATTAAATTTGGTAGGGTTATACTTCTTAAATTTAAAGACTCCTCTTATAATAAAACTATCGATCTCCTACTTATTAGATACTTAGAAAGGAGCTTCCAAAGTTATAATATAACCTTCCTTTTAGAGCTATTTTACAAGTTTAAAGTTAGCCTTCTCCTTAGCTGTTATAAAGGCCATTAATAGCTTAACTCCATTCTTAATAGCGGCAATAAATTGCTCTTTAAAATTAATAAGATATTAGCGATTTTATAATCCCTCTAGGCAACCTTTACCGCATTATAGTTATAGTATATTTACTATAATTATATTAGAATTATAGTTGCCTTTTGGAGCATATTAATTATAGCTTTCCTTTAAGGCATCTTCTATAGCATCCTATAAAGGCTTAGAACTATTATTTTTATAATAAGGCTTAATAACAGTTAAATGAAATTAAGTGGGTTTATAAGGCATCTAAATAGTATAAGTTTAACTATTAATTATAATAAGTTAATATGGACCTAACTATTCTCCCTTTTTATGCTATACGCGTACCTTAGACTAGAGTAGTTGATTAAGCGTAGTTAAGATATTTAGGCCATTTCTTATTCCTAGTATATTATTAACCTAGCGTATAGCGTAGAGACGTTATACCTCCTTTATTACCTTATAAATAGCCTTAGCTTATTATATAATAAAGGGAGATAATAAAGAATTATTAGTTATTTAAGGGTAGGCGCTAAAGACTAGTAATATAGGTATAAGTCTATTTAGGCTAGCGGAATTATTAATGGCTTTAACAGCTATTTATAAGGTAAGTTTTTTACTAGCATCCTCTAGTTTTAAAAAGATAAGCTTATATACGCGGCGTAATAGCGCGTAATATCGCTCTACTTTTTTAATACTATTATATGCCTTAATAGGGACTTCCTTAACCTCAATTGCCATTACCTTTATCTATTATTAAAACTCTATAAATAAGAAGTTCTTTCCTATATTATAAATAATTTAATTAGGGGGTCCTAGGTAGATATTAATCTAGTATAATTATAAGGTATCCTATACGTTCCTAGCTAATATATCCTTTAAAAAATGTGCAGCTTAAAAGAAAATTAAGAAGTTAATAACTTAGAGTATTGGCTTGCCGCTAAGATATATAACGTTAATAATAATATAGAAGTTAAAGTTATAGTTATCTTTAAGGGTAAACTTAAATCGGCTAGGGGACTTCTGGTTTATTTAGTAGTAATAGTAGTACTTTATAAGGTGCTTAATTACCTTAACCTTAACTTTATAGCCTGCTTATTAAAAAACCCTAAGTAATTAGTAAATAAATAGGTAGCTAAAATAACGGTATAGTTAATATAACTCTAACTTAGTTAAATAGCTTTAAGTAACACTCTTTTCTAGTTAATAAAGAAGCAACTAAGGGTAACCCTACTTGCGTATATTCTTAAGGTTATTAAGCTTAACGCCTAATCTATTTATATTTTTAATGCAAAATAGAAACGGTGTATTTATAAATATAATATAGAAAGTAATATACCCTAAGGGGGTTTAGACCCTAATTGTGCTAAAAAAAATTATAATACCCTTACTAAAACAAATTATGTATTAGCCTGCCGTTAAATAGTTAATCTAAACAGAGCTATTAAGCTGCTAAAGGGCTTAAACTTAAGGTTCTCCTACTATAGATACTCCTATAGCTCTAATATCTGGCATAATACTATAGAAGACGTTCGCTAAGTATTTATTATTAAAGAAGAACGCGGAACTCTCCCTTAGCTTATTAAAGATATCTAACTTTGTAATAGAATAGAGTATAAATTAGTTATTAAGAACAGTAACGGTTTATATACTATTTACCTTACTATACTTAGTAATATATTAGTTAGGAGAGTAGTCCTCAATTTCCATATCTATAAGGAGCTATTTGGCCTTATTAACCTTACCCTTAAGATCTTCTATGCCTTTATATTAAACTAGGAGGCTTTAGAAGTAAGCTATAATAACCTTATAATTTCTAACGTTTCTTATACTCTAGCGAAACTTATTATATACCTCCTTTTATTTATTAAAAGAATACCTAGTTAACTAGCAATTTAGTTTCTTATAAACATAGCACTTTTTTTAGTAATTGCTTTAAAATAAACCTCTATAAGGATCTCCATCTTTACCTTATAGTCGTTAATTATACCCTCTACTATATTACCTACTACGGCCACTATATATTTAATTAGTCTAGTTATAGTCGTGTTAGATAGGCAGGTTAATTAAAGTAGGTTAGAGTTAGGCGTTAAATTACTATACTTCTTAAGAGCGTAGAGCAGTGCTAATAAAAGATCTTAATTAAGTATATATTCCTTTATAAGTATTTATAGAATTAAAAAGAGCAAGGCTGCATTCTTTAACGCCTTAGTATATACTAATAACTTAATTATATAGGCTAAAATCTTCTTAATATAATTTGGATAAACCATACTAAATCGTCTAAAGTTAATTAAAGAGCTTTTAAAGATAATTAAGTTAAGGGAAACCTAGGTTTATAGCGATAATCCCTAGAAAAGTAATCTCTCTCCATTCTAATATATACTGCTACTTATTCTCTTCTATTTTAAAGTAGTATCTTAACTTATATATTATGTGGTTAAAATTATATCCTTTTCCTACTAAACAATTATAATAAAAGGTACTAGCTTGGCCCTTAAGCATAACAGAATAGGCGTTATAGTATTAATTAGACTCTATTTCTACCTTCTAGCAATAGTTATAAAAGATACGTAGTTTCGAATTAAGAATATTATATAATTCTCTACTAAACTTCTTCTCCTAATCTAAATAGAGCTTCGCGAGCTCTATAAGCAATTTTAAACTGCCTTTAATTTAAGATTAAGATAAAGGAGGTAGGAGTTATATTATAGGCTATAGTAGGGACATAGGTTTAATTGGTAGAGTCTAAAGGTTAGTAAATTATAAAGTAATAGGATCCTATGCTTGCTCTTATTAGGGTATAATATCTAAAGTTAAAGTTATAGGTTAAATTAGATACAGAGTTAAAGGCGGAGGTAGATTCGTCTCTTAAGGTGTACTACTTGGATTCCATTATAAGTTAAGCTTCCTTATAGTGCGTAGTTAGTGCTTAATCTCTTATAGAGTCCATTCGTGCTCTTTTTTTATATTAATAACCTGCTCCTAAATATTATCTCTAATAGTATCCCCATCTATAGGTATAAATACTCTATACTCCCGTAAGAAGTTATAGAAGTCTTATATAATATCCTTTTTTACAGGAGTCTATATTCCCTTTATCTATCTAATAAAGTCCTCCCTTACACAGTACTATAGCATAGTGTTGTTATATTTGCTGTCTTTATAGTATACTATACGGTATAATAAGAATCCATTTAAGTCTTGCTAATTAATATCTGTAAGGCTAGTTATATTGGTGTTCCATATCTCTAGGTTAATATTATCCTCGTACTTCTTCGGGTAGGTTAACGCTATAATAGCTGTTATTAAATGTTGTTCAACATATAATTAGGTAGTAGTTATAATCCTATAGTTTGCGAAGGTACGTAGAGGGTATTAAGGTAGTTGTTTAATGCATTTTAGACATTAACTTAGGACCTTAGGTTTAGTAATACTTTTGACCTAAAGTACTTAACCAAATCTTCGTAAATGTGGTTGTTCTATATAATAGACGCAACTTAGTATCTCCTAGTACTTAGTAACACTTCTATTACTAGTTTTCCGCAAGTTTAAGGTAGTATAGTATTGCCAGATCTATTCCATATAAGCGCATATAGCACTCCTATATAAGACTGTCTCTTCTATTTAAAAACCTAGCTGCTCTATGGTTGACTATATATTTAACTATTAATCAGTATTAGTTATATAGGGTAACTCACTAATAACAACTACTTAAGTAAGATATAGTGATGTTAGTTAATAAAGCTTATTAATTAGAATGAGGAAGGGCAAGGAGCTTAAGACTCCTTACCACGCTAGTGCCGCGGCGTCACGTGATAACCGCTTACCTCATTCCCAACACCTATAATTAAGAGGATTTAACTAATTAACGCGTATAACTTCGCTAATTAAATAAAGCAGTTAACGGAACTATTATAAAGTAAATTAGTATATACTTAAATAGTATAGGAATAGTATATAAATAAATAATAAGCTCCTATATAGGACTTTAAGGAAGGTAATATAGTTTACCTAAATATATAAAACCTAAAGACTTAACGACCCTTAAAGAAACTTAATTAGAAGTTTATAGACCTATACTAAATTAAAAAGAAGCTAAGCCTGTACGCTTATAAGCTTAAACTGCTAACTAAAATAAAAATATACCTAACGTTTTATATAAGCTTGCTATAACCTTTAAAGGGTAAACCCATAACTCGAGAAATGCCGCTACTACCTTTTATAATTATTAACAACGATAACAGTTCTTACTTTATTAACTTAATTAACGATATATAATAGAAAATATAATTTAAATAATTTAAACTCCTTATTAAATAGAAAGGATATATAATATAAACTTAGGAAACCTATAACTAGATTAAGACCAACGCGTCTTCCCTAGTAAAAGAATTCTATAAAGATTATCCTTTACGGCCTACTTTAGCTAAATAGATACAATATAAAGGTAAATAACTACCACTTAATATAAATATACGAAATATAGTAGCAGAAAGCTTAAAATTAAAAAGAACTTAAAATATGTTATAATATTTATAATACGATTACGTAATACGCAAGATATTAAAAAACATTAACCGCTAGTTAAAGTTATCTAATTAGTTAAATCTGCCTTGCTAAGACCTACTGTAAAGATATTAGTTCTGCTTACCGCTTTAACTAAGCTAATAGTAATTTTTTATTCTAGGGATAGAAAATCCTAATTAGTCTATTTAATAATTAAACCTAGTAAAACTCTATATTACTACCTAACGCAAAAACATAATATATGACGAAATTCTTAACTATTTTAAATTGTTTTAAACCTTTAGCTAAAGAGGGGAGGTACTATAACAGGACTAGCCTAGTTATAGGAGAAATGTCTTAATAAAATACTTAACAGATAAATTCTAACGCTTTAACTAAATTTTATAGAATTTTACTAGCTTAATTGACTTCTGTTAAGTTCTGCTAGATTAATCGAATTTTACTAAAGTCTATTAAAGACCGCGTGTGTATATGCCCACGTATTAACTACTAAGCCCCTAACTATTTAATTATATAACACTCTTGTTATTCCTTCTCTTCTTTACGTAACGTCTTGTTCTTAGCGAGAGCTATATACTCTTAGATTTAGATAGAATTTATATTATTCCTTTAAATCTTCCCTAAAGTCTCTTCGCGCCCTTATAAAGATAGATTATAAAAACCTAATAGGGTTCCTAATAATAAAAGAACTTAATCGTAAATAAGTTAGATGGGTAAAGATGCTTGCGGAATATTATTTTAAGATTTAGTATACTAAAGGAACTAAAAATACTAGGGTAGATACGTTAAGCAAAAATGCTAAATTATAGAATAATAAGAAACTATTAGGAGTAATACTATACAGAGATAACAACGGATTAATTAGGTATAATTACCCTAAGCTAGTAGTAACCTAAGAGGATAAAAAACTAGAAAAAGTCTATAAAACACCGGAAAGCTTTTAGATATAAAGAATTCTAAAAGCATAGCTAGAAGATCTATAGATAGGTATATATAAGAACTAAGAAGTAAAGTATATCCTAAGAAGTATCGTAGAGCATTTTATAGAAGATTTCTATAAGGGAATAACTTAAGGATATAATGGAGCAATAGGCTTATATAAGGGTACTTTTAGTCCCTTACTTAGCTACATCCTAGAAGCTCTTAGGGGCTGCTAAGGCTAGCCTTCGGCTAGGCCTTAGCTACCCCTTATAAGCTCCTCAGGCTTGCAGCCTCCTTCCTTCCCTATTGGTTTATCTCTCTCTCTCTATACTTAGGCTATTACCCACCCTCATTACTATATTGTCCTCTTCCATCGACTTTCCTTATAACTCATACTCGGCTTACCTACTCCCTACCGTACACCCTAGCAATGTGCCTTATAGCTTAGTATTAAGACTTTAAGAAGAATATATTATTAATAGAATCTAAAGTATAGCTAGAAAAGTAATAAAAGAGTATTTAGATTACTAAAGGAATAAACTAATAAGGTATAAGCTATATAGAAAGTTACAACCTATTAAAATACTAGAGAGACTATAGGAGGTTATATTATAGGACTTCATTATTAAGTTACTAAAGTTAAGAGATTTTATCCGGATAGGAGTATAACGCAACCCTAGTAATAGTAGATAAGTTAACTAAATAGGGCTACTTTATAGCATGCATAGAAGAAATTTTAGTAGAAGATATCGCTAAAATCTATATTAAGGAAGTATTCGCAAGACATAGAGTACCTAGTAAAATTATATTAGAGAGAGATCTAAGATTTATAGCAGTATTTTAGGAGGTATTCTTAGCGGAATAAGAAGTTAGAGTAGCAACTTCTACTATATATTATTCGCAAACGGACGGATAGATAGAAAGATTAAATTAGACGCTAGAACAGTATCTAAGGCACTATATTAATTATGCACAGAATAATTAGGTATCGTTATTATTAGTTATATAGTTTATATATAATATAACACTATAGGAGGAAATAGGCATATTACTATTTAAGGCGAATTATGGATATAAACTAAAAATATTATTATTACTACGGTAAGTAAAGAAAACGAGTAGTATAGCTAAAGAAATAATAAAGATACTAATAAATCTTTATATAGACCTTATAGAATTAGTAAAAAAGATATTATAACGCTAAGAGATCTAAGGGACTAGATTTTAAGGAGGGGGACAAAGTATAGCTACTATATAAAAATTTTAAGGGATCGTTCGGTTGCAAATGAGGTCCACATCATAATCTGTTCGATCTGTGCGTCTTTTAGTGTCGCCCGTTTTGTAATTAGTGGCGGCTACCACCGTGACTTAATTGAATCAGTAAATGAGTCGATCGTTCGGTAAGCCTCCAGATGAGACTCCATATTTGACTCCGCACAATGGGTTATTGATTTTAGTGGGCGATTTAAGTGACCCTCTGCCGCCGGGCCTCTATCGTGACTCCCTGCTTTAGTGTAGCAATGGAGCCTCCTCCACGGCCAATACCCTCTCGCCGGTTGACCTTTTCTACACCTGCGCCAACCTCCCGTACGAGCCGCAGTAGAGTTACCGCGACGCCCGCCGGAAACAAGCTTATCGCGATTACGAAGGTTAAGATAATGATATTATATGAGGCTTGCAAATGCGACAGCAGTATCGCGATTGGGGCGTGCGGAGTCGCCATATTATAAGAAGTCGTTACTTTGGCATATGCGAGAGCTCCAGAATCAATATGGAATATGGGGCAGGAGCTCGAGGC
>Ga0307515_10011427_pt1 | contig 16850 bp, 17 predicted proteins | sample 17_EM_MG_FD_194513 | JGI IMG/M metagenome (GOLD analysis project Ga0307515, IMG submission 194513) | Populus trichocarpa ectomycorrhiza microbial communities from riparian zone in the Pacific Northwest, United States - 17_EM | ecosystem: Host-associated > Plants > Roots > Unclassified | place... | reverse complement strand
CCGATCAAACAGGCCGGATACATATCAGCGACTTCCGACGTTCATGCGAAACTCACTTGCGAAACGCAGCCGGTCCATACATTGAGCCAACAGAATGGCTCCCAATAGCTGCGACACGCTTTAGCGGGATGTCTCTGATAAGCGTCCGGAGCCACGTTCACAAGGGCAGTGATGGAAAGGCTCTACTTGGCTACAATGGTCTCGCCTGTCTCCTTCGAATTCCTCGCGCGCACTGCGCGATACGCCTCGACGATTGCATCGGCATTGATCTCCGCCTGTTCGAGATCGGTCTGATAATTGCACACCGAAAGCCGCATCACCTGCCGGCCGCGCCACTTCGCTGCTCCCGCAAACAGCCGCCCGTCCCTCTGTAGTTCGGCGACGGTTTCCACTGTCATGGTATCGCCGGCATCGTCGCCGAGATGAGCGCCGAAGCGGATGACCGCCTGGTTGAGCACGACGTCGTTGAGCACGCTAATGCCCGTCTCGCGCGTCACGAGTTCGGCTATCCGGCGCGCGGCCGCACAGTTCCGTTCGACCATATTGGCAATTCCATCGCGGCCGAGATGCTTGATCACCGCCCAGGTGGCGAATCCCCTCGCCCGGCGGGAGAGTTCCGGCACATAATGCGAGGGATCACGCTCATCCTCGGCAGCAGCCGGCAGGTAGCTTGCGGCGATCGTCATGGCGCGGCGGTGCACGGCCTCGTTGCGGACGATGGCGTAGCCGCAGTCATACGGTGTCTGGAGCCATTTGTGGCCGTCGGTCGCCCAGCTGTCGGCAAATTCGACTCCCTTGGTCAAGTGCCGGTGCGCAGACGTCACCTGCGCCCAGAGGCCAAAGGCGCCATCGACATGGACCCAAGCGCCCTTCGCCTTCGCCATCGGAACGATTGCCGCGAAATCGTCGAAAGCGCCGGTATTGATCTGGCCGGCTTGCAGGATCACGATAACGGGTCCTTCGACCGCTCCGATCACGCGTTCGAACGCCGGCACCATCATCCGCCCCTGTTCATCTGTCGGTACGCGGACGATGCGGTCGTGACCAAGGCCAAGGAATTGGAGTGTGGAAAACACCGTCGTATGCGCGTCGTCGCCGATGATGACGCTGATCGGCGGCGCGCCGAACAGGCCCCTGCGGTCAGAATCCCAGCCAGCCTGTTCGAGAACGGCGCTGCGGGCGGCGGCAAGGCTCGTGAAATTCGCCATCGTGGCGCCCGTTACGAAGCCTACCGACGATGTCGGCGGCAGACCGAGCATTTCCACCAGCCAGCGTCCGGCGATCAGCTCAGCCGCCGCTGCCGACGGCGTCGCAATGTGATTGCCGGCATTCTGGCCCCAGGCCGATGTCAGCATGTCGGCGGCGACGCCAACGGGATGGGAGCCGCCGATGACCCATCCGTGAAAGCGCGGGCCGGTCATGGCATGCAGGCCCGGCTCCGCTTTTTCAACCAGTTCGCGAATGACGATATCGCCAGAAGTACCGCCCTCGGGCAGCGGCTCGGAAAACGCATCGACGCAGCCGGCATACATCCGCGCCGGATGATGCGGCCGTGCGGCCGCGCCCTCGCGAAAACGAGCGGCCTCGTGCGCGGCTTGGGAAAAAAGAGCGGCGATATCCATGGCGTCCTCCCGATCGGCATCAAGGCCTCATGCGGGAGTTTCCAATAACCACCTCAGTGCCGCAACCCGAAAATATCAGGCGCGAATGGCGCTCAGGCGACCGCCTTCGCCAGCATCTTCTCGCGTGCGGCCCTCAGCCGGGCGAAATCATCGCCGGCATGGTGCGAGGAGCGGGTCAGCGGGCTCGAAGCCACCATCAGGAAGCCCTTCGTGTAGGCGACCGTTTCATAGGACTTGAACTCCTCGGGCGTCACGAAGCTCATCACCTGATGGTGCTTGCGGGTGGGCTGCAGGTACTGGCCGATGGTGAGGAAATCGACATCGGCGACGCGCAGGTCGTCCATCAGCTGCAGCACTTCGTTGCGCTCTTCGCCGAGGCCAACCATGATGCCTGACTTGGTAAACATGGTGGGGTCGAGTTCCTTGACCCGCTGCAAAAGCCGGATCGAGTGGAAATAGCGCGCGCCGGGACGCACCGTCAGATAGTTCGACGGCACTGTTTCGAGATTGTGGTTGAAGACATCGGGCTTGGCGGCCACGACACGTTCAAGCGCGCCGGGCTTGCGCAGGAAATCCGGGGTCAGGATCTCGATCGTCGTCAGCGGCGACGTCTCGCGGATCGCCCGGATCACCTGTTCGAAATGTTCGGCGCCACCATCATCGAGATCGTCGCGATCGACGGAGGTAATGACGACATGGGAGAGGCCCATCTTCTTGACGGCCTTGGCGACATTGGCGGGTTCTTCGCGGTCGAGCTCCAAGGGCCGGCCGGTCGCGACGTTGCAGAAGGCGCAGGCGCGGGTGCAGATTGCACCCATGATCATGAAGGTGGCGTGCTTCTTGTCCCAGCACTCGCCGATATTGGGGCAGCCGGCCTCCTCGCAGACGGTGACGAGATTGTTTTCCTTCACCAGCGCTTTGGTCTCTTGGTAGCCCTTGGAGACCGGCGCTCTGACCCTAATCCAATCAGGCTTGCGCAGCACTTCCTGATCCGGTCGATGGGCCTTTTCAGGGTGCCGGACGCGCTTTTCAAGGCTCACAGTGTCGAGAATGGTGACCATCAGATTCCCTGCCGACGCAAAAACGAGGCCGCGACGACACGCGCCACGGCCTCATTTGAAATAGTTCTAAAATTCGTAAAATTCAACCGCGCCTGAGCATGCGCCCCAGCGCGATCAGGATGCAGGCGCCGATGAAGCCTATGATCAGATAGGCGATCCAGCCCGTGTAGCCGACGTTCAACAGTGACCCGAGAATGAAGTTCAAGAGAGCTGCACCTATGATGCCGAGAATGATGTTCATGAACAAGCCCATATTGGACTTCATGAACATTTCCGCCAGCCATCCGGCGAGGCCGCCGATGATGATTGCCGCGATCCAACCTACGCCATTGAGTTCCATGGAAAATCCCCGATTCTTGAATGCTTGACGCTTCAAGAACGCAAAAGCCGGGAATTTGTTCCATCGGGGCGTGTGTCATCAGGCGTTCAGCGCCCTGCCATAGGCGTCGAGCACGCTTTCCTTCAGCGTCTCGGAAATGGTCGGATGCGGGAAGATCGTGTGCATCAATTCTTCCTCTGTCGTTTCGAGATTCATCGCCACGACGAAGCCCTGAATCAGCTCGGTGACCTCGGCGCCGACCATATGCGCGCCCAGCAGTTCGCCGGTCTTCTTGTCGAAGATCGTCTTGACCATGCCCTGGTCCTCGCCAAGCGCGATGGCCTTGCCGTTGGCGACGAAGGGGAAACGGCCGACGCGGATGTCGCGGCCCTCCGCCTTGGCCCTAGCTTCGGTGAGGCCAACGGAAGCGACCTGCGGGTGGCAATAGGTGCAGCCAGGGATCTTGAGCTTGTCCATGGGGTGGACGTTCGGCAGTCCGGCGATCTTCTCGATGCAGATCACCGCCTCATGCTCGGCCTTGTGGGCCAGCAATGGAGGACCGGCGACATCGCCGATGGCATAAATGCCCGGCACATTGGTCTTGCCGTAGCCATCGATGGCGATGAAGCCGCGATCGGTCTTCACGCCGAGTGCTTCAAGGCCGATATTCTCGACATTGGCCTGAACGCCGACGGCGGAGATCATGCGATCAGCGGTGATCTCTACCGTCTTGCCATCCTTGGTCTCGATCATGGCGGTAATTGAATTCGCGCCCTTGGTGACCTTCGCCACCTTTGCCTCGAGCAGGATCTTCATGCCCTGCTTGTCGAACTGCTTTTTCGCCAGCGCTGAAATTTCGGCATCCTCGACCGGCATGACCTGGCTCATGATCTCCACCACGGTCACATCGACACCCATGGTGCGGTAAAAGCTGGCGAATTCGATGCCGATGGCGCCCGAACCCATGACCAGCAGCGATTTCGGCATTTCATCCGGCTTCATCGCCTCGAAATAGGTCCAGATCAGCTTGCCGTCGGGCTCGATGCCCGGCAGCGCGCGTGGCCGGGCGCCGGTGGCGATGACGATGTGCTTGGCGGTGTAGGTGCCCTCGCCCAGCGTGTTCTTCGGCAGCGGCGCCTGCGGCTCGACCGGCTTCTTGGTCGTCTTGGAAACGACGATTTCGCCCGGTTTGGTGAGCTTGGCCTCACCCCAAATCACATCGACCTTGTTCTTCTTCATCAGGAAGCCGACGCCGCCATTCATGCGCTGGGCGATGCCGCGTGAGCGGGCGACGATGGCCTTGAGATCGGGCGATACGGTGCCTTCGATCTTTAAGCCATAATCGCCGGCATGCTTGGCATAGTGATAGATCTCGGCGGAGCGTAAGAGCGCCTTGGTCGGGATGCAGCCCCAGTTCGAGCAGATGCCGGCGAGATGCTCGCGCTCGACGATCGCGGTCTTCAGCCCGAGCTGTGCCGCCCGGATCGCGGCGATGTAGCCGCCCGGACCGGACCCGATAACAATGACGTCATAAGCATTCGACATGGACGCTTCCACTCCTTCGTTGCGCCCTCGCCCATCGGCGAGGCCTGTTACGGGAGTGGAAGCGGCGCGGCTATTGCCCGATCTGTTCCGCTTCCGGCTCGTGATGAGCCAGCATCCCGTAGATTTCGTCCTTGAGCCGCATCCGCTCCTTGCGCATCCCCGTGATGGCGAAGTCGTCGGCCGGCTCGATATTCGTCTCGGCGCGGTGTAGTGCGCGGTTGACGTTGTGGTATTCCTCAAACAGCCTTGCGAAATGCCCATCGGTCTCTTTCAGATGGTGCATCAGCGCGACATGTTGCGGAAACTCGACTGCCAGTTCGTGCGGTGTGTTGGCCATGGGACATCTCCTTTATTGATATCCGCAATTCTAGGCCAACAGCATTCTTCCTCCATTGATCCTGATCAAGTCACATCCCGAGCATCATACGGACGATGGGCTCCAGGCCGCGCCCGATGGCAATCGTGTTCTCGGCATCGAGGTGAATACCGTCGATCGGCGTGGTCTTGGCAACCGCGCCGGCATCAAAAAAGCCGCAGCCGAGATCGTCGGCGAGGTCGCGATAGACCGAAGCGAGGTTGCGGCTTTCGTCGATCCGGCCCGCGAACATCGGCCCGAGCAGCGCGTGATCCGTTTCGCAGAAGGGCGGCGGCGAGACGAGCAGGATTTCCGGCTCGCTTTCCATGCCCATCGGCCAGGCGTGGTGGCGGATGATCTCCACCAGACGCGTAATGCCATGGCCGACGATCACCGCATTGTTGGCGAAAACCGGCTTCAGGTCGTTGGTGCCGAGCAGGATGATGATCAGGTCGAGCGGCGCATGGGTTTCGAGCAGAGTCGGCAGCAGGCGCGCGCCATTGCGATCGCAATCGGCCGTGTGGTCATCATAGACCGTCGTGCGGCCGTTCAAACCTTCCGGAATGACGCGCACGCCGTGGCCGAGGCCCTTCTGGAGCACGGAGGACCAGCGATTTTCATAAGCGTGGCGGGTGCCGTTTTCCGCATCCACGCCCCAGGTCAGGCTGTCGCCAAAGCAGAGAACGGTCTTCATTTCAAATATCATCCTCCTTTGAATCCGCTTCATCAAGCAACTTACTGGATATTATCTCCATTAAATCGGTTATCTCGTTGAGCAATTCGGCCCTCATTCCGATATATTCAGCATTGCGCTCAAGACGTGCTTGGTATTTGGCAAACCATCGCCCGGTTTCTTTTCCAACGTGCGGCTTCATTTCAATAAGCGTGGTTTTGGCGGACTGAAGATTGTCAAGATCCACATCATTTCGGATCCGCAACGCTTCCAAGAGCGACAAGAAGTCACTTGGATAAATTACATTGGCGGAGGCCAAGCTTCGAAATTTGTCCCGTAGCTCTTCCAATTTCTTCAGATCCGAAAATTTATCGGTCTGTGTGACTAATCTTCTAGTTAACCTCCCAAGACTAGAAATTCCGAAAATGGAAAGCAAGGCTACAATGATGCTCAAAATTTCTGGTACGATTGCAAGTGGAACGCTCATTTAAATTGCTCCAACAACCGCCTCACCTTAATTGAAAGAACTGCAGCGAGAATAATCATTAATATATTTGCAATTACCTCGGTCCACCCAACCGAATAGGTGCTATTTATGGACTTGGAAATGTTTATAACAAAAGTCGTGAAATATATAAATGCGAGGAATACGACGCATATCAGCCAGACAAGTATGGTACGTTTGGCCTCATCATTCAGCTTTTCACGGCTCACATCCATCATTAGCTCGAAAGCCTCGACTAGGCACACAGTCGCTACAGACGTTGCAATGAATGTAATTGATGGCAACACTGGCTTATACGCTGCGGCCACCGACAAATCCGCGCCTGCAAAGATCAAACCGAGAGGTAGCCCGGCACAACCTACAATTATGCCCACTACCCACACGATTTCCTTGACAGAGAGATTTTTCACACCAGCATGCCCATCGGGTTCTCGATATACCGCTTGAACGCCCCGAGCAGTTCCGCACCCAGCGCGCCGTCCACGGCACGGTGGTCGGTCGAGAGCGTCACGGTCATCACCTGGGCGATCACCATCTGCTTGTTCTTGACGACGACGCGCTCCTGGCCCGCTCCCACCGCGAGGATGGTGGCATGCGGCGGGTTGATGACGGCGGCGAAGTTGGAGACGCCCATCATGCCCATATTGGACACAGAAGTCGTGCCGCCTTGATACTCCTCAGGCTTCAGCTTGCGTTCCTTGGCGCGCTTGCCGAGATCTTTCATCTCGTTTGAGATGGCCGACAGGCTCTTGAGTTCGGCATGGCGGATGATCGGGGTGATCAGGCCGCCCGGGATCGAGACCGCGACGCCGACATCGGAATGCTTGTGCTTGACCATGTTGGTATCGGTCCAGGAGACATTGGCATCCGGCACATCGCGCAACGCCAGCGCCATGGCCTTGATCACCATGTCGTTGACCGAGAGCTTGTAAGCCGGCTTATCATCCTTCTTCGGAGCGGCATCGTTGAGCTGGGCGCGGAGCGCCAGCAGCGCATCGAGTTCGCAATCGACCGAGACGTAGAAATGCGGGACCGTCTGCTTGGATTCGGTCAGGCGGCGCGCGATGGTCTTGCGCATACCATCATGCGGCACGAGTTCGTAGGAGCCCTGCTCGAACAGCTTGAGCACGGATTCCTCGGAAGCGCCCTTGGGCGCTGCCGCCGGTGCCGCCTGTCCAACGGACGGGGTGGCGGCAGGGGCTGCCTTGGCGCCGCCGGAGGAGACAGCCTGCTCCACATCCGACTTCACGACGCGGCCATGCGGGCCGGAGCCCGAGATCGCCGAAATATCGAGCCCGGCCTCCTTGGCGAGACGCCGCGCCAGCGGCGAGGAGAAAGTGCGCTCACCGGATTTTGCCTGCGGCGGAGAACCCATCGGGCTGGCAAACGCACCGCCGGTCACGACGTCGGATTTGGGTGCGGCGGCGGGCGCAGGCATCGCGGCGGCAGGTGCCGGAGCGGCCTCGGCCTTCGCCGGGGCAGCGCCACCGCCGGATGCCGCGGCCTTCAGATCCTCGCCTTCGCCGGCGAGGATGGCGATCACGGCGTTGACCTTGACGCCTTCGGTGCCAGCGGGAACGAGGAGCTTGGCAATCGTGCCCTCATCGACGGCTTCGACCTCCATCGTCGCCTTGTCGGTCTCGATCTCGGCGATCACGTCGCCAGACTTGACGCTATCGCCTTCCTTGACCAGCCATTTGGCGAGGTTGCCCTCTTCCATGGTCGGCGAAAGGGCAGGCATGGTGATATTGATGGGCATGACCTTGCCTCCCGTTACTTGTAGCAGACGGCTTTGACCGCATCGACGACTTCGCCGACATTCGGCAGAGCCAGCTTTTCGAGATTGGCCGCATAGGGCATCGGAACATCCTTGCCGGCGATGGTGATGACAGGCGCATCGAGATAGTCGAAGGCCTCGCGGCTCACCCGGTTGGCGATGAAATCGCCGACCGACGACTGCGGATAGCCTTCCTCGACGGTGACAAGGCGGCCGGTCTTCTTGACCGATTCGATGATCGCCGGAAGATCCATCGGGCGGATGGTGCGGAGGTCAATCAGCTCGACATCGATGCCGATCTTCTCAAGCTCGGCGATCGCCTTGAGTGCGTAGGTCATGCCGATGCCCCAGGAGACCATGGTGACATCCTTGCCGGCGCGGTGCAGTCGCGCCTTGCCGATCGGCAGCAGGAAATCGTCCATCTTGGGCACGTCGAAGGTCTGGCCGTAGAGGATCTCGTTTTCCAGGAAGATGATCGGGTTGGGATCGCGGATCGCGGATTTGAGCAGGCCCTTGGCATCGGCGGCCGTATAGGGCTGCACCACCTTGAGGCCCGGAATGTGGCTGTACCATGCGGCGTAATCCTGGCTGTGCTGGGCCGCGACGCGGGCGGCCGCGCCATTCGGCCCACGGAACACCATCGGCGCGCCCATCTGGCCGCCGGACATATAGAGCGTCTTGGCGGCGGAATTGATGATCTGGTCGATCGCCTGCATGGCGAAGTTGAAGGTCATGAATTCGACGATCGGCTTGAGGCCGGCCATCGCGGCGCCGACGCCCAGACCGGCAAAGCCATGCTCGGTGATCGGGGTATCGACCACGCGCTTGGCGCCGAATTCCTGCAGCAGGCCTTGCGTCACCTTGTAGGCGCCCTGATATTCGGCGACTTCCTCGCCCATGACGAAGACATCGGGATCGCGGCGCATTTCCTCGGCCATCGCGTCGCGCAAGGCTTCGCGGACAGTGGTCGGGACCATTTCGGTGCCTGCGGGGATCGACGGATCGGCGGGGATGTCCGCCTTGGGTGCTGCCGGAACCGGTACGGAGGCGGCCGACGCCGGCGCTTCGTTTGCAACGGGAGCCGGAGCCGCTTCAGCCTTCGGCGCGGGCGCCTTGACGTCGGATGCGCTCTCGCCATCCTGCAACAGGATCGCGATCGGTGCGTTGACCTTCACGCCTTCGGTTCCGGCGGCGACAAGCTGCTTGCCGAGCACGCCTTCATCGACGGCTTCGACTTCCATCGTCGCCTTGTCGGTTTCGATTTCAGCGATGACGTCGCCGGATTTCACGGTGTCGCCTTCATTCTTCACCCATTTGGAGAGGGTACCCTCCTCCATCGTGGGCGAAAGCGCTGGCATGAGAATCTCTATCGGCATTGGTTCCTCACCTCTTATTGTCCCGGTTCGGGTCGCGCGGCTCACGCGCTCCTGAACTTAACCCAAACCAGCGCGGCTGCCCCCGCGATGATGATTGTAATGATCAGCTTCTGCGCGGCGCGATACCAGAGCGGCGGCGCGCCATATTTAGCCTCATGATCAATTCTCTGCCGCAGCCGCGCCGATCGCGTATCCATGAAATCGACCAGTTGCCTGGCATATGCGAACATCGAGTGAACCGAGTGCCAGAAGTACCAACCGAACAGTGCCAACAGCAGCAGCCCGAAGACAATCCAACCGGCGCCCGAGGCCTGGCTCAACGCTTAGGCCTCAAGCAGGATATCGGTATAGAGCTCGGAAACATCCGGTTCCTTGTCGGCCTGAGCGAAATCGGCGGCGTCGGCGACGATGTCGCGCACATCCTTGTCGATCGCCTTGAGATCGTCCTCGCTCGCCCACTTCTTCTCAAGCAGCCGCGCGCGGACCTGCTCGATCGGGTCGTGCTCGGAGCGCATCTTCTGCACTTCGTCCTTGGAGCGGTATTTCGCGGGATCCGACATGGAGTGACCACGATAGCGATAGGTCATCATTTCCATGATCATCGGACCCTTGCCGCTGCGGGCATGTTCCGCAGCCTCGTCGGTCGCGGCCTTGACGGCGCGGACATCCATGCCATCGACCTGCATGCCGGGAATGTTGAAGGAAGCGCCACGATGGGAGAAATCCGTCTGCGCCGACGCGCGGCTGACCGAGGTGCCCATGGCGTAGCGGTTGTTTTCCACCACATAGATCACCGGCAGCTTCCAGAGGGCAGCCATGTTGAAGCTCTCGTAGACCTGGCCCTGATTGGCCGCGCCATCGCCGAAGAAGGCGCATGAAACACTGCCGTTGCCGCGATACTGGTTGGCGAAGCCGAGACCGGTCCCGAGCGACACCTGAGCGCCGACGATGCCGTGGCCGCCGTAGAAATTCTTCTCCTTGGAGAACATATGCATGGAGCCGCCCTTGCCCTTGGACAGGCCGCCCCGGCGTCCGGTGAGCTCGGACATCACGCCGCGCGGGCTCAAGCCCATGGCCAGCATGTGGCCGTGGTCGCGGTAAGCAGTGATCATCTGGTCGCCGTCCTTCAGCGCCATCTTCATGCCTATCACAACGGCTTCCTGGCCGATGTACAGGTGACAGAAACCGCCGATGAAGCCCATGCCGTAGAGCTGGCCGGCCTTTTCCTCGAAGCGGCGGATCAGCAGCATCTCGCGATATGCCTTGAGTTCGTCATTTTTGTCGAACTCGGCGATCGCGGGCGCCTTGGCCTCGCTCTTCTGATTTTTGCCGGCGGCGGGTTTGCGAGCGGTCAGCGTCGCGGTCTTTCGCGTTGCCATACAATCCTCCCTTTCGAGCTTCGAATTGTGGGGAGGATAGAGAATAAAACCTGATGCAGCAATGCCATAAATGCATGGCACACATTCGTATTAAGTCACTGAAATGTCATATAAATTCTAGTATTAACTGAATTTGAGTTAAGGCCGACTGCGATGCAGCATATTATCGCTGCAATGCACACAATTCAAATCAATAGCTTACTTGAAAATCACGATTTCGTCGCTGCGGGCGACGTTGAGCGAATAGCGCGCCTTCTCGTCGAGCATATCTTTCTCGATCGATCCGTCGCTCATCAGCGAAACCTGGCGCTCAAGCTCTCGGCGGGCCTTGACCAGCCCATCCAGCTCGGCGACGCGTTCAAGGCGGCGGCGTTCGAAATCCTTGGCGGCGTCCATGCCGAGGTCGCCGTGGACGATATGATAGCCGAAATAGGAGAAGAAACCAGCGGCGAGGATCGGGGTCACGAAACGTCCGAAATTCCGCTGCTTATGCTGCTTGGTCCACATGAAGATGCCTTGATACGCAATACGATGGAATCACCATGAATCAAAATGTTTAAGCAAGCGTTGACCATGAATCCGGGGCCAAAAATAAATCCGGGCGGCATCGCTGCCGCCCGGATTCGTAAGTGATTCAAATTGCTTAGCTCTTGAGGATCGCGCGGCCTTCATAGCGTGCAGCCGAGCCCAGTTCCTGCTCGATGCGGATGAGCTGGTTATACTTGGCGGTGCGGTCGGAACGCGCCAGCGAGCCGGTCTTGATCTGTCCGCAATTGGTGGCGACGGCGAGGTCGGCGATCGTCGAATCCTCGGTTTCGCCCGAGCGGTGCGACATGACGGCGGTATAACCGGCCTTGTGCGCCGTCTCGACGGCTTCGAGCGTCTCGGTCAGCGAGCCGATCTGGTTGACCTTGACCAGGATCGAATTGGCGACGCCCATTTTGATGCCGTCGGTGAGGCGCTTGGTCTGGGTGACGAACAGGTCGTCGCCGACGAGCTGGACCTTCTTGCCGCAGAGATCGGTCAGCGTCTTCCAGCCGTCCCAATCGTCCTCGGCCATGCCGTCCTCGATCGAGGCGATCGGGTAGCGGGCGGCGAGATCAGCGAGATATTGCGCCATTTCGCCGGGCTCGCGGACCTTGCCCTCGCCTTCCATATTGTACTTGCCGTCCTTGAAGAATTCCGTCGAGGCGCAATCGAGGCCGAGGAAGACGTCTTCGCCAGGTCGGTAGCCGGCCTTTTCGATCGACTTCATGATGAAATCGAGCGCATCCGGGGCGCTTGCGAGGTTCGGCGCGAAACCGCCCTCATCGCCGACATTGGTGTTGTGGCCGCCGGCATGCAGCTCCTTCTTCAGCGTGTGGAAGATTTCCGAACCCATGCGAACGGCGTCGCGCAGCGTTTCGGCGCCGACCGGCAGGATCATGAATTCCTGGAAATCGATCGGATTGTCGGCATGCGCGCCGCCATTGATGATGTTCATCATCGGGACGGGAAGCGTGTGGGCATTGACGCCGCCGACATAGCGGTAAAGCTGCAGGCCCGAGGCAAGTGCGCCGGCCTTGGCGACGGCGAGCGAGACGCCAAGGATGGCATTGGCGCCGAGACGGCCCTTGTTCGGCGTGCCGTCGAGTTCAATCATCGCGGCGTCGATATCGCGCTGGTTTTCGGCTTCCATGCCGGAGATCGCTTCGAATATCTCGGTATTGACCGCTTCCACGGCCTTTTCGACGCCCTTGCCGAGATAGCGCTTGCCGCCGTCGCGCAGTTCGACCGCCTCATGCGCGCCGGTCGACGCGCCCGATGGGACCGCGGCGCGGCCGAGGCTGCCGTCTTCCAGAAGCACATCGACCTCGACCGTGGGGTTGCCACGGCTGTCGAGAATTTCCCTGGCCAGAATATCGATGATGGCGGTCATTGGCTTATCCTTGTGGGTGATTGCTGAGTCGGGATTTCATTAGACGAGATTTGCAAAATTACAATGGCGGCGCGGAAATTCGCCGGACGGGCACGATGCCGACTCCCGCTACCCGCCTGCGGTCATTGGCGCACAGGCGAAGTGTTTCAAGTTAAAACCAAGTATTAACCATAAAGTCCTACCGTAAGATCATAATTGCGGATTCGCGGACCGCGTTCCGGGAACAAAATGGCGCGGGATTGCGCCACTGGGGATCAACAGATGGCGTTCACCATTGCCAAAAACCTTGTGATCGGCGGCATTGCGGTATCGATCGGCATGTTTGCTTCATTTGGCCTGCAGCAGGCCGCGCTGCAGCGCCTCAAGGTCAATGGACCCGTCTACGAACAGGTGATCTACGGCAAGGACCTGATCGCCGACATATTGCCACCGCCGCTCTTCGTCGTCGAATCCTACATGCTGTCCTTCGAGGCCGGCGAATTTCCGGAACTGGCGGAGGCCAATCTCGCCAAGATCGCCAAGCTGAAGTCCGCTTACGAAGACCGGCGCGCCTATTGGAAGACCACGCGCCTGCCTCAAGCGCTTAAGGACGAGCTAGACAATGAAGTGATCGCCAAGGGCGATGCCTTCTGGGCGGTGATGGATAACGAGATCATTCCCGCGCTCAAAGCCAAGGACAGCGCCAAGGTCGCGACGGCCACGGGCAATCTTCGGACCGTCTTTCATACCCATCAGGATGCGGTAGAGAAGCTCGTCACCAATTCCGACACGTTCCTCAAGGGCGAAGAGCGAAATGCGGGTGGGGAAATCCAGACATGGACAGCTGCCGCGACTGCTGCGGCGCTTGGCTCGTTTCTCCTTTTGCTGAGCGGGCTTTACCTGTTGCGCCGGAAGACAATCCTGCCGATATCAGGCATGGAGGCCTATATGGGCAAGATCGCGGACGGTGACTATTCGGCCGAAGTGCCTTACGCCGACCGACAGGACGAGATCGGAAAAATGGCGAAGGCGGTGGCGGTCTTCCGGCAGAACTCGCTCGAGCGAAGGGAGGTCCACCAGCGCGCCGCCGAAGCCAAGGAAGCCGAGATCGAACGCGAGCGGCAAATGGCTGCGGAAAAGGCAGCCGAGCAAGCTGAGCGCAACGAAGTAATCCGGCATCTGACGGAAGCGTTGAGCGAGCTGTCACGCGGCAATCTCGAATACCGTATCGGACGGCGTTTTTCCGCCGCTTACGAAATGCTGCGTAGCCAATTCAATGCGAGCCTGGATACGCTTTCCGCATCGATGCGGGAGATTACCGAGGCGACCGGCCAGTTGCGCAGTTCTTCGGCCGAAATTGCCAATGCGACCGACGACCTTTCGAAGCGCAGCGAAAAGCAGGCTACCACGATCGAAGAGACCGCGGCGGCGCTCGAACAGATCACGGCGAATGTACAGAATTCGTCCTCGCGCGCCGTCGAGGCCGGCAAGATGATGGCCGAGACGAGCCGTGGCGCCGAACACTCGGCAGGCATCATGCGCGAAGCGATCCAGGCGATGGAAAAGATCGCCGGCTCCTCGGGCCAGATCGGCCAGATCATCAATGTGATCGACGAGATCGCCTTCCAGACCAATCTTCTCGCGCTTAACGCCGGTGTCGAGGCGGCGCGCGCGGGGGAGGCCGGCAAGGGCTTTGCCGTCGTGGCGCAGGAGGTGCGCGAGCTCGCTTCCCGCTCGGCCAATGCGGCGAAGGAAATCAAGGTGCTGATCTCGGCTTCCTCGGATCAGGTCTCGGCCGGCGTGGCGCTGGTCAACCGCACGGGCACGTCGCTGTCGGAGATCGAGGGACAGGTGGCGAGAGTCACCGGGCTGATCGGCGCCATCGTCACCGCCTCGCAGGAACAGTCCACCGCGATCGGCGAGATCAATGCCTCGGTCAGCACGATGGACGCGGTGACGCAACAGAATGCCGCGATGGCGGAAGAGACCAATTCCGCCTGCCAGGGGCTGAACGAACAGGCCCAGGCGCTGGAGCGGATCATCGAACGTTTCCGCGGTGCAAATGCGCCGGTGAGCGGCAGGGTTTCTCGCGCGGCCTGATATTCCAAGCGTTTCAAAGAACACGGCCGGCCGATGCGCCGGCCTTTTGCTGTCACGCCGCCTTGGCGATGTCGTCGATGGCGATGAGTTTTTCCAGCAGCGCCGGCATGTCCTCGAGGCGCACCATGTTGGGACCGTCGGAAGGGGCGTTGTCGGGGTCCTGGTGGGTTTCCATGAAGACGCCGGCGACGCCGACCGCTATGGCCGCGCGGGCCAGAACCGGCACCATGGCGCGGTCGCCGCCTGACGAAGCGCCCTGCCCACCCGGTTGCTGCACGGAATGGGTGGCGTCGAAGACGACGGGCGCACCCATCGCGGCCATGATCGGCAGCGAGCGCATGTCGGACACCAGCGTGTTGTAGCCGAAGGAGGCGCCGCGCTCGCAGAGCAGGATGTTGGGGTTGCCGCTATCGTTCAACTTGGCCAGCACGTTCTTCATGTCCCAAGGGGCGAGGAACTGGCCCTTCTTGACATTGACGACGCGGCCGGTCTTGGCGGCAGCAACCAGGAGATCGGTCTGGCGCGATAGGAAGGCCGGGATCTGCAGGATATCGACGACCGGGGCAACCTCGGCGCATTGCTCCTCGGTATGGATGTCAGTGAGGACGGGGAAGCCATATTCCTTCTTGAGGTCAGCGAAGACTTCGAGCGACTTTTCAAGGCCGATGCCGCGCTTGCCCGTCAGCGAGGTGCGGTTGGCCTTGTCGAAGGAGGATTTGTAGACGAGGCCGAGGCCGAGCTTGCCGCAGATTTCCACGAGCTTGCCCGCCATCATGAAGGCATGGTCACGGGTCTCCATCTGGCAGGGGCCGGCGATCAGCGTGAAACGGCCGGCATTGGAAAAGCTGACCTTTTTGGCACCCTCGCCGGCGGTGACGACTGCATTGGTCTTCGACATAGTTCTCACTCCGAAAATGCGAAAAGGACGCCCTGACCGGGCGCGTGCGGCACGACGATCATGCTGCGGGATTTCAGATGCAGGATGCCGGCCTCGACAAGCACCCGCTCGGTGACCGCGAGATCCGAAACCTTGAAGACGACCGCTTCGCCGCGCAAGCCGCGTTCCGCCGACATGGACAGGCCGAACAGCAGCCTCAGTTCGAGCGGATCGAACACCATGATGTCGGTATTGGCTGAATTGACCACCAAGACATCGAGATCGTCCGCGACGTTATCCTGGCCGGTCACCGCCTGGAGATAGCCTGAAAAATCGAGCGGTTCCTGTTCGGACAGCACCACGGTGCGGATCCCGATCACGCCATTGGCGTGCGTTTCCAGCGCCGTGCGATCGGATGGCGGCATGTTGATGCGTTCGCAGGTGAAGGCGAAGAAATCCGGCGCGCGCAGATCGGCGGCGAAGGAGAGTTTGAAGCTCGCCGTGATTTCCGAACCGTCGGGGAATTTCATCACCCGGGAAAAGGTCAGCTGATCGCCCGCCGAAATGCCCTCGGCCTTGAATGCCGCATGATCGGCATCGGCGTCATGCGTGCCCATGACGATCGCGGACAGACCCTCGGGGCCATTGCGGAAGCGGAAGGCCTGATCTCGGGCGGTGAACTGGTTGCCTGATCTGGCGGAGGCAAGCGTCTCTTCTTCGCTGGCCACGCCGAGCGGTTCGAGATAGGTCTTGTCGGCAAAAAAGACACAGGCGTTTTCAGTGCCGAAGGGATGGCGCGCATCGGCCGCGACCGTGAAGCCGAGCCGCGCCAGCCGCCCGCGCGCGGTCGCGATATCGGTGACCGGAAGCACCAGGTGATCAAGCGGGCGGACGGGCATGCGAGTCCTCCAGGATTTCGTCGCCGCCCTTTCGCATGATTGGGGGCAAGGGATCAAGGGGAATGCGGTGGGCAGCAAGCTCGCCCCCCTCTGGCCTGCCGGCCATCTCCCCCACAGGGCAGAGGGGGGCGAACTGGTTCCAGCGAAACTGATTTGATCTCATCTTCCCTCAAAACACACCTCTCCGTTCACGCGGGCGATTTCGCTCCGTGGTTTGACCATTGATGTCCCCGATCTTCCCGCTTGCGCATGAGAGATCGGCCGGGGCACGTCTCCGTGCCGAGTTATATGACCGCTTTCGCGGCCGTTAAGACACGTCGCCGTGCCCCGTCAAACGGTGTCTCCATCCCCGAACTCGCCAGCACTGCCCCCGTTGTCCCGCAGCCATTGAGGAGCCTTGGGGAACGATCATGTGTGCGCTACAGCGCACGTCCGGGGCGAAACTCAGTGTTTCCACTGCCGTCC
>Ga0307515_10011426_pt1 | contig 16850 bp, 13 predicted proteins | sample 17_EM_MG_FD_194513 | JGI IMG/M metagenome (GOLD analysis project Ga0307515, IMG submission 194513) | Populus trichocarpa ectomycorrhiza microbial communities from riparian zone in the Pacific Northwest, United States - 17_EM | ecosystem: Host-associated > Plants > Roots > Unclassified | place... | reverse complement strand
AGTTAACTAATTCATCTACCCATAGACAATGTACCTGGTGCACCACCACCTGAAGATACTCCCGACGAAGAAACGATAGACCCCCAGAAGACTGATCTGACTTGTACCCCTGATCCAACATAGACGAGGGCTCATAGGCAGGTAGTTGGAGTGGAAAACGCGGCGGGGAAAGCATATGGCAAAGCAACTGGATTGTACAACAAGCATCGCAAGTACTCAGAACAATGAAATCCATGGCATCCTTTTCAGTCAGCACACGACTTTCAACAAGCTCAATCATTTAGCCAGCAAACGAAAATGTGGATAGATCAACATCTGAGGCGTGGACTGGACAACTTCAACATCGAATCATTTCAATCAGCAGATGCTCTACGAAACCTCCTCTCTAGACTCGATTTCGGGCTCGGCAATGATAGTTGGATTGATGATCATTCGCACATCTTCGGAACATTATACTACCTGGATATTTTCAAATGTATACAGTTCCGTTGGCACATCTCCCTTTTCAGGTGCACCTCGATTTTGACCCGGTGCGCCTCGCAGACTCGGAAAGTCGCCGAATATACAGCAAGATGAACACAGGCGATTGGTGGTGGGATACGCAAGATCAGCTTCCTGCTGGAGCGACGATTGTGCCAGTCATTTGTTCATCCGACAAGACCCACTTAACCAATTTTTCGGGCGACCAGCATGCCTGGCCGCTGTATCTCATGCTCGGTAATATTCGAAAAGATATCCGCCGTACACCTAAAAAGCGCGCCTGCATTCTTATTGGGCTGATCCCCTGTCCTCCGAAAGGTGCCAAGAATACTGACGAGGCATGGCATTCCGCGGTTGGAACAGTGCTGTCCCCACTCCGGAATCTTGACATCACTGGCGCTGGCTTGAAATGGGACTGCGCTGATGGATTCCAGAGACAATGTTATCCTCTTTTGGCTGCCTGGGTCGGGGATTATCCGGAACAAGTCATGGTTGCTCCAGTCTCATATGTCTCATGCCCGATGTGTGAAATTCCCAAAGGTGCGCCCATGGGGCATTCAACCTCTCGACCACTTGATAACCCACGAGGTCAGCATGCTTACTTGGAGCTTCTGGACGAAACTAATATCGATGTTCTGCACACTCTTGGTGTTCATCCAATCCGCAACCAGTTCTGGCAATACCCTCTCTGCAATGTCTATCGCCTTTGGCAGCCTGATGAATTGCATCAGCTGCTCCTGGGTTTAGTTAAAGACTTATTGCACTGGCTGCTCAAATACCTGAAAGCTAGAAATCTGAAGGATCAATTTGACAATCGATTCACATCAGTACCACGATATCCAGGGCTCCAGCGCATCTCTAAACCATTCGATTCGATGAAAAGCGGCTCCTGGCAGGGAAAAGAAATCCGGGGCATGATCAGAACACTGGCAGTGAATTGCGCTCCAATTCTTGACTGCTCCCAGGATGCTGGGAAAACTGCGGCGGAAACAGCCTCTGATGAAATGGTAATGGGAGCAGTGCGGGCATTATGTGAATTCTCTCTCCTTGTCAGCCAACAAAGTCACTCTGATCTATCCCTCGCAGCACTAGACGATGCACTGAAGCGATTTTACAAGAAGAAGGGTGCCTTTTGAGAACAGAAAATGTCGAAGTCTGCGAAGGCCAAAGTGGATGAACTATTGGCAAGAGAATCCCATTATTTACGAGAACAAACGATTCATAAAATCCGTGCTGCAATGGAGATTCAGCTGTACGGGGCTGAAAAGGTTACGACATCGAAACGAAGGCAATTTCAGGTGTGCCTGAATGGAGCCCGACAAGCGGCTACCATATGGTCAGATGCTGATCGGCAGAGGGCAATTGAGCGATTGGAGCGCGAAATCCATCAGGTGACACCTGCTAAAGGCAAGCTTTTCGATAAATTATTTCAACATCATGAGCGCCAACTATTGCAAGAGGTCGGAACTAAGGCAACCGGTCCCAGAAGCATATTCGCCAAAAAACTGGCTCAAATGAAGACTGCTGCAGAAGAAGAGGCTTACGGGGCGGTAAACATGACCACTGACAAGCGTGTGCAATTTCAGGTCTGTCTATCCGATGCTGGGATTGAAGCCACCACCTGGAGTATCGCTGATGCGGACCGCGTTGTAAATCAGCTCGAGAGATAAATTTATGGTATCACTTCAAAAGACCAGATGCGGTTCACGAAGGAATTCTCCATCCGCTTGGTCGAGTTTGAAGCTTGGTGGCAGGCAATCAGCGTTCAGGAGCTCTGGAAAACCATCCAACAGCGTGTAATCCATTTCGGATATCCAAAGATGCATCTTGTGAGCCATATATCGGAGTCAATTAGGCGAATGGGTTCCGGCGACAATTTCACCACCGATATTTCTGAACGGCAACATCTCAGCAATGTGAAAGAGGCATATCGAGATACCAACAAAGTCAATTACATTCGACAGATGCTCAAGCACAATGACCGGTGTACCGGTCTTGACTATATGGAGGAGACACTGCCATATCTTGCCCTTCAAGGCTGGTACGATATTGACTCTGCGAAAGTTTTCAACCTACTATCAGCTGCCGATATACAGCGAAATCCGTGCCGAGCCGATCTCTTATGCCTCCACCATTGTCTGAAAGAGCCATTTTTCTGCCCCGTATCACAACAGGTACATCATTTGAGAGAAACGCATGTCCATGGCGTGTGCAGAAGTATCAAATTAACTTCACTCAGATATGCATCAGTCGATTTCGGAATTCCCAACTTTGGACAGCTATTCCGTACACAAATTGAAGATGACTGGGGACATGAAGTTTGTGGACTGGTGCTCGGATATGATCAGAACGTACTCATAGACAGTGTATTTATTAAACTTCAGAATGGGCTGTTGTACTACTGTCAACCATTTCACTGCCCTCCATCTGTCGAGCGTCTGGGACTTGATTGCAAGGTAGAATATACGGATGCCAACCAAGGGATCATGCCTGAATATCATAGCATCTGGGTCCAATATATGGACAGTGACCTCGATAACACCTTCCAAGGCCGAGTTCCTTCTTTTCCTGTATTATACTTCAGCTGGACTCCACCAAATCAGATCCTCCAATTTCAGCAGCGCCTGCCCGCTGGAAAATCGATATCCACCTTCTCCAAGAGGTGCAAGAAGACCCAACAATGGATATTACGTCCTCAACCTCAAGAATATGCGGTGGTGATTCCAACAAAGTACAAAGATCCGCATGGTTGGGCTGATTGTGTTGACGGGTTCATCCGGGTTGTCAAACAGACTGATAAGACGCATATTATACCTGTCGGAGCAATTGTTGGACCTGCACACTTGGTGCTAGAGAATAATGCTGCATCAGATAGAATCCATAACATATGGCTTGTAAATAATCATGTGGATTTAGATACCTACTGGACTGTGTATTAAAGTTACAATGCCTGAATCAATGTGTGCAGAAGATAGTTAATTGAATTGTACTATTTGATATAAACATTATAATAATCACTCCCGGAGAGTATGGCTCCAGGTTCGAGGTGCACCGGAGTACTCTCAGAGACACGGCCAATACTCCCAATAGCTCCAAAATTTGCACATCCTAATAGTTTGATTTGGAAGCATTTTGAAGACAACTATACACTGTTCAGGATATTCTTGGATTCTGTTCCACAACTTCCGGAGTATTCAGGAGCACCGGTGAAGTAGTCTCGGAGCACCTGAGAGCACATCGCTTTGCGTTCAGCCTGTCTGGGAGCATCTGGGAGCATCTGAAAGGATCAGTGTGGCTGTCCAGAGTTGCTGAGTTGTTCGGTTATGACTTCCAAACCATTTTACATTTTGCTGATGTATCTGAGTGATAAATTATGTCGGCCAATCATGTTAACGCGTTTTCGGCCGGTAATTGACCCCATGTCAATCTGGACACTTGCTTTTGATATATTTAGTCCGACTTCCTCACCTTCCCCCATCTAGCTCATTCTCGGCGATTTCCATGAGAAGCCATAAGCTATTTTCGAAATCCCGACCATGTGTACCTGATCTGGGCAGGGAGATATGCAGTTGGATGCCTGAACAAACACATCATGACAGTTGTCATTCATCCTGGTGTGTGTTGCACCTTGACTGTTTTATCTATGACTCGTATGACATCTGTGCCTTAAATCGTGTTAGTGAGTGTCGTCTCGAATTTAGTTTGTGTTTTCTGACTTAAGAGTAACCGGCATGATGTTCTCAAATTCAGTGGTCATCAGTCAATGCGATTTGGAGTCTAGCATAATGCCGTAGCCCATCTGACCCTTGCACATGCATGGACAAATTATCATGTCTCACAATTTGGTCACTGACATCAAGTAAAAGATGACACTTGGCAAAATAGGTACACATATTGCTTTTCGAAGAGATTCATTGTCAATAATCAAAATTTGCAAATTCACTCCTCCAGCAACCCAGGAGCCATCAACATTTTTTCGTCAGAATCTGAGTTCTATATGGAAATAATTTGGGACTGTTTATGCACAGGTAACAACTGATGGGTTCAACATGCTTTGATTTCTGGGATTTTGACAAATCAGGCTCTGCATATGGCGGAAGAGATGGAATCGGATGGTGTGTCTGCGGTTTCCGTGAGTTTAGCCATCTATCACTATTGCCTGGTGGAGAAGTCAGTTGCGGCGTTTGCGATTTGCCGGGGACACTCTCCAGAGTCTCCATTGTCTCACCATATGTCGTTGGTGCAGATGAGGTTGCATCATCTTCAGTTTGAGGTTGCACAACAGCCGGAACCTTCAATTCAGTCGTCCCATACTTGTTATCTCTGTCACCGAAGTAGTTGGCCACGTCTCCTCAGCATGGTTGCATGAATTTCTAAAGCTTCATCTGTTACTGCCGAAAATGTTAGATGCAACCATGTACCGTTTCAGAGATTGTGCCCATCACCCACCTGGGTTCATCGTAGTCTCTCAGCCTGCCCAGGTCAGGATCATCTTCATCGTCATCCTTGTCTTCCCCATCCCGCCCTTTGTAGGTTCTTGCAAGAGCGCTCAGACTATCTCCGATGTCATTCATTATCTTCTCAAATGCTGTTTCAGGCATTGTGTTTGTGTAACCCGCCTTGTCAGCGTATCTGCCTTGTCAGTGTTTCCGCCTTTTCAGCGTTTTTCATATAATCCTGCTGCTGCGTAATTGCTGTCTCTGCGTCTTTGACTTGCTATCTTGCCACAGCGGTCTCTCTATCCACAGAATCCTCGATTTATTGCTCCTTTGCTTCGTTGCTCAATACGTGCGTTTCTCGTTGGTACCCCCCCCGAAAGGTTCTTTTTGGATCGCATGCTGCGCAATTCTCCAACGGATCGGACTCTGTCAGCCTAGAAGCCAGTCTTGATTTCATTCGCTTGATCTTGTCGTCATGTGGAGCGTGTGGTCGATTTGCCGTATTTAGCTGCTGGTACTGGGGAAAGGTTTCTTTTTGGAGCATTCTCCCTTGTATGGAGTGTTGACTTTGTTGATGGGCGAGATGTGAGATGTTGGAAGATATGGACCAAATGGAGGCAAGCTGTGTCTTTTATGTCTTGGTTGGTACGCTCAATCCACTTGAACAAAGCAGAATCAGCATTTTGACCGTCACTACATTGGGAATAGCAATGCTAACCATACATCATTTCAAGATATTCAAAGTCTGTTTCATGAGAGATCCCAGGGATTTCTTGAGACAAACATCAGAAGATGTCCTTTCCGTCAAAGAATGTGGTGTTGATATCTCACAAACACGAGATTTCGGCTGTCATTCACCATGATTGGTCCCTGTGAGAAAACATACAACATCGGACCAACTTGTTGCAAATCGCAGGCCGGTTGGAATCCTGTGCAACCTGCAGCTATACGCAGCAGGATTCATCTTGTGTAGAATGTGCATGTTGGCTCTTATGCATTCCATTTTGACCTAAAGATAACTATATATTCCTCAGGACTGCCCACTTCTTTTCCTTATCATCATCCTCAGGACTTCCCACATCTTTTCTTTATCATCATCCCTTCACTTCCACACCAGCAAATCATGGCTCCACAGACACCTCAGCATTGTGTGAGTGAATCGGAATCGAGCAGAATGACGGGCACCTCATCCAATGCACCACATCCTGAGACTCAACTACAACTCGGACAGAACTTAGTCCACCGTGACGCTGCAAATGCAGCAACTGAAAGTATGACCTTGAACACAAAGTTGAAAATTGTCCATGACAGCAGAAGCAGCAAGAAAAAGAAGCAGCATGTGATCGGATGTGAGTATTGTCGGATCGAGGTAGCCGGCCGTCAAGCAATGATATCATGTACAGCTGTTATACATAGAGTGCTGCGTGACTGATTTATTGCCACCCGTAATGGGGAATTGATATCGTCCACCAAGGCATTGATCCGCACAGTTGGTGAAATCGACCATCATGAAGCTGTCAGCTCTGGGATTGTTCGGACAAATTTCGTGATAACCGTCCCTGAGTGTGCACGAGACTGGCTGTAACCATCTTAGAAGATGCGACGGAAGCGTATATAGTAGAGGTAATAGCCGAATCTGATATGTAGATGCATCAACTAATGTCATGTAGGTTGTCACCATGCCTGCAACTATGGCAAGGCAAGGAGGTCGGGTACAGCTAGAACAGTCTGACATGTGCCTTGCCTTGGATATGGCAAAAATGGCCAAAGGAGGGTTTTTGCGCGCCACAATAGAGCAAACTAAATACCTGATGAAGAAACCTCGGGAGGAAGTCCGAGATGAGCAGTAGCGGGGTGTTGAGTTTCCGGGGCATAACAATGTGAAGTCTGCCATGAAAAGACACCCAGCTATGCTGCGGGAAAATCTAATGGACGGCAGCCTTCGTTGCCACAATGGCACAGCATAGAATCGTGAGACATGCTGGAGGCGCAAAGGCATGGGTGCACGACCACCAGATGGACTCAGACAGCCGACACCAGAAAAGATGCCACATCGGCCCGGAATGCCACCCGAGCCTTCCAGTGATACTGAGGGAGCGCAATTTTCCGGAATCGATGGTGTCCCACCCGGATATGTGTATATACATACTCCTCTTCCCATTGATCAGTTTCTCAATCTTGATGCATATGCCAAGGATCGCAAGAGTGATAGAGATTTTAATCCAGATTTGGTGACTGATGACGGAACATCCACAGGTTAGTACACCATCTGCCGCGTGGTAATGCAGCTGACATCCATCTTGCAGACAACAGCAGCCTAATGAGCGAACCTGACTGTGAAGACGAGCATTGATGGAATGGAACCGGATTTTTGAGTGTATTATTATCCATAATCAGGGGAAAGTATATTCTAAAGGATATATTTATCTCTATAATTAAAGAACAATGTAGTAATGAAGGAGAAAGTACATGAAGACATTACAAAGGCTGCCAAAACACCATTAATGATATTCTATGCCAAAGTAAATGATAACATATTGTGGATATGCCCATGGCAAAATGAGCGTCAACGAAGCATCATCGATTTTGGGTCTTAGATCGTTGTTAATGTGCATGGTGATCGATTGAGGCCATTCATAAATGCGGCATTTGTTGGCTGAATAGGGAGAAGAGGGAACAACACCCTCCCTGCCCCATTCTAAAAATGAGAGTTGACAGAGCGACAACGAATTTTGGTCTTGTGAGTCCCGTAATTCCAGTGTGATTTCGTTGTAACCATACATAATCAGAGTACTTGCCGCCTTTGTAGGAGAAAGTGATACCAACATAATCCCTGCCCCTTCATGAAAATGGCCCTCAATGGAGCGTCAACAATTTGGCATCTTTGATCATGGGTATTCGAAGACCGATGAGTCGGTTATTGTCTATATACGATGTCTTGACCTTTCTTCTTGGCCCAAACACTCATGAACTAGTGGTTGGAGCATTGAAAATGAAATAAGTTGTTACTGTCCGGCAGGCTGTCGCAGGAATGTCGCTTCGATATCTGCCTAGAGAGGCTGCCAATTCCTCCTCAATAGCGGTCTGCAATCATGCGCCACTTAGATTACCCAAGATGCGATACCTTCAATCGTTGACACTCAGTTGACACTCGTTTTCAACACAGGGCAGGGAGCGTGTCGCTTCTTCTTATGACTTCAAAGGAGGCCAATACCTCAGTTATGACTATCTGTAATGATTCGCCACTCATATTACACAAAATGCATGACCAAGAATTATTGACGCACTGTAGACACTCATTTCCAGGATCGGGCAGGGAGGATGTCTCTCCACGATTTGAGTCGAATGGTGTCCAGTGAAGCCAAGAAGAACACTTACGTACCATGGTTAATATTTTGCCATTAACCACAGGACATCTGAATGCGACCATAAATAGAACATTCTGAAATACTGAAGGGCATATTAGACCCGACTGGTTCAGCCAAACCCGGCAAATCGCGCAGCTTGACTAGTACAGGTCCAAGTATGGCCCACTATGAAGCAGAGGGTCGGGTTTTTGGATGGGTGTGGATCTGAACCTCCCTGTTTGTTTGCTCCTAACCCGGACCGCTAGCAGGTCAACCGGACCCATTGCTAACACCACTGACACGTGGTCTTCAAAAAGAGTTCATTGACTGTTAAAAAGGCAATCTACGAATCACAGTACCACCCATTATGGATGTGAAATGACGGTGGAACCCGACACTGGACTTGCTTCAGTGAGCCTACCGATTTCGAGAATTCACCCACAAGTGGCTCAAGAATCCAAAATACAGTAATTGCCATCCTGTCCTCACATCACAGGATGAATTGACGATGGTCATGTACCTCAAGGAAGTTTCGAGGCCAGTCCGATACTGGACCCTTTGGATGTGGACAAGGCATACAGTTAGTCTGCATCACGTCATCACTGTCTACAATGATATGTTCGATCGTATGGATGGCATTATGCAAGCTTTAGCTATGAAGAAGACTCAATGGATGGAAGACTTATACTTTGCCATGAAGTTTGCGTGACACACGCTGTCTAAATCTAATGCTGATGTAACTCCAATGACCAGTATGCTTCTCATTTCAGCAGATATCCTCGATTCTTTCCAGAAATTGCAATCATTTAGGAAGTGGGGCAAGGCCATGCATGAATATCCTGAGGATGAGACTTCCTATCCTACCCAATACCAGGAGGCATTTCTGAAGTATATGGAGAATGAATACTGTTCTATACATAGCCGAATATCCATTATTGCACTCGAAAATGTTCCGGGCAGCAATCCCCTCCCCTCTGGGATGGCGCCTGGATTTGGTCAATCATGTTTTGATCCATATGATTTGTCCAGCAATGATGAAAAATACTGAACGTCTAAAGGCGAGGCTGGAATGACACCTGGACAAAGCGATCTTGCAGCATGCTTACAGACAGCTGCAATGCTCTATTTGAATTCACCGCCTGAAGCACCAGTGACCTGTACGCAAGATATTCGAAATCTTAATGATTACAACTCCGACCGCATCAATAATAGCAGTGACCCAACAATGGATATTACGTCCTCAACCTCAAGAATATGCGGTGGTGATTCCAACAAAGTACAAAGACCCGCATGGTTGGGCTGATTGTGTTGACGGGTTCATCCGGGTTGTCCAACAGACTGATAAGATGCATATTATACCTGTCGGAGCAATTGTTGGACCTGCACATTTGGTGCGAGAGAATAATGCTGCATCAGATAGAATCGATAACATATGGCTTGTAAATAATCATGTGGATTTAGATACCTACTGGACTGTGTATTAAAGTTACAATGCCTGAATCAATGTGTGCAGAAGATAGTTAATTGAATTGTACTATTTGATATAAACATTATAATAATCACTCCCGGAGAGTATGGCTCCAGGTTCGAGGTGCACCGGAGTACTCTCAGAGACACGGCCAATACTCCCAATAGCTCCAAAATTTGCACATCCTAATAGTTTGATTTGGAAGCATTTTGAAGACAACTATACACTGTTCAGGATATTCTTGGATTCTGTTCCACAACTTCCGGAGTATTCAGGAGCACCGGTGAAGTAGTCTCGGAGCACCTGAGAGCACATCGCTTTGCGTTCAGCCTGTCTGGGAGCATCTGGGAGCATCTGAAAGGATCAGTGTGGCTGTCCAGAGTTGCTGAGTTGTTCGGTTATGACTTCCAAACCATTTTACATTTTGCTGATGTATCTGAGTGATAAATTATGTCGGCCAATCATGTTAACGCGTTTTCGGCCGGTAATTGACCCCATGTCAATCTGGACACTTGCTTTTGATATATTTAGTCCGACTTCCTCACCTTCCCCCATCTAGCTCATTCTCGGCGATTTCCATGAGAAGCCATAAGCTATTTTCGAAATCCCGACCATGTGTACCTGATCTGGGCAGGGAGATATGCAGTTGGATGCCTGAACAAACACATCATGACAGTTGTCATTCATCCTGGTGTGTGTTGCACCTTGACTGTTTTATCTATGACTCGTATGACATCTGTGCCTTAAATCGTGTTAGTGAGTGTCGTCTCGAATTTAGTTTGTGTTTTCTGACTTAAGAGTAACCGGCATGATGTTCTCAAATTCAGTGGTCATCAGTCAATGCGATTTGGAGTCTAGCATAATGCCGTAGCCCATCTGACCCTTGCACATGCATGGACAAATTATCATGTCTCACAATTTGGTCACTGACATCAAGTAAAAGATGACACTTGGCAAAATAGGTACACATATTGCTTTTCGAAGAGATTCATTGTCAATAATCAAAATTTGCAAATTCACTCCTCCAGCAACCCAGGAGCCATCAACATTTTTTCGTCAGAATCTGAGTTCTATATGGAAATAATTTGGGACTGTTTATGCACAGGTAACAACTGATGGGTTCAACATGCTTTGATTTCTGGGATTTTGACAAATCAGGCTCTGCATATGGCGGAAGAGATGGAATCGGATGGTGTGTCTGCGGTTTCCGTGAGTTTAGCCATCTATCACTATTGCCTGGTGGAGAAGTCAGTTGCGGCGTTTGCGATTTGCCGGGGACACTCTCCAGAGTCTCCATTGTCTCACCATATGTCGTTGGTGCAGATGAGGTTGCATCATCTTCAGTTTGAGGTTGCACAACAGCCGGAACCTTCAATTCAGTCGTCCCATACTTGTTATCTCTGTCACCGAAGTAGTTGGCCACGTCTCCTCAGCATGGTTGCATGAATTTCTAAAGCTTCATCTGTTACTGCCGAAAATGTTAGATGCAACCATGTACCGTTTCAGAGATTGTGCCCATCACCCACCTGGGTTCATCGTAGTCTCTCAGCCTGCCCAGGTCAGGATCATCTTCATCGTCATCCTTGTCTTCCCCATCCCGCCCTTTGTAGGTTCTTGCAAGAGCGCTCAGACTATCTCCGATGTCATTCATTATCTTCTCAAATGCTGTTTCAGGCATTGTGTTTGTGTAACCCGCCTTGTCAGCGTATCTGCCTTGTCAGTGTTTCCGCCTTTTCAGCGTTTTTCATATAATCCTGCTGCTGCGTAATTGCTGTCTCTGCGTCTTTGACTTGCTATCTTGCCACAGCGGTCTCTCTATCCACAGAATCCTCGATTTATTGCTCCTTTGCTTCGTTGCTCAATACGTGCGTTTCTCGTTGGTACCCCCCCCGAAAGGTTCTTTTTGGATCGCATGCTGCGCAATTCTCCAACGGATCGGACTCTGTCAGCCTAGAAGCCAGTCTTGATTTCATTCGCTTGATCTTGTCGTCATGTGGAGCGTGTGGTCGATTTGCCGTATTTAGCTGCTGGTACTGGGGAAAGGTTTCTTTTTGGAGCATTCTCCCTTGTATGGAGTGTTGACTTTGTTGATGGGCGAGATGTGAGATGTTGGAAGATATGGACCAAATGGAGGCAAGCTGTGTCTTTTATGTCTTGGTTGGTACGCTCAATCCACTTGAACAAAGCAGAATCAGCATTTTGACCGTCACTACATTGGGAATAGCAATGCTAACCATACATCATTTCAAGATATTCAAAGTCTGTTTCATGAGAGATCCCAGGGATTTCTTGAGACAAACATCAGAAGATGTCCTTTCCGTCAAAGAATGTGGTGTTGATATCTCACAAACACGAGATTTCGGCTGTCATTCACCATGATTGGTCCCTGTGAGAAAACATACAACATCGGACCAACTTGTTGCAAATCGCAGGCCGGTTGGAATCCTGTGCAACCTGCAGCTATACGCAGCAGGATTCATCTTGTGTAGAATGTGCATGTTGGCTCTTATGCATTCCATTTTGACCTAAAGATAACTATATATTCCTCAGGACTGCCCACTTCTTTTCCTTATCATCATCCTCAGGACTTCCCACATCTTTTCTTTATCATCATCCCTTCACTTCCACACCAGCAAATCATGGCTCCACAGACACCTCAGCATTGTGTGAGTGAATCGGAATCGAGCAGAATGACGGGCACCTCATCCAATGCACCACATCCTGAGACTCAACTACAACTCGGACAGAACTTAGTCCACCGTGACGCTGCAAATGCAGCAACTGAAAGTATGACCTTGAACACAAAGTTGAAAATTGTCCATGACAGCAGAAGCAGCAAGAAAAAGAAGCAGCATGTGATCGGATGTGAGTATTGTCGGATCGAGGTAGCCGGCCGTCAAGCAATGATATCATGTACAGCTGTTATACATAGAGTGCTGCGTGACTGATTTATTGCCACCCGTAATGGGGAATTGATATCGTCCACCAAGGCATTGATCCGCACAGTTGGTGAAATCGACCATCATGAAGCTGTCAGCTCTGGGATTGTTCGGACAAATTTCGTGATAACCGTCCCTGAGTGTGCACGAGACTGGCTGTAACCATCTTAGAAGATGCGACGGAAGCGTATATAGTAGAGGTAATAGCCGAATCTGATATGTAGATGCATCAACTAATGTCATGTAGGTTGTCACCATGCCTGCAACTATGGCAAGGCAAGGAGGTCGGGTACAGCTAGAACAGTCTGACATGTGCCTTGCCTTGGATATGGCAAAAATGGCCAAAGGAGGGTTTTTGCGCGCCACAATAGAGCAAACTAAATACCTGATGAAGAAACCTCGGGAGGAAGTCCGAGATGAGCAGTAGCGGGGTGTTGAGTTTCCGGGGCATAACAATGTGAAGTCTGCCATGAAAAGACACCCAGCTATGCTGCGGGAAAATCTAATGGACGGCAGCCTTCGTTGCCACAATGGCACAGCATAGAATCGTGAGACATGCTGGAGGCGCAAAGGCATGGGTGCACGACCACCAGATGGACTCAGACAGCCGACACCAGAAAAGATGCCACATCGGCCCGGAATGCCACCCGAGCCTTCCAGTGATACTGAGGGAGCGCAATTTTCCGGAATCGATGGTGTCCCACCCGGATATGTGTATATACATACTCCTCTTCCCATTGATCAGTTTCTCAATCTTGATGCATATGCCAAGGATCGCAAGAGTGATAGAGATTTTAATCCAGATTTGGTGACTGATGACGGAACATCCACAGGTTAGTACACCATCTGCCGCGTGGTAATGCAGCTGACATCCATCTTGCAGACAACAGCAGCCTAATGAGCGAACCTGACTGTGAAGACGAGCATTGATGGAATGGAACCGGATTTTTGAGTGTATTATTATCCATAATCAGGGGAAAGTATATTCTAAAGGATATATTTATCTCTATAATTAAAGAACAATGTAGTAATGAAGGAGAAAGTACATGAAGACATTACAAAGGCTGCCAAAACACCATTAATGATATTCTATGCCAAAGTAAATGATAACATATTGTGGATATGCCCATGGCAAAATGAGCGTCAACGAAGCATCATCGATTTTGGGTCTTAGATCGTTGTTAATGTGCATGGTGATCGATTGAGGCCATTCATAAATGCGGCATTTGTTGGCTGAATAGGGAGAAGAGGGAACAACACCCTCCCTGCCCCATTCTAAAAATGAGAGTTGACAGAGCGACAACGAATTTTGGTCTTGTGAGTCCCGTAATTCCAGTGTGATTTCGTTGTAACCATACATAATCAGAGTACTTGCCGCCTTTGTAGGAGAAAGTGATACCAACATAATCCCTGCCCCTTCATGAAAATGGCCCTCAATGGAGCGTCAACAATTTGGCATCTTTGATCATGGGTATTCGAAGACCGATGAGTCGGTTATTGTCTATATACGATGTCTTGACCTTTCTTCTTGGCCCAAACACTCATGAACTAGTGGTTGGAGCATTGAAAATGAAATAAGTTGTTACTGTCCGGCAGGCTGTCGCAGGAATGTCGCTTCGATATCTGCCTAGAGAGGCTGCCAATTCCTCCTCAATAGCGGTCTGCAATCATGCGCCACTTAGATTACCCAAGATGCGATACCTTCAATCGTTGACACTCAGTTGACACTCGTTTTCAACACAGGGCAGGGAGCGTGTCGCTTCTTCTTATGACTTCAAAGGAGGCCAATACCTCAGTTATGACTATCTGTAATGATTCGCCACTCATATTACACAAAATGCATGACCAAGAATTATTGACGCACTGTAGACACTCATTTCCAGGATCGGGCAGGGAGGATGTCTCTCCACGATTTGAGTCGAATGGTGTCCAGTGAAGCCAAGAAGAACACTTACGTACCATGGTTAATATTTTGCCATTAACCACAGGACATCTGAATGCGACCATAAATAGAACATTCTGAAATACTGAAGGGCATATTAGACCCGACTGGTTCAGCCAAACCCGGCAAATCGCGCAGCTTGACTAGTACAGGTCCAAGTATGGCCCACTATGAAGCAGAGGGTCGGGTTTTTGGATGGGTGTGGATCTGAACCTCCCTGTTTGTTTGCTCCTAACCCGGACCGCTAGCAGGTCAACCGGACCCATTGCTAACACCACTGACACGTGGTCTTCAAAAAGAGTTCATTGACTGTTAAAAAGGCAATCTACGAATCACAGTACCACCCATTATGGATGTGAAATGACGGTGGAACCCGACACTGGACTTGCTTCAGTGAGCCTACCGATTTCGAGAATTCACCCACAAGTGGCTCAAGAATCCAAAATACAGTAATTGCCATCCTGTCCTCACATCACAGGATGAATTGACGATGGTCATGTACCTCAAGGAAGTTTCGAGGCCAGTCCGATACTGGACCCTTTGGATGTGGACAAGGCATACAGTTAGTCTGCATCACGTCATCACTGTCTACAATGATATGTTCGATCGTATGGATGGCATTATGCAAGCTTTAGCTATGAAGAAGACTCAATGGATGGAAGACTTATACTTTGCCATGAAGTTTGCGTGACACACGCTGTCTAAATCTAATGCTGATGTAACTCCAATGACCAGTATGCTTCTCATTTCAGCAGATATCCTCGATTCTTTCCAGAAATTGCAATCATTTAGGAAGTGGGGCAAGGCCATGCATGAATATCCTGAGGATGAGACTTCCTATCCTACCCAATACCAGGAGGCATTTCTGAAGTATATGGAGAATGAATACTGTTCTATACATAGCCGAATATCCATTATTGCACTCGAAAATGTTCCGGGCAGCAATCCCCTCCCCTCTGGGATGGCGCCTGGATTTGGTCAATCATGTTTTGATCCATATGATTTGTCCAGCAATGATGAAAAATACTGAACGTCTAAAGGCGAGGCTGGAATGACACCTGGACAAAGCGATCTTGCAGCATGCTTACAGACAGCTGCAATGCTCTATTTGAATTCACCGCCTGAAGCACCAGTGACCTGTACGCAAGATATTCGAAATCTTAATGATTACAGCTCTGACCCCACCAATAATAGCAGTACACTTTCATTACTAAATAACCCTGACTGGTCCCGTCAAAAACAGGTTACGCACTGAAAGTACGCTGATCCCTCCAATGTGGCATGCAACATAATCTCTATTATACCACATGGTGTCAGAGTGGAGATGAGTTCTTCCCTTGGACGAGACGAAATTGGCGGGAGACAATCTCAAACCCACTGGCAAGATGATTCAGGAAAATATCTGACCAAGGAAGCTGGCTCAGGTGAATAACGTAATATTGGCTGGCCATTACTCAGCAATGGACACAACGGAAACTGGGAACAACATCGAATTGAATAACGAGTCACAGCAAAGAAATTTGCACAGAATGGTCAAGGTCCATGACGTTTTGGAGATGTGGCAGGGCAGCCGAAACCTATATGCTACACCAAAGAAATCTGGCGCTCAAAACAAGGCAAGGACAACCGTAGGATGCATTTCGAATACAGAAGAGATCATCAAAGCATCTTGCTAACTCTTTGAACATGATGGTGCAGCCACATTTAAGTCATCAGAATGATCACCATTGCCACCAATGTTGTCTGCAAAGGACCTCCCTGGAGGACGTACCCAAGGATTCAATTTCCACCAAATCGGAAACACCAACCGTCATCTGGCCGAAAGTGATGAGGACAGTGCATCTGAAAGTATTTACAACACTGAAAATTGGCTAAACTGGAATATTGACTTGGATAATCCAAACACGAGCAAAGACGATGGGGATGCAGACGACCAATCTGATATAGTAGAGCTGCACAATGATATCAAGCCTCAGGAATGCCCAGAGCACGTGGTTGTCAGTGGCGCACGAAATGACCCTGGATTGACTTGGCCAACATGGAGGTCAATTAAACAGGCTGAAAAGGGGCTGATGACAGTCACTGCAATGGAAACAAGGAGGAATAAGGGTAGTGTTAGCAACGGTTCCAGTTTTGGACCCGGCGGGTATTATAGGTCTGCGTGGCAACGGCCTTACCCCATCAAAAATCGACGATTTTTTAAGCGAACCATCACTTTAAGGCCACAAATATTGA
>Ga0307515_10011425_pt1 | contig 16851 bp, 12 predicted proteins | sample 17_EM_MG_FD_194513 | JGI IMG/M metagenome (GOLD analysis project Ga0307515, IMG submission 194513) | Populus trichocarpa ectomycorrhiza microbial communities from riparian zone in the Pacific Northwest, United States - 17_EM | ecosystem: Host-associated > Plants > Roots > Unclassified | place... | reverse complement strand
GACTCGCTCGACACAACGAGGCGCAGGTGCAGCTCGCAGCTGACCGTGGTGTTCATAAGCGCCAGGGCCTTTCGCTCAGTGTGCGCTCGGGGATTCGCACGTCGGCGAAATCGACATGCCACCTACGGTGCCGTTGTAAACCCCTCTGAGTGTTTTGCGTGCCTTTACGTAACTCTTCCGGCCGAGAGCTCGATCGCCCTGCGGGGCCATTCCGGTGACTGGTTTCCCTCGGGTAGGGTTTGTCCGTATGAATACGGGGAGTGACGAACCGGGCGAGGTCGCCGTGGCATCGGACGGGGCGGCCGGTGAGACGCCGGACGAGACGAGAGCGGACGGGGCGCGGGACGGGCAAGGGCTCGGTTCCAAGGCGCCGGAATTCATCAAGGCACGCCGTGCGCTGCACCTGAGCTGGCAGGTCGGCGTCTTCGTCCTCGGCCTCGCGGTCGTGGTCGCCGGCGTCATCATGCTGCCGCTGCCGGGACCCGGCTGGGTCGTGATCTTCGGCGGCATGGCGATCTGGGCGACCGAGTTCGTCTGGGCCCAACTGGTGCTCCGCTGGACGAAACGCAAGGTCACCGAGGCGGCACAGCGCGCGCTCGACCCCGCCGTACGCCGCCGGAACATCATCCTGACCTCGATCGGCCTGGTGATCGTGATCGCCCTGGTCGCCGTCTACCTCTGGAAGTTCGGCGTCGTGATGCCCTGGAAGATCAAGGACCAGTGACCCGCTGACGGCGTCCGGGTGCCTTCCCGTGCTGGTCGGGGCACCCGCTGACATGGGGTAATGTTCTCCGTGCGCCCGGGCGATTAGCTCAGTGGGAGAGCGCTTCGTTCACACCGAAGAGGTCACTGGTTCGAACCCAGTATCGCCCACCCGGACCGACGGCCCGCCTGTGATCACAGGCGGGCCGTCGGCGTTCGCGCACCGAACGCGGCGTGGTCAACTCCCCACCGCCCAGGCGTTTTTCGGCCGGTAGTCGACGGAGTGCGGCAGGCCGCTTCCTGTTCGGCCGACCGATCGCACGCACCTCACCTGCGGTGTCCGTCCCTTCGCCCCCGCAACGCGCCCGGCGGCGCCGTCGTCCCGCTCAGCCGGTTCACAAGAAAATCCTGTCCGAATCATTGACGCACCCCGAGCGCCTCCGTACCTTGTGCCAGCAAGCGCTTACTTGAAACGATTCATGCAGGTGGCAACGACGCTACGGGGAGGGCCCATCATGGGAACCCGCACGAATGTGGAGAGGCGTACGGTCCTGAAGGCCGCCGGGATCTCGGCGGTCACGCTGGGGGTGGCCGCGACGGGATGCGGCGGGAACGACGGCACCTCCGCGGACGGGAATGTGACGATCCGTTACTCGTGGTGGGGTGCCGAGGAGCGGGCGAAAAAGATCAATCAGTCCATCGCGCTCTTCGAGAAGAAGTATCCGAAGATCAAGGTGAAGACGGACTTTCAGGACTATCCCTCTTTCTGGGAGAAGTTCCAGACACAGGCCGCGGGCGGAAATCCACCGGACGTATTCCAGAACGCCGTTGGATTTCTTCGGAAGTACGACAAGAGAGGCGTCCTGCTCGATCTCGGATCACAGATCGACGCGGGAAATCTGAGCCTCGATCACTTCCGCGCGGGCGTCGTGAAGGTGGGCCAGGTCGACGGCAAGCAGCTCGGTGTTCCGGTCGGCTCGAACACCATGGCGCTGGTCATCGACAAGAAGGTCTACGAGAAGGCGGGCGTCGACCCCACCGCGGGCTGGACCTGGGACGAGTACTTCAAGGCCCTCAAGACGATCCACGACAAGACCGAAGTCCCCGGGGACACCGGCTACTTCAGCATCATGTACCTGTACGACCTCTACCTCCGGCAGAACGGCAAGGCGTTCTTCACCAAGGACGGCCTCGGTTTCGAGCAGTCGGATCTGACGGAGTGGTGGACGGACGGCTACGGCCGGGTCAAGGCCGGGATCGTCACCTCCCCGAAGGTCGTCGCCCAGGACACCCCCAAGTCCTCGCTCTCGGCCGGACACGGCGCCTCGGAATTCACCTGGGACAACTTCACCGTCCGCTACACGGCCGAGGGCACCAGCGACTACGGCCTCGCGCCGATCCCCACCACCGACGGCAAGGACACCGGCCAGTACCTCGCGTCCCTGATGCTCAGCGGCTCCGCGCGCACCAAGCACCCGAAGGAAGTCGCCCAGTTCATCGACTTCATGGTCCACGACCCCGCGGTCGGCAAGATCATGGGCTACGACCGGGGCATCCTGGCGACCACCGACCAGTACGACGCCTTCAAGCCGACCGACGTCGTCCAGAAGGAGATCGCCCAGTACGAGGTGGACACCGCCAAGGCGGGTGTCCTCGGGATGATCACCCCGCACCCGTCCGGCGCCGACACCGCCGAGTCCGCCTTCCTCCGCATCGGCGGGGACATGGCACTGGGCAAGACCAAGGTCGCCGACGCGGTCAAGCAGTTCTTCTCCGAGGCGCAGGCCGCCTTCTCCGCCTGATGGGAACCGCCGTGACGCTCGTCGACGACGCTCCGCCCGACACCCGGCAGACCCGCTCCGCGACCCCCGCCGCCAAGAAGCGGCGGGGGCGCCGCGAGAACCTCGCCGGCTACCTCTTCATGTCCCCGTGGATCGCCGGCTTCCTGCTGCTGACCGCCGGCCCCATGGTCGCCTCCCTCTACTTCGCGTTCACCGACTACAACCTCTTCAACAGCCCGAAGTGGATCGGCTTCGACAACTTCACCCGGATGTTCGACGACCCCCGGTGGCAGAAGTCGGTCGAGGTGACGGCGAAATACGTCGTCATCGGCACCCCGCTGAAACTGCTGCTCGCCCTCGGCGTCGCCATGCTGCTCGCGCAGAGCCGCCGCGGCCAGGCCCTGTACCGGGCCGCCTTCTACGCCCCCTCGCTCATCGGCGCGAGCGTCTCGATCGGCTTCGTCTGGCGGACGCTCTTCTCCGACGGCGCCGTGGTGGACCGCACGCAGTCGTTGTTCGGCTCCCATGTCGGCGGCTGGGTCGGCGACCCCGACTGGATCCTCTACTCCCTGGTCGCGCTCACCGTCTGGCAGTTCGGCGCCCCGATGGTCATCTTCCTCGCCGGGCTCAAGCAGGTACCGAGGGAGCTGTACGAAGCCGCCGCGATGGACGGGGCCGGGCCCTTCCGCCGGTTCTGGAACATCACGCTGCCGATGATCTCCCCGGTGCTGTTCTTCAACGTGCTGCTGGAGACCATCCACTCCTTCCAGATCTTCGGCTCCGCGTACGTCGTCTCCAACTCCCAGTGCGGACCGGCCGACGCCACGCTCGTCTACACCTGTTACCTCTACCAACAGGGCTTCAAGAACGCCCAGATGGGCTTCGCGTCCGCGATGGCCTGGATGCTGCTGCTCGCCGTGGCGCTCGTGACCGCCGTCCTCTTCTGGTCGCAGAAGAAGTGGGTGCACTACGAGGAGGACGCGCGATGAGTCACTCGATGGGGCGCCCGATGAGTGTCACCACTGCCACGAAGTCACCGGGGCTGGGCCGCAGGCGCACCGGCTCGCTCGTCTGGCACGTCGGGGCGCTGGCCGTGCTTGCCGTCGTCCTCTACCCGGTTGTCTGGGTCATCGGCGCCTCGTTCAAGCCGAGCAAGGACGTCATCAACAGCCTGCAACTCTTCCCGGGCCACCCGATCCTCGCCAACTTCAAGGGCCTGGCCAAGGGCATCGCCGACATCTCGATCTGGACCTTCTTCCAGAACTCCCTTTTCTACGCGCTCGGTTCGGTCGTCGGCATCCTCATCTCCTGCTCCCTGACGGCCTACGCCTTCGCCCGCATCCGGTTCGCCGGCCGCAACCTGCTCTTCTCCCTCATGATCGGCACACTCCTGCTGCCGTACCACGTGCTGCTGATCCCGCAGTACGTGATGTTCCAGAAGCTCCAACTGGTCAACACCTACGTCCCGTTGCTGATCGGCAAGTACCTGGCGACCGAGGCCTTCTTCGTCTTCCTCATGGTGCAGTTCATGCGCAACCTGCCGAAGGAACTGGACGAGGCCGCCCGGCTCGACGGCTGCGGGCATCTGCGGATCTACTGGTCGATCGTGCTGCCGCTGTGCCGGCCCGCGCTCATCACCAGCGCGATCTTCACCTTCATCAACGCCTGGAACGACTTCATGGGCCCGCTGATCTACCTCAACGAGCCCGGGAAATACACGGTTTCGCTGGGCCTGATGATGTTCCGCGACTCCGACGGCGTGGCCGCGAACTACGGCGGCATGATCGCCATGTCCCTCGTCGCGCTGCTGCCGGTGCTGCTGTTCTTCCTCGCCTTCCAGCGGTACCTGATCGACGGTATGGCGACCTCCGGACTGAAGGGCTGAGACGGTGGCCGAAGCACGCGTGAAGGCACGCAGGGAGTCGGTCTTCGCCGAGCGGTTCGGTGTGTTCGCCGAATGTCTCCTCACCGGGGTGTGGATCGCCGTCGCGTCGGCGGGAGTTGTCACGTACCCCGCCGCATTCGCCGCCGGAGCACGGCACTTGAGGCGCCGTACGGGTCATGTGGGCGGTGGCTGGCGGGAGTTCGTCGCGGACTTCCGGGTGGCGGTGCGCGGTGGGTGGGTCGTCGGGGTTGCCGGGTGGGGTGCGGCGGCCGCCGTATGGGTGGACGTCCAGGCCGTGCGCGCTGGGCTGCCGGGCGGGCAACTCGTAGGTGCCGTCGGGGTGTTCGCGTTGCTCGGGACCGTCGTCGCCGGGATGCGCGCGGCGGCGGTCTGGGTGCCGGGGGACACCTGGCGGGTACTGCTCGCCGAGGCCGGTCGCCGTACGGTGCTCGACCCCGCCGGTTCCTTCCTGCTCGTCGGCGGGCTGGTCCTCGTCGGCTGTTCCGCCCTGCTCATCGCACCGTTGGCGGTCCCCGTGCTGGGGGCCGTGGCCGCGGCGGCCGTCGCCGTGGAGGAGCGGTACCGGCGCCGCTGACGGACGGACGGTGCCTTGCACGAGGTCGGTGCTTTCGGAGCGCCGTACCTCTATCTGTCATGCCCCTGATCAGACGGACTTGAAGAAAGCTTCCCGCACGGAAAGGAAAGGTGGAAACGTCATGTCTCCCATTCCCCGTAGGTCTCTGCTCAAGGCGGCGGCCGTCGCCGGAGCCGCCGCGCAGTTCAGCTGGGTGCTGGGCGCCAAGGATGCCCAGGCCGCGCCGAGAGCCGCGGCGGCCGACGCCGATCCGGTGACCCTCGACTGGCTGGAGGACGGCGGGCTCGGCGCCGCGCCCGGTTCGACGGTCGGGGTGCCGTGGCCGATGGGTACCTACCAGGAGGACCAGATCTTCGCGCTGACGGACGCCGAGGGCGCGGCCGTGCCGGTGCAGTCCTGGCCGATCGCGTACTGGCCGGACGGATCGCTCAAGTGGACGGCTCACGCGGTGAGTTCGGGCTCCGGCCAGCTCACCCTCGCCGCCGGGGACACGGCCGCCCCCGACAAGAAGGCCACCGTCGACAAGAGCGGCGGCACCATCGACATCTCGACCGGGGTCATCACCGCGAAGATCGGCAAGAACGGCTCCACCCTCATCAAGTCGGTCACCCGGGGCGGCACGGAGATCGCCAAGAACGGCCGTCTCGTCCTCATCCGCCAGCCCGAGATCGAGGACGAGGACCAGGGCGCGGTGAAGACCGAGCGCTTCGACGGGGTGATCGGAGAGGTCACCGTCGAACAGGACGGGCCGGTCCGCGCCGTCGTCCGCATCGACGGCAAACACCGCAAGGGCCGCCGGAGTTGGCTGCCGTTCTCGATCCGCCTCTACTTCTACGCGGGCGCCGACTCCTTCCGCATGGTGCACACGATCACCTTCGACGGCACGGTGGAACCGGGCAAGGCGAGCGGCGACTTCATCCGCGGGTTGGGGGTTCGCTTCACCGTGCCGATGCGGGACGCGGCCTACGACCGGCACATCCGCATCGGCGGCGAGGGAACCGGCCTGCTGCGCGAGGCAGTTCAGGGCATCACCGGCCTGCGCCGCGACCCGGGCGCGACCGTCCAGGCGGCGCAGTACGCGGGCCAGAAGCTCGCCGACCCGTCGACCTGGGACCAGCGCGTCACGAGCCGCCTCCAGTACATCCCCAAGTGGGGCGACTACACGCTCTCCCAGCTCTCCGCCGACGGCTTCACCCTGCGCAAGCGGACCACGAAGGGCTACGGCTGGATCCCCGCCGGTGGTGGCGGGCATGCTTCCGGATTCGGGTACGTCGGCGGGGCGAGCGGCGGATTCTCCTTCGGGCTAAGGGACTTCTGGGAGAAGTTCCCCGCGCAGCTAGACATCCGTGACGCTCACACCGACGAGGCCGAGGTCACCCTCTGGCTCTGGTCGCCCGAGGCCCAGCCGATGGACCTGCGCTTCTACCACGACGGCATGGGCCAGGACACGTATGCCGAACAGCTCCAGGGCCTCGAAATCACCTACGAGGACTACGAACCCGAGTTCGGTACCCCGTACGGCATCGCCCGCACCTCCGAACTCCTCTTCTGGGCCAACGAGTCGACACCGACGCCCGAGACCCTCGCCCAACAGGTCGACGCCGTAAGGGTGTTGCCCCAACTCGCTGCCCCGCCACAGCAGTTGATCAAGTCCAAGGTGTTCGGCCCGGGCCTCTACTCCGAACCCGACCGCTCCACCACCGCCAAGGCGAAGATCGAGGACCACCTCGACTTCCTCTTCACCTACTACAAGGATCAAGTGGCGCAACGCCGTTGGTACGGCTTCTGGGACTACGGCGACTTCATGCACTCCTACGACACCGTGCGCCACCAGTGGCGGTACGACATCGGCGGCTACGCCTGGGACAACTCCGAGCTGTCGCCCGATATTTGGCTCTGGTTCGCGTACATCCGCTCGGGCCGCTCGGACATCTTCCGGTTCGCCGAGGCGCTCACCCGGCACACCGGCGAGGTCGACGTCTACCACCTCGGCCAGTGGGCCGGTCTGGGCACCAGGCACGGCGTCCAGCACTACGCCGACAGCGCCAAGCAGCAGCGCATCGCCAACACCACCTACCGGCGCTACTACTACTTCCTCACCGCCGACGAACGCGTCGGTGATCTCATGGCGGCGAACGTCGACTCCGACGAGACCTTCCTCGTCCTCGACCCGATCCGCAAGATCCGCACCGAGCCGTACACGCCCGACCGGCACGCCCTGTCGATCGGATTCGGCACGGACTGGAGCGGGTTGGTGTCGGCGTGGCTCACCGAGTGGGAACGCAGGGGCCCGAAGTGGGAGAAGGCCAAGGCGCGCGTCCTGTCGACGATGGAGACAATCGCCGCCCAGCCCAACGGATTTGTGCAGGGGAGTGGGTTGTACGACCTCGACACCGGCAAGTTCGCCGTCTCCTCCGCGCCCGTGGTCTCCGTCTCGCACCTCTCGGCCGTCTTCGGCCTCAACGAGCTGTGCGCGGAGCTGATTTACCTAGTCGACATGCCCAAATTCAAGGAGGTGTACATGGATTACTGCCGCTACTTCAACGCCTCCAAGACCGAACAGGCGGCACGCTACGGCTCCAACTTCGGCACCCTGCTGCTCTTCCAGGGCCACTCACGCCTCGACGCCTACGCCGCCGTACAACTCGGCGACGCGACGCTCGCCAAGCGGGCGTGGACGAAGTTCTACAGTTCCGACGGCTACATGGAGTCGTCCCCGTGGAAGACGGAGCCGCTGACCGGACCGGTGACGCTCGTCCCGGGCAGCGAGGCCGCGTGGGTGTCCTCGAACGACACCGCGCTGTACGGCCTCGCCGCCATCGAGAACCTGGCGCTGCTCGGCGACAAGATGCCCTAGCGCAGGGCTAGTTCATCTTCCCCAGGACCTCCCGCACCCGCCGGGCGTCCCGGATCCGCTGCTCGTACGTCGCGCCGAGTGCGAGCAGCAGGACCCCGGCGAGTGCGGGCGGCGCCCAGCGAGGGAGGGCGCCGATGGCCTGGGTGAGGTACGGGGCGAGTTCGTGCAGCGCGTCCAGTACGAGGGTGGCGCCGCCGAGGAGGAGCGGTGCCTGGAGGCGGTGCCTCGCGCCGATCAGTGTGACCAGCAGCGCGGCCGTACCCAGCAGGAGCGGGCGCGTCCAGTGCGAGTCGGCCCAGGCCGCGAGGAGGCTCGGCGCGAGGGTGGCGGCGAGCCCGGGGCCGTACGCCGTCCAGGACGAGGCGCTCGGATCGCGGCGCCTGCGCAACGAGCCCACCAGCAGCGCCGGGACGGTCACCGCCAGCGTGTACGCCTCGGGGCTGCCGACGTCCCACGCGGACAGCCGTACCCAGGTGGCGAGGACGAAGAGGACGGCGGCCGCGTAGCCGACGGTCCTGCGCTCGGGCCGTAGCGCCGTGCCCGCCGTGATCACTCCGCACAGGGCCAACACCAGGGCCAGGATGGGTAGTTCGGCGCCCGCGAGACCGATCGCCAGCAGGCCCGCGACGGCACCCGAGATCTCGACCACCAGCGTTGTCACCGGATCGGCGAGGCGCGCGGCGAGCAGCGCGGCCGTCACCGGTACGGCGAGCACCAGCAGCGCGACGTGCTGCGGCTGCCAGTCGAGGGCCGAACCCACCGCGCAGGCCAGGGCAGTTGCGTACCCCAGAGAGAAGCCGGCCGAGACCGGCGCGAGGCGCCCGCGCCAGGCCGCACCCGCCAACAGGGCGGTCAGCGAGGCGAGTACGGCGAGCGTGGCCGGTTCGGAGGCGAGGGAGAGGGCGGCGAGGACGAGGGAGGTGCCCAGGGCGAGGGCTGTGGCGATGCGGTGCGTGAGCGAGAGCAGGGCCACGACGATGAGACCGTCCACCAACAGGCCGACGATGTAAGGAAGTTGCAGTGTGGTCGGGGTGATCATCGCCGTCATCCACGCCAGGGTCAGCGCGGCGGCCAGGGCCCGTTGCCGCCACGCGGTGCTGCGGACCGCGAGGGCCAACGCCGCGGCGACCGCGATGAGTACCAGGGGAGCGGTGGTCTCGTGTGTGGGCCACGGGATGTCCATCGTCGCCGCGGCTCGCGCGTCGTCCGGCGCGCCGGCCCAGATGTGGGAGACCCATGCGGACGGGCCGAACAGGGTGGTGACAACAGCCGGCAGGGTCAACAGCAGCGCGATCCCCTGTACGGCGGCGGAGGCCTGGCCGAGACCGTGGCGCACCGGCTCGGGCAGTGCGCCCCGGACGAGCGCCAACAGGCCGATGCCGCACGCCAGATACCCCAGAACCGCCCACTCGTAAGGCAGCGGAACACGCAGCACGCCACCGAGCGCGGCGACCACGAGCAGGCCGCCCGTCGCGGCCGTACCCGTCCGCAGCCCCGGGCCCGGGACGAGCCACGCGGCGCCGAACGCGCCCGCCGCGGCGAGCATCAGGAGCGCCGTCGCCTGGGCGGCTGCGCCCGGACCGGCCGCCGACAGGGAGATCAGTCCGGCCGCCAGTACACCCCAGCCGCCCATGCCGAACGCGCCGCCGATGGCGACGAAACGAACGGCCTTCGGGGAGACCCGGAGCGCGACCAGCATGTCGATCACGGCGGTCACCAGCACCGCCGCCGTGCTCGTGTGGAGGCCCCCACCGGCCGCGATCACCCAGAGAATCAGGGGGAGTTGGGCGAGTACGAGTGCGGCGGGGAGCGGGAGGCGGAGAGCTGGTGAGTCCTGCGCGGAGGCCGGACTCGGGAGCGCCGCCGTACCGATGCCGTACGCCGCCCACAGCGCGGCCAGCAGTGTCGTCGCCGCTGCCGCGAACGTCATGCCGTCCCCGTCCGGGAACGCGACCTCGTGCAGCGCGTACGCGTCCAGCAGCGTCAGGACGAGACCGAGGCCCGCGAGCGACTCGGCCGTGGAGCGCAGGCCCCGGCGCAGGAGCGCCACCGGCGCGCCGAGCGTCGCCAGGGTCACCGCGCCGAGCACCAGTGCCCGGCCCGCGATCCCCATGCTCCCCCAACTGACCAGCGTGAACGCGATCGCGGCGAGGGTGAGGAGGGCGGCGCCGAGCAGGAGCAGCACGTTCTGCACGCTCGGTGCGGAGGCCTCCGGCCGGGGCGGTGCGGCGGGCGACGGTGTCACGGGCGCGGGCCGGGCCGGCTGGAGCACGGTCAGCAGCCAGGCGCGCCGGTGCAGCAACTGCGCGCGGCGGGCGTCGAGTTGGTGCAGCTCGGCGTCGAGGATCCGCAACTCGACGGCCGGGGGCGGGATGTGCGTCATGTCTCGGAGTGTGGTCGCGTGACCGCCGTACGACATGAGCGCCCGTACTCAAAACGTACTCAGGTACCGGGAGACGGACCCCCGAACGGGCAGACTCCCGCCATGGACTGGACCCATTACCGCTTCCGCGCCCGGTGGCCCCTGCCCGTGTCGCCCGCCGTCGTGTACCCGGTCCTGGAGCGGGCCGAGGAGTACCCGCGCTGGTGGCCGCAGGTGCGCGAGGTCGACCGGATCGACGACACGACCGGCGTCATCCGCATCCGCGCGAGCCTGCCGTATGCCCTGACCTTCACCGCGCGCGAAGTGCGGCGTGATCCGGGCGCCGGGGTGCTGGAGATCGCGATGACCGGTGACCTGGAGGGCTGGGCACGCTGGACGCTCACGGCCGACGGCCCCGGAACGCTGGCCCGCTACGACCAGGAAGTCGACCTGAACCGGGCGCTGCTCAGGTGGTTCGCCGTACCCGGGCGGCCGGTGTTCCGGCTCAACCACGCGCTGATGATGCGGGCCGGACGGCGCGGGCTCCTCGCACACCTGGGCGCGGATTGACGGAAGCGGTTTGAAGGAAACCGGCGGGGGCCTGTATTGTTCGGTGCGTTCCCGGGCGATTAGCTCAGTGGGAGAGCGCTTCGTTCACACCGAAGAGGTCACTGGTTCGAACCCAGTATCGCCCACCGGGAAAGACCGGTCCGCATCAGCGGGCCGGTTTTTTCGTGTCCGGGCACGTCTTCGTGTCCGCTGTGCGTCTTGAGGGGGGGCGTCATGAGTGGTGGGGAAGGCAAGAGACGGAGAGGGAGACGGGGGAAGGTGACTTCCCTACGGCGGCGCCGAGTTCGGTCGTTGATCGTCATGGTCGTCGGTCTGGTCGTGTTCGGTGGGGTCGCCGCCGGCGTACAAGCCCTCGCGAACACGGAGCGGGTCACCTCGATGTGGGTCGGTGCCGAGATCCGCGCCGACGGGAGCGCCCGGATCACCGAGGTCATCGACTACGACTTCGGGCACTCGGGCACAACGCACGGCATCTACCGTGACGTACCGGACGCGAACTTCCTGACCGATGACGTCCGGGCCACCATGGACGGGCACAAGGTTCCCTACGCCACCACCTTCGGCGCCTCCTACCGGGACGTGAACGGCAGGGAGTCCGTCGCCGACCGGCTCAAGGTGGGCGACCGTGACCGCACGGTCGGGGGAGTGCACCGCTATCGACTCCAGTACACGGTCCCCGACGTGGTGAAGGACGGCAAGCTCGCCTGGGACGCCGTCGGCACCGGCTGGAAGGTCGACCGGGCGAATGTGGAGATCCATGTGGTGGACGCGTACGGGTTCACCGATCTCCGCTGCGAGCACGGGAGTTGGGACCACGGCAAGCCCTGTACGGCCGAGCAGAGCGAGCCGGGGCACCTTGTCGTCAAGCTCGGCAAGCTCAGCGGCCATGAAGGCCTCACGCTGTACGCCACCGCCACCGCCACCGCCGCCAAGACCAAGGCCGTGACCGCGGCAGCGCTGCCAACGGCGCCCACCGGCAAGGCCGTTGGCACCTCCCTTCCGCAACCGCTGTACAACAGCGGGCTGTTCCTCGCCCTCGGGCTGGCCTGCGTCGCACTGACCCTGGGCGTGCTGCGGTTCCTCGGGCGGGACCGGGTGCAGGAGGACGGCGGGCGGGTGCGGCGCGTCGAGGTCGAGCGGCTCGCCCGGTCGGTCACTCCGTCCGCCACACCGCCCGAGGGCCTGACGCCTGCCCAGGCCGGCGTCCTGCGCGTGGAAGCGGTCATGGACCAGCACAAGGTGGCCTGGCTGCTCGACGCCGCGGCCGACGGTCATCTCACCATCGAGGGCGACGATCAGCATCCGGTCCTGAAGCGGCACGGGCGTCCGGTGAACCGGGAGATCAGGGACGTGCTGGACCGGATGTTCGCCGGCGGCACCGGCCTGGTCCTCGGCAGGCGTGACCAGTCGTTCAAGGCGGGCTGGGAGGACCTCTCCTGGAAGCTGGGCAACTGGCGCAAGGCGAGCGACCTGTGGGACACCACCCTCACCGAGCGGCTCGCCCGGTGGGGTCGGGCCCAACTGGCCGTGCTGCTGCTCGCGTTCGTCCTCGTGGTCACCGGCGGTGTGCTGAACGGCCATCGCATCGCGGCCGGACTGCCCGTCCTGCTGGCGGGTGCCGTGGCCGCCGGTCTCGGTCTCGCCGTAGTCGCCCGGGGCTGGGAGTTGGACCGACGTACCCCGCACGGCGCCGCCCGCTGGCTCCAAGTCGAGGCGTTCCGGCGCTACTTGGCCGACCCCGGCACCTGTCCCGACGAGCTGCCCGTCGGACCGGAGGCGGATCGCTACGCGGCATGGGCGGTTGCCCTGGGGGTCGAATCCGCCTGGGAACAGGCCATCGGCGCTTCGACTTCGGCACCGAGAGCAGGGCGGCGTTTCTCGCTCGACCTCGGCGATGTGCTGCTCGCCGCCGTCGTGGTCTCCGCGGCCAGCCAGTCCTCCGGTTCCGGTGGAGGTGGCTCCGGCGGCGGTGGTTCCTCCAGCGGCGGAGTCGGGGGCGGCGCCGGTGGTGGGGGCGGCGGCTCCTGGTGAGGTGCGGGGCGCCGGTGCCGGCGCCCCGTTCGGTCAGGCCGCCGCGTCCAACTCCGGGCGCAGCGGCCAGGACTGGTCCACGGACTCAGGGGTGCCGCTGCGGGCGAACCACGCCTGGAGGCCTCGGGCCTGTGCCGCGTGCCATGTCGACTGCAGGGTGTGCAGTTCGGCGGGGGACAGGCGTTCCAGGCGGGTCGCGAAGCGGCGGCCGAGGGCTCGTACGACCTCCAGGGAGGCCAGCGCGTCCGCGCCCGCGTCGTGCGCGCCGTCCAGCGTGACGCCGTAGTGCGCGCACAGGTCGGTGAGGGTGCGGCGGCCCTTGCGGTAGCGGTCCAGGTGTTTGTCCAGGACCCGGGGGTCCAGGACCTGTAGCGCCGTCGACTCGAACCAGTGGTCCAGCGTGCACGCGCGGTGGCGGCGCAGCTCGCGGTCCAGCAGGGTCAGGTCGAACGGTGCGTTCATGACCACCAACGGGCGTCCCATCGCGGCCTGTTCGGCCAGCTCGTCGGCTATCTCGTGCATCACCGGCGCGGGCCAGCGGCCGTTGCGCTGAAGATGCTCATCCGTCAGTCCATGGATCGCCGTCGCCCCGGCGGGCACCGGCACCCCCGGGTTCACCAGCCACCGGGCCACCCGGGGACGGGTGCCGGGGGCGTCCTGGACGACGATCGCGGCCGACACGATCCGGTCGGTCTCCACATCCACGCCCGTGGTCTCCGTGTCGAACGCGGCCAACGGGCCCTCGTACCAGCACGTCATACGTACACAACTCCTCGTTCACCCACGGCAGCTGACGTACCGTCTTCTGCCTGTTTGGTGATACCCGGGCTGTTTGCGCCGTACGCCGGAAGGACACAACAGGAGTGCGGGTCTTTGCAGTTCAGCGACCCGATCAGGCATTCAGCACAGCAATTCACCTGAACTCGGAAGGCTGTTGGCCATGGTGATAGCGCAGCCCGAGCGGGGCGGGCTGCTGCCCGAACGGACGGCACCCCAGCGCGGATCGCTCGCCACCACCGCCTGCATGGAGACACTGCAGGTGGGCTATCTGCACGCCGTCGCCGCGGCGGCCGGCTGCTCGCTGTCCCAACCCTTTCCGGACAACGGCATCGACTGGCACGTCAGTCACGGCTCGCCCGGGCACACGGTGGACGACGAGGTCACGATAAAAGTGCAGCTCAAGTGCACTTATCAGATCCCGCCGAACCCGCCGGGACGCTCCTTCTCCTTCACGCTCGACAACGACCATCTGCGCAAGCTCGCCCGCACCCCGGTCTCGGTGCACAAGATCCTGGTCGTGATGCTCGTCCCGCGTTCCCAGGACGACTGGCTGCGCGCCAGCCACGACCGGCTCGACCTGCGGCACTGCTGCTACTGGGTCAACCTCGCCGGTCACGCGATCACCGGCCGGACCCGGACCACCGTGCGGATACCGACCTCGCGCATCTTCGACGACCGGGCGCTGTGCGAGATCATGACGCGGGTCGGGACGGGAGGCAGGCCATGAGGCACCGCTCGGTCGAGGAACACCTGCGGTCGGTACGACCGCATCCCGAGGACGGCACGTTGTGGGACCGTGCGCCGGAAGCCGACCAGGTCGACCCCGCCGTCCTCGGCGCCCTGCTGCGCCGGCACGGCTGGCAGCGCCGCGGCGGAGCCGCCGGACGGTACGGCCGCTGGACCCCACCCGGGCCCGGCGGCTCGGGCATCAGCCTGCTGGTCCCCGAGAGCCGGGCCTTCCCCGACAGCGACGACCTCCTCGGCGAGGCGCTCATCGCGCTCGCCCGCAGCAACACCCCCTCCGCCCGCGAGGTCCTCGTCGGCCTCGCCGTACCGAGCGACGAGATCCGCTGGTGGCGCGACATCCCGACCGGACCGGCCGGCGCCGCGGCCTGGACCGTGGAGGAGCAACTCCGCGCCGCCGCCCGCCAGATGCTGCTCGCCGCCGCACTCGCCACACGCGCGCGTGCGGGCTACTACGGCGCCCGCCACCGCCGCCCCGCCGCCGCGTCCCTGGACCACGTCCTCGTCGGCTCCGCACCCGGCGGCCGTCAGCTCACCGCGTTCGTCCCCGTCGACACCGGCCGCGCCCTCGCCGTACGCCTCCACCAGGCCCTGTATGCCACCCGCGAGGCCATCGACTACGAGCGGGCCACCGGCGGCATGGACGCCTTCGACGGGGCCGTGGAGGCGGGCGTCAGCCGGGAGTTGACCGAAGCTGTCGTCGCGCTCGTGCGTGGCACCGAGGGCGCGCGGATCGCCGTCGAGTGGGCACCCGGCGCGGGGGTCCCCGAGGGCTGTGCCGCGCAGGCCGAGGCCGTCGAGTTCTCGCCGGGTGACCTGCCCGTGCTGCGCGCGGCCGGGGCCCGCTATCTGCGCGAGGAACCGGCCATGCCCGTGCGCATCACCGGCTCGGTGGTGCGGATGCGCCGGTCGGGGCCGCGCGGCGAGGGCACGGTACGGATGCAGGTGATCGCCGGCGCCGAGGTCGGGCACGTCCGGATGACCCTGGACGAGGAGTCGTACCGGATAGCCGGGCACGCCCACCTCGTCGGGCTGCCCGTGCGGGTGCACGGGCGGCTGGAGAGCCGGGGCGGCTTCCGTCGGCTCACCGGCGCCTCCGGGGTCGTACCCGTGCAGGTGGACGAGGCGGAGCGGGACCGGCTGATGAAGTCGATCCAGGGGCACGGGGAGAGTGCTGCCTTCTTCGAGGAGGCGTGCAGCGGGGAGGACTGAGGGAGCGCAGGGGAGTGGGGCCGGTCCGGTCCCGGGCCTGGGCCCGGGGGCGACCGTTTCGCGGTGGGGCCCGTAGGGTCGGTACGATCCCCTATTGCGCGCGCTCACGGTATGGCGCCGCATCCACCCTGTAGTCAGGAGAGACCCGTGTCAGACGTCCGTGTGATCATCCAACGCGATTCCGAGCGGGAAGAGCGCACGGTGGCGACGGGCACGACGGCCGCCGAGCTCTTCGCCGGCGAGCGCTCGATCATCGCCGCGCGCGTGGCCGGAGAGCTCAAGGACCTGGCGTACGAGGTGAAGGACGGGGAGGAGGTCGAGCCCGTCGAGATCTCCTCCGCCGACGGCCTGAACATCCTGCGCCACTCCACCGCGCACGTCATGGCGCAGGCCGTGCAGGAGCTGTTCCCCGAGGCCAAGCTGGGCATCGGCCCGCCGGTCAAGGACGGCTTCTACTACGACTTCGACGTCGAGCGGCCGTTCACGCCCGAGGATCTCAAGGCCATCGAGAAGAAGATGCAGGAGATCCAGAAGCGCGGGCAGCGGTTCTCGCGCCGTGTGGTGACCGACGAGGCGGCTCGTGAGGAGCTGGCCTCGGAGCCGTACAAGCTCGAACTGATCGGCATCAAGGGCTCCGCGTCGACCGACGACGGCGCGGACGTCGAGGTCGGCGCCGGCGAGCTGACGATCTACGACAACCTCGACGCCAAGACCGGCGACCTGTGCTGGAAGGACCTCTGCCGAGGCCCGCACCTGCCGACCACGCGCAACATCCCGGCGTTCAAGCTGATGCGCAACGCAGCCGCCTACTGGCGCGGCAGCGAGAAGAACCCGATGCTCCAGCGCATCTACGGCACCGCCTGGCCCTCCAAGGAGGAGCTGAAGGCGCACCTCGACTTCCTGATCGAGGCCGAGAAGCGCGACCACCGCAAGCTGGGCAGCGAGCTGGACCTGTTCTCCATCCCGGAGCAGATCGGCTCCGGCCTCGCGGTCTTCCACCCCAAGGGCGGCATCATCCGCCGCACGATGGAGGACTACTCGCGGCGCCGGCACGAGGAGGAGGGCTACGAGTTCGTCTACACCCCGCACGCGACGAAGGGGAAGCTCTTCGAGACGTCCGGGCACCTGGACTGGTACGCCGACGGCATGTACCCGCCCATGCAGCTCGACGAGGGCGTGGACTACTACCTCAAGCCCATGAACTGCCCGATGCACAACCTGATCTTCGACGCGCGCGGCCGCTCGTACCGTGAACTGCCGCTGCGGCTCTTCGAGTTCGGGACCGTGTACCGGTACGAGAAGTCGGGCGTCGTGCACGGTCTGACCCGGGCG
>Ga0307515_10011424_pt1 | contig 16851 bp, 18 predicted proteins | sample 17_EM_MG_FD_194513 | JGI IMG/M metagenome (GOLD analysis project Ga0307515, IMG submission 194513) | Populus trichocarpa ectomycorrhiza microbial communities from riparian zone in the Pacific Northwest, United States - 17_EM | ecosystem: Host-associated > Plants > Roots > Unclassified | place... | reverse complement strand
CGTCACGGCGCTGACACGCTCTTCACGTCCAGCGCCACCACGTTGTTGTCCGACGCAGGCGTCGCTTCGGCCTGCAGCAGCTGCCCTTGAACGACGGCGCCGACGTCCATGCGCAGGTGCCGATAGCGGATCGTGCCGCTCACATGCGCGTTCGATTGCAGCTCGAGAAAATTCTCGATCTCGAGGCTGCCGGCAACGGCCCCGTTGACCACCGCATCGCCGCAGCGCACGGTGCCTTCGATGCGGCCCTTGTCCGACACCACGAGCAGGCCGCGGCTCTCGCCGTCGGCCGCGCGCGCGATCACGTTGCCGACGACCCGGCCGTCGATCCGGATGCCGCCGGCGAAGCTCACGTCGCCGATGATTTCAACGTCCTCGGCGATCAGGCTGGACAGCTTGGTCATCTCGATGGACGGGCGCTTTTTGCGATTCGCAAACATCGTGCGTGGTCTCTCTGTGGGGTGTGTCTAGTGCTTGCCGTCGCGGGCCTTGCGGAAGAACGTCAGTTCCTCTTGAGACGCGCGCAGCTCTTGATTCAACGCATCGATCTGATGCTCCAGTTCCTCGCTGCGCGCGTCGGACACGCGCAGCTGCAGACGCGACTGCTCGAGCTGCCGCTGCAGCGCTTGCACGTCCTTCAGCGCCACGGCCTGCTCCTGCAGTTGGTCGAAGCGCTGTACCCAGTAGACGTGGCTGCCGGCCGCACCGGCCGCGCAGGCGACGATGACGAGCGTGCCCCAGACCCACCGGCGGCGCACCGGGTTCGATGCCAGCACGAGCCTGGCGCGCGCGAGGTTCGTCGTCGGAGCCAGACGCCAGGAACGTATCGACATGCGCGGCGCAGGCTCACAGACCAGCCAGATAGCGCCGCGGGTCGAGGGCTTCGCCGTCGCGCAGCACCTCGAAGTGCAGATGCGGCCCGGTGGAGCGGCCGGTGGAGCCGACCGCCGCGATCGCGTCGCCCGGCATCACCACGGCACCGGCCTTGACGGTCAGCCGCGAAGCATGCGCGTAACGCGTGACCAGGCCGTTGCCATGTTCGATCTCGACGACCCAGCCGTAGTCGGACTTGAAGCCGGCAAACGCGACGGTGCCACCGGCCGCGGCATGGATGACCGTGCCTGGCCCGGCCGCGAAATCCAGCCCCGAGTGGAACGCTTGCCGGCCGGTGAACGGGTCTTCGCGGTTGCCGAAGGGCGAGCCCAGCTCCGCGTTCTCGATCGGCAGGCGCGTGGGCAGGCGCATCAGCGCGAGGTTCTGCAATGAGGCGGCGTCGGCGACCAGCCCGATCTGCTGTTCGACCTGCGCGAGGCGGGCTTGCAAGGCATCGAGATCACCCAGCGCAGCCAAGGCCGACTCGGCCCGTGGCGGCAGCAGCGGGCCGCCGGTCTCGGCCTTTTTGGCGGCACGTGCCGCAGCGGCCGGCTTGGTCGCCACGCTCTGCATGGCGCCGATGCGCTCGCTCAGCTGGCCGGCCTGGCTCTCGAGCTTGAAAAGGCGGCCTGACAACGCTCCCAGCTGTTCGACGGCAAACGGCATGGCCGAGTTCGGCTTCTCTAGCAGCGTCGTGTGCGACGGCGCCACCGGCAACAGCGACACCCAACGGCCCAGAGCGGCACCCGCTGTCAACAGCGCCAAGATCGCCAGCCCGCTGGCGATCAAGACGACCGGCAGCGACACGGTGCGGAGGCGAGAGCTGGTCGGCCCGGCAGAAATCATGATGAAGGGCATCGAGGCTCCTCGGGACCGTGTTCGGGGTCGAAGCCGCGAGCGGCTTGCGACGCGCTGGCGACACTTCAACGTGTGTCGGTGCATCCTACGAGGTAAGGACAGTTGAATCCTGTCAACCGGCGCAACGAATTGTTCCTTCGTCGGAAGCCGCGATAAATTCACGGGCCAGCGGCGCCAGCCCGATCAGTGCCTGACGGCGGTCGAGACCTCGATCAACGCGGTCAGCGGCCCAGCCATCGGGTCGGCCTCTTCGCAGAAGAATCGGTTGCGCCCCTGCCGTTTGGCTTCGTACAGCGCTGCGTCGGCGCGCCGCAAGAGGTCGGTGTCGTCGGTCTCGCCAACGCGCCACATGGCGATCCCGACGCTGCTCGTGATCACGAAGAGCTTGCCGGCCAAGGCAATCGGCGCCCTCAGCGTCTCGATCAGTTTGCTCGCCAGCGCCTTGGCGTCGTCGGCGCCGCGCAGGCTCTCGAGGATCACCGTGAATTCGTCGCCAGCGAGTCGCGCCACGGTGTCGGTTTGCCGAACGCAATCGCGCATCCGCGTCGCGAACACCTTCAGCAGCTGGTCGCCGGCTTCGTGCCCGAGCGTGTCGTTGATGGTCTTGAAGTGATCGATGTCCAGGAACAGCAGCGCCATCGTGCTGCTGCCGGTGGCACGCTGCATCGCCTGCTGCAGCCGCTCGACGAACAGCGCCCGATTCGGCAGGTCGGTGAGCGTGTCGAACTCGGCCCGATAGCGCAGCCGCTCTTCGGCCATCTTGCGGGCATTGATGTCGGCGTAGGTGCCGGCCAGGCGCAGCGCGCCACCACGCGCATCGCGGTCCACCACGCGCCCGCGGGCACGCACCCACAGCCAGTCGCCCGAGCATTTGCGGATGCGAAACTCGGCGTGATACACCTGCACTGCGCCCGTCATGGCCACCGTCATGCTCGCCCGCATCGCGCCTAGATCGTCGGGGTGCACATAGGAGCGCAGCACCGCCGGCGACACTGTCTCCTCGATCGGCGGATCGCCGCGCATCGCGGCGGCCTGCGCGCTCTGGTAGATGCGGTCGGCGCCGATGTCCCAGTCGAACAGCGCGAGGCCCGAACCTTCCAGTGCCAGGCTCAATCGCTCCTCGCTGCGGGCGCGCAGCAGCTCCGCCTCGTGGCGGACCGTGAGGTCGTTGATCAACCCGTACACCCCGCGGACGGACCCGTCGCTGCCGTGCTCGGGAATGAGCGTGACTTCGACGTGGCGCGGGCCGTGCAGCGTCGCCAGCTCGCGTTCATAGACGACCCGCTCGCCGGCCAGCGCCGCATCGATGTGGGGTCGGATGCCGTTGTAGGTTTGTTCGCCGTAGACCTCTTGCAGGCTTCGCCCGAGAAGCGACGCAGGCTCGACGCCGAGCCAGTCGCGGTAGGCCCGGTTGGCGAAGCAAAAGCGCTGCTCCAGGTCGAACCGCGAGACCAGCGCCGGCAGGTTGTCGGTCACTTGCAGCAGTTGTTCCTCGCTGCGTTGCAGCTCGACCAGCGTGCGCGCGAGTTCGGCATCGGTGCGCTTGCGCTCGGTGATGTCCAGATGGGTCCCGACGATCCGCAGCGGCGCGCCTGCCGCGTCGCGCTCGACGATCATGCCGCGGCAGAAGACCCAGATCCAGTGGCCGTCCTTGCGCTGCAATCGGTGCTCGCACTCGTAGGCCGCGGTCTCGCCGTTGAGGTGGGGCTGCAGCGCCGCGTCGAGCGACGGCAAGTCCTCGGGATGGATCAGCTGCCGCCAATCCTTCGCCGGCAGCTCGTCGTCTGCGCCGTAACCCAGCAGCTGACGCTCTCGCGCATTGACCACCAGATGGTTGCCCGGCACCTGCAGGTCCCAGAGCCCCAGGTCGGCGCCGCGCAACGCGAGTTCGACCCGCTCGGCGCCTTGCTGCCGCGCCGTCGCAGCCTGTGCTTCAAGGCGATCGAGGGCCAGCCGTCGCCGCTGGCTGAAGTGCAGGCCCAGGCCCGACCCGAGCACGACCAGCGCGTAGACGAGGCCGAAGCGCAGCGCCTCGTCGCGCCACCGCAGATAGATGGCCGAGAGCTCGCGGCTGACCGCAGCCACCAGGGGCTTGTCCATGTGAAGGTCGGCACGATCCAGCGTGCGGATGGCCATCATGCGATCTTCGCCGGTGGCCAGGACTCGCCCGGTCATCAGGCTCGCGGTCTGCCCGCTCTGCTGGTGCCGCGTGAACATCGAGCCCGGTTTGGCCAGGTTCATTCCGAGGGTCTGTTCGACCAGCGGCGTGTTCACGAACACCTGGCCGTCGCCGTGGGCGATGGACGCGCGCATGTCGGGGGCATAGTGCACGGAGCGCAGCACCACCCCGAAGTACTCCGGGTCCAAGGTCGCCACAACGACCCCCGCGAACTTACCCCGCGCATCCGTCAACACCCGGCCGAGGGCGATCACGAACGGGCCCAGCGGCGACTTGAACGGCGTCGAGACGTAAAGCACGGACCGGTCCGGCCGCGCGCGCGGCGTGGTGAAGTAGTCGCGCTGGCTGGAGTTCCTGCCCAGCAGCTCGGCGCGGCTCGATGCCACGATCACGCCGCGGGTGTCCACGACGGTCATGGTGCGAACCCCGGGCATCGCGTCGCTCAGCAGCTTGAGTCGGCCGAAGGTGGCCGCCTCGGCAGCAGCGGTCGCCGCATGTTCGAGCTCGTCGCGGACCCCGGCCAACGCGTTGTTCACGCCTTCGAATTGACGGATCAGGTTGTCGTCGACGACCCGGGCATGGACCTGGAGTCGATCGCTCTCCTGGGCTTCGACCAGACTGCGCTCGCGATAGAGCGCCGCGGCCAGCACGACACCGAGGACCACCAGCGAGATGCTCGTGACCAGCCATTCGGCGCGAAAGCGCCGGGGCCGGGTGAAGATGGCGTGACTCATGGGCTGACGTGCGGTCGATCCGATCGATGTGGCGCACGCGCCACCCAGCGCACAGAGTCGAACGACCGAGGTCGATTCGGGTGGCGCTGGCCTCGTTTTCGGCCGCGACGCGCTCGACTTGAGGCATCGGCCCGCCGAACCGGCGCGAGAACGGCCTGCGCAGGTTTTTGCAGCAAAGCGGGAAGAATGCGCAGCCTGGCACGGCCGAACTGTGGCGCGCCATTCCTTCCGGGGGATGCGCAATGCGGACGGTGGCGGGAGACTGCCCACATCGATAGCGATTCAGAGACAGGCAGGCCCGACGATGTTGCGGCTTCTCGAAGAACACGTGAGTGGTGGTGTGACGGCGGGCAAAGGCCCGTCAGCCGAAATGAGCCGCTTTTCAGCCGGCATTCGCGTCGTCACCGCCCTACTGTGCACGGTCATGCTGCTCGCCAACGAAGAACGCGTGGGGCTTTGGGCACTGTCCGTCTTGATGCTCTACTGCGGCTGGTCCGCGTACCTGCTCTGGATCGAGGCGTCCGAGAAATCGCGCACGGTTGGCCTGTGGCCGTATTGGGTCGACGTGATCTGGTCGTGCCTGACCATCAAGCTGTTCGCCACCGGCACCATGATGATGATCATCACGCTGGTGCACCCGGTGGTGCTCGCCAGCATCGGCTTCGGCGTCGGGCCGGGCCTGGTGCTCGCGATCGCCGCAGCACTGGGTCTGCTGTACGACGGCTCCAACGAACTGATGCAGATGATCGATGCGGGTTGGCGTCAGTCCCTGCCGGCGCTGCTCGTGCTGACGCTGGTGCCTGCTGCCGCCGTCATCGCCAGACCGATGAGCGTTCTGCGGCATCGACTCGCGCTCATCGGCGAGCTCGAAACGCAGCTCGACCCGCGCCGTGGTCTCGAGCCGATCTGTGCCGCCCTGGTGGAGCGTCTGCGCGTCGGCACCCAGGCCGATGTCGTCGCCCTCGTGCTGCCCAGCAAGCGCGGCGCCCCGGCGATGCTGGCGAGCCGCGAGGACGGCAGCTTCCGCGCCAAGGCCGAGGTCCACGCGACCCTCGAATCGCTGCTGGCGCAGGCGCCGCCCGTTCCGGTCAGCTACATCGTACGCCGTTGGTGGGACCCGCGGCGGCGCGTCCGGCTCCATCACGAACTGCCCTTGCCTCGCGGGCTCGCAGTGGCCTTGGCCGAGCTGGCAGAGACGCTCGGCGTGCGCAGCGTGCATGTGGTGCCGCTCACCCGTTACGCGCGCCAGCACGGTCACTTCGTGGTCGGCTACGGGGGCGCGCTCAGCTCGATGCAAGACGTCTCAGCACTGTCGGGCGCCGCGCCCGAATTACTGCGCATCGTCGAACAAGCCACGCTGGTCGATCAGTTGCAGGACGAGACCGCCAGCCACGAACGCGCACGCATCGGGCGCGACCTGCACGACAGTGCGATCCAGCCCTATCTGGGGCTGAAATACGCGGTCGAATGCGTGGCCCTGCGCATCGCACCGGACAACCCGGCACGCGCCGAGGTCGACGCGCTGGCCGCCCTGGTGAACGGCGAGGTCTCGGCCTTGCGCGAGCTGATCTCGGGCCTGCGCACCGGCTGCGGACACGGGGACAACGCGCTGGTTCCGGCGGTGCGCCGGCAAGCGCGGCGTTTCGCGCTGCTGTTCGGCATCGATGTCGAGGTCGAATCACCCGACAACCTGCCGACCACCCGCGCGCTCGCCGGGTCCTTGTTCCACATGGTCAACGAGGCACTCAACAACATTCGCAAGCACACGGTGGCCCGCCATGTCTGGATCGCGTTGTCCAACGAAGGCGCCAGCCTGCGCTTGTCGATCCGTGACGACGCAGGCACTGCGCGCGGCCGCCAATGTAGCGACTTTCAACCCAAATCCTTGATCGAGCGCACGGCTGAACTCGGTGGCCTGCTTACCATCGCACGTCCGGATGGACTGAACACCGAAATGCTGATTCAGATTCCAATTTAGTCGTCAGGGAATGTCCATGAACTCAAGCTACAGCTACGGCGCCAATGCCGACACCCGGCCTGCGCAGCGTGCGATCCGGGTGTTCGTCGCCGAGGACCACAAGATCACGCTGTGGGGCCTGCAACGGCTGATCGATGCGAACAGCCCGCGCATGGAGGTCATCGGCACCGCCAGTTCGCACGCCGAGCTGATGAACCACGACGCGATCCCGAATGCGGACGTGATCCTGCTCGACCTCGATCTCGGTGGCGAAGACACTGGCGCCTCGCTCGCCAGCCTGCGGCTGCGCGGCCCCGCGCGCGTGCTCGTCCTGACCGCGGCCGACGACATCGCGCAGCACCGCGACGCCATGGTCAAGGGTGCACGCGGCGTGGTCCACAAGTCAGAGGCGGCCGAGACCATCCTGCGCGCGATCGAGAAGGTCAACGAGGGCGAAGTCTGGCTGCACCGTGCGTTGCTCGGCGACGTGCTGGGCTTGCTGACCAACGGCAGCCCGAGCGCCGTGTCGCGGCAGGCCGACCCCGACGCCGAGCGCATCGCCAGCCTCACGCCGCGCGAGCGCGAAATCGTCGTGACTATGGTGCGCAGTTCGGGCGCAAAGCAGATCTCGGTGGCCGACGAACTCCACATGAGCGAGCACACGCTGCGCAACCACCTGACGACCATCTACAGCAAGCTTTGCGTGCACGGGCGACTCGAGTTGCACGTCTACGCGACCGCGCACGGGCTGGGCGCTGCGACGCGCAGCCGCGTCGACGCTTGAGCTGATCCTAGGGCCTGCAGCCCGCCTGATTGCGGGGGGATCAAGCTCCGGGGTGCGACGACCTGTTCCTCCCATGGCGCTTGATCGCGCATCGCTTGAACATCGCAACGCAGCGTCTGCTTCGCGCTGCGAGAAGCAAGCATGCACGACACCTTCAGCGCACCACTCCTGCGAGTTCGATTCAAGGCCACCGGCCGGCTGGGGCTTGCGGCGGCGATCACGGCCATCGTGCTGTGCATCGACGCGGTGTGGCTGCTGCTGGCGGGCTGGTCGGTGTCCGGCCGCGGCGTCGCCGTGCTTGCACTGGGCGTCGCCGCCTGCCTGGCGCCGCTGGCGATCCGACGTTATCGCCGTGACGCACGCATCCGCACGACGATGCGCTTCTGTGCGCTGCTGCTGATCTTTCAGGCCGCGGCGGCGACCTTGAGCTACCTCGTCGTCAGCACGAATGCGGCGCTGGTCGACGCACCGCTCGCCGCGTGGGACCGCGCGCTGGGCTTCGACTGGCCGGCGCTCCAGGCCTGGCTGCAGGCACACACCCGGCTTCAGGCCCTGCTTCAGCTGGCCTACTCGAGCGGGCTGCTGCAGCTCGTGTTCGTGGTCTTGTTCCTCGGCCTCACCGGGCGGCGCGAGCGACTCGAAGAGTTCATGCTGCTGGTCGTCGCAGCGACCTTGCTGGCCATCGGCGTGTCGGGCGTCTTCCCCGCGGCCGGCGCATGGAAGTTCTACGCAGACGCAGGTCCGTTCGATTTGTCACCACTGTCCCACTTCGAGCTTCTGCGCGATGGCCGCCTGCGCGACATCGCGCTCGACCACATGCAAGGTCTGATCTCGATCCCGTCGCTGCACGCAGCGATGGCGGTCCTGCTGGTCCATGCGGTGCGCAGCACACGCGTCGTGCTGACCGTGTTCGCCGCCCTCGACCTCGCGATGCTCGCGTCGACACCGATCGACGGCGGCCACTACCTCGTCGCCGTACTCGCCGGCGGCGCGCTGGCGCTGGCGCTGATCTGCTGGCTCGCGCGCGAACGAGGCACTCACCCCGCGACGGCGTTACGCGTCGCACCGATCACAGGCTTGGAGGCATTGCACCCATGACGCTACAGACGACCGAAGGCCGACTCACCGAATGGCTGCTGCGCGGCTTCGCGCTGTCGCTGATGCTGTTCATCGCAGCGCGCTGGGGGCATGCGTGGATGGTCGACCATTCGCGCTGGACCGCGTTGCTTCTGCTCGTCTCCGAGGGCTACACGCTGATGCTGGTGCTGCTCGCGCGCCGCGCGATCCAGCGCGACCTGTCGATGGCGGCGCTGGCCGCGACCATCTATGCGAGCTCCTGTGTGATCTTGCTCAGCGACGCCGGCACGATGCGGCTGATGCCCGAGTGGGTCGGCGCCGGCCTGCAACTGACCGGCATGGCGTGGCAGTTCACCGCGAAGGTTTTCCTCGGCCGCTCGTTCGGCCTGCTGCCCGCCAGCCGCGGCCTCGTGATGGCGGGGCCGTACCGGCTCGTCCGCCACCCGATCTACCTCGGCTACCTGATCGGCCACATCGGCTTTCTGCTGGCCAACTTCTCGTGGCGCAACGCTGCCGTTCTGGCACTGCTGTACGTCGCGCAGGTGATCCGCATCCAGCGCGAAGAGGCCGTGTTGGCCGTGGCCGCAACCGATCACGACTACGGGCGCTATCTGCAGCGCGTGCGCTGGCGCCTCGTGCCCTTCGTCTACTGAAAAGAACGGCGCACGTTCCGCCGTGGTGTCCGGGAGCAAGCTCCCCCACGGTAGACGCCCTTCCTCCCATGCGCCACGGACCGGCGCTACCTAGGATCGCTTCATGCCACCTCCGTCTGCCCCATGCACCGACACCGACGGGCCGCTCGCGCCCATCGGCGTGCTGGTCATCGATGACCAGCGGGCGGTGCGCGAAGGGCTGGCGCGCTTGATCGCGTGCGCACAGATCCCGCTGCGTTGCGTCAGCACCGCGGCCACCGGCGCCGAGGCCTTGAGCGCCGTGGCCTTGCTGCACCCGGAAGTGATCGTGCTCGACGTCGACCTCGCCGGCGAGGACGGCCTGATGCTGCTCCCGCAGCTGTCTCTGACCGCGAGCGTGCTCGTGCTCACCAGCCACGGTGACGACGCAACGCGCGCACGTGCCACCAGTCTCGGCGCGCGCGCCTTCATCGAGAAGCATCAGCCGGCGGCCGAGCTGCTCGGCTCGATCGTCGCCATGGGGCACCTTCATATGCGGGGGGAGAAAGCTCCCGATCACCAAGGAACAAGTTCCCTCCAAACAGTGACCTCTTCCTCCGCTGTGCGGACGCGACGCAATCCCTAGAGTGAAGTCCATGATGAAGAACGCCACACGACTCTTCCTCCGATTGCTCAGCGACCAATCCGGCGCCACCGCGATCGAGTACGGACTGATTGCCGCGCTGCTCGCGGTGGCGATCATCGCCGCGGTCAGTGCCACCGGCACGTCGTTGGCAGCGCTCTATGCCTATTGGTCGGCGGCCGTGGTCGCCGCACTGTAGCCATGAACAGAAAAGACGCGAATCGCTGGCCGGCGTCAACACAACAGGCCAGCAGGGTACAGATCCGGCCCTTTCGGATCGCAGGCACGCCTTGCGGCGTCGATTGATCTAACCACCTCAAGGAGCTTTCCATGCAACTCGTTCAATTTGCCCAGAAGTTCATCCGTGATGAAGAAGGCGTGACCGCCATCGAGTACGGCCTGATCGCGGCATTGATTGCCGTCTTCATCATCGCCTCGGTCACGATCGTCGGCGGGAAGCTCGCCGCGGTATTCACCGCCATTTCCGGGGCACTGCAGACCGCGCTCGGTTGATGAGGCGTCAGGCGGGTGCACACGATGCCCCGCCCTGACGGTCACCCGAATCTGCGTTCCAACTACCTCCCGGAGTTCCCCATGCAATTCACTCAGATTGTCCAGAAGTTCGTCCGTGACGAAGAAGGTGTGACGGCCATCGAATACGGCCTGATCGCCGCGTTGATCGCGGTCTTCATCATCGCCTCCGTCACGATCGTCGGGGCCAAGCTCGAGGCCGTGTTCACCGCCATCTCCACGGCGATCCAGACCGCGCTCTGATGCCATGCCGCCACGCCGGGAATTCGTTCCCGGCCTAGCCACCAACGCCACCGAGCCCACCATGCTCTCGTCCGTCATCGTCCCCAGCCATGCGCTGCTTGCCGCGCTGCTGCTCGCCGCTGTCGTCACGGACATTCGCTCGCGCCGCATTCCCAACAAGCTCGTGCTGTGCGGCATCGCGGTGGCGCTCGTCGTCCATGCCATCGCAATGGCCACCGGCACGCCGTCGCCTGCGGGCCGCACCTGGTGGGCCCCACTCGCCGGCCTGGCCACCGGCTTCGCTCTGCTGCTGCCGCTGCACCTGGTGCATGCGATGGGCGCGGGCGACGTCAAGCTGATGGCGATGGTCGGCGCCTTCGTCGGCAGCACCACCGCGCTCGACGTCGCGCTCTACACCTTCGTCGCCGGCGGCGCGCTGGCGCTGGTGTTCATGCTCGGGCGCGGTGTCGCCGCGCAGACGCTGGCCAATGTGCGCTTCATGCTGACCGACCTCGCGCAGCGCGCCAGCACCGGCCAGGGCGCACGCCTCGCGCCGCTGCAGGTCACTGCTGCACCCTTGCCGTATGCGATCGCGATCGCACTCGGAACCGGGGTCGCGATCGCGTGGCCGCTGGCCCGCTCCTTCAAAGGGGTCATCGGATGAACCTCGTTCAATTCCCGAGCGTGCCGGGCCGCAGCGCGCAAGACGTGCGCGCCGCACTGCCTCGCGCACCGCAGACCATCGAAGAGACCGGCCTGTCCACCACCTTCCTGGTCGAGCTGATCGCCAAGACCATGTTCCAGCTCGGCCTGACGCGGCTCACCGAGCTCAGCGCGCAGCTCTGCCTGGGCAGCGCGGTCGTCGAAGCGGTGTGCCAGTTCATGCGCCGCGAGACGCTGCTCGAAGTGACGCGCCGCGGCCAGCACGAGGCCGATGTGCAGTTCGATCTCACGCAGGCCGGGCGCGCGCGCGCGGCCGATTGGCTGACGCGCAACTCCTATGTCGGCGCCGCGCCGGTGCCGCTCGAGATCTACGCCGAACGCGTCGCTGCGCAATCGGTCGCGAACCAGGCCATCACGGTGCAGCAGGTGCGCGCCGCGTTTGCCGACCTGGTCGTGCCCGAGCGCCTGATCGATCTGCTGGGCACCGCCGTCAACTCGGGGCGGCCGATGCTGCTGCACGGCCCCGCCGGCTCGGGCAAGACCTATCTGGCGCAGCACCTGCACCGCCTCATCACCGGCGCCGTCGCGATCCCGCATGCGATCAGCGTGCACGGCGAGGTGATCCGCGTCTTCGACATGCACTGCCACCGCGTGCTGCCGCTCGACGCCGCACCGCGCGCCGCGCTCGACAACCGGGCCCGGCCCGACGCGCGCTGGGTGCTGTGCGAGCGGCCGTGTGTCGTGTCGGGCGGCGAGCTCACGCTCGAGATGCTCGACCTGAGCTTCGACGGCCGCGCCGGCTACTACGAGGCGCCGCCGCACTTCAAGGCCAACAACGGGCTGTTCATCGTCGACGACCTCGGCCGCCAGGTGATCACGCCGCGCGAGCTGATGAACCGCTGGGTGGTGCCGATGGAGCGCCGCCACGATCACCTGATGCTGCGCAACGGCGCGAAGTTCACGATCCCGTTCGACATGGTGCTGGTGTTCTCGTCGAACCTGCGCCCCGCGCAGCTCGAGGACGCGGCGTTCCTGCGCCGCCTGGGCCACAAGATTGCGATCGAGCCCTTGCTGCCGAAGGAATACGCGCTGGTGTTCGAGCGTGCCTGCCAGGCCGAGGGCATCCCGCACGACGAGTCGGCATTGCACCGGCTCGTCCACAACTATCACGCGATCTGGGGCCGCCCGCTGCTGGCGTGCTACCCGCGCGATCTGCTGCATCTTATCGCGAGCCGCGCCCGCTACCTGGGCGTGGCCGCGGAGCTCTCGCCCGAGCTGCTCGACTGGGCCTGGCACGCATATTTTGGCAACGAGGCGCTGAATGAGTCGGCGTCTGCAACTGGGAGTGGCACATGAGATCACGTGGCATGTTGATGCTGTTCATTGCCGCCATCGCGGGTCTCGCGGCGGTGTTTCTGGCGGCACGCTGGATGCAGAACCAGGGCGGCGAAAAAGGCCGTATCGCGGTGGCCAATGCCGACATCGAACTGGGCGGGCGCATCTCGCCCGAGATGATCCGCATGGCCGACTGGCCCGATGGCAGTGTGCCCACCGGCGCGTTCGCCGACGCCGCCAAACTCGAAGGCCGCGTTGTGCTGGTCTCGATCCAGCGCGGCGAGCCGCTCACCGAAACGCGGCTCGCGCCGATCGGCACCAAGGGCGGCTTGTCGGCGGTGGTGCCCGAAGGCAAGCGCGCGATGACGGTGCGCGTCAACGACGTCGTCGGCGTGGCCGGCTTCGCGCTGCCCGGCACCTACGTCGACGTGATGGTCAACACGCAGGACGAACGCGGCCAGCGCGGCGACCACGATCACTCGATCTCGAAGATCGTGCTCGAACGCATCCTCGTGCTCGCGGTGGCGCAAGAGGCCGATCGCGACTCGACCAAACCCAAGGTGGTGAACGCGGTCACGCTCGAGCTCGCCCCGAAGGACGCCGAGATGCTTGACCTGGCGCGCAGCGTCGGCACCTTGTCGCTGGTGCTGCGCAACCAGACCGATCCGAAGGCCATCGCTCAGCACGGCGGCGGCGCGACCAAGGCCGAGCTGCTGGGCATGTCGCGCAGCGAGCCCGAGCCGGTCAAGGCGGCCGCGTCTGCACCCGCACCTGCACCGCGCCGCACCGTGTCGCGCCCGGCCACCGCCGTCGCTGCAGCACCGATGCCTCGCAGCAACTGCGTCGAGGTCATCCGTGGCCTGAGCAAGGTGACGGAATGCTTCTGATCGCTCACGCATCACAACGAACCGGGAGATCGACGATGTCTTCGTCCTCACGCACTCTCACCATGGCCCGCGTGGCCATGGCGACCAGCCTGGCACTGCAGGCACTGGGGGCCGAAGCGCAGGCCGCCGTCGCGCCGAAGGCACCCGCCACCGCCGCTGCCCACACCGCGCCGCCCGCCACGACCGGCTTGTGCTCACGCGTCAACATCGCGCCGATGGTGCAGATCCCGGTCGGCAAGTCGACCGTGCTCCGGCCCACCTCGCCGGTCACGCGCATCCTGCTGGGCAACCCCGAGAACGCACGCGCCGCACGGCCGGCCGAGACCGACGGCAAGAAGGACGACAGCGGCGGCAAGGCATCGGCCGCGGTCGACACGCGCCCCGGCGTCGCCGATGTCGACGTGCTGCTGCTCGCGCCAACCGAGGTCTACCTGCTCGGCAAGAGCATCGGCTCGACGAACGTCGTGATGCTCGACCGCGCCGGCACCTGCACCGCTTTCGATGTGGTCGTCGGCATGGACACGACCGCGCTGCAGTCGGTGCTGACGCAGCTGCTGCCCGCCGAGAAGGACATCAAGGTCTCGTCGGCCTTCGATTCGATCGTGCTGTCAGGCGTGGTGTCGGACAGCGAGGCGCTGACCCGCGTGACCGATCTCGCCAACGCCTACGTGCGCGGCGGCGACAGCGGCAGCAAGGCCAACCAGCGCATCGTCAACATGCTGGAGGTCGGCGCACCGCAGCAGGTGATGCTCGAGGTCAAGGTGGCCGAGATCTCGAAGGCGCTGCTGGACCAGTTCGGCATCGACTTCTCGCGCGCCTACGTGCCGGGCGACGGCTCGATGATGCGCTTCTTGTCCGGCATCTTCGGCGGCGCCACCGGTGCGTTGGGCCAGATCAGCGGCACGGGGCCGAACGGCGTGCCCTTCAGTTCCGTCGACGCGGTGGTTGGCGGCACCGTGCCGGTCTCTGGAATGGCCGGCGGCAACGTGACGGTGACCTACGACACGGCTGGCCGGCCCACCTACACCACGACCTACGGCACGGTGCCGGGCCGCGGCGTCAGCAACGCCGTGCTGAACATGCAGAAGACCGACGGCGTGGTCAAGGTGCTGGCCGAGCCGACGGTGATGGCGATCAGCGGGCAGACCGGCAGCTTCCTGGCGGGCGGCAAGATCTTCATCCCTGTGACGCAGGACAACGGCACCGGCGGCCGCACCGTCACGCTGGAAGAAAAGGAATTCGGCGTCTCGGTCAAGTTCACGCCCACGGTGCTCGGCAACGGGCGCATCAACCTGCGCGTGAGGCCCGAGGTCTCCGAGCTCAACGCCGCCGGCATTCAGATCTCGGCCGGTGGCGTCAACGCGGTGCTGCCGTCGTTCACGTCGCGCAAAGCCGAGACCACGGTGCAGCTGATGGATGGCCAGAGCTTCGCGATCGGCGGGCTGATCAAGAACAACACGACGACCAACGTCAAGGCCTTCCCCTTCCTCGGCGAGCTGCCGGTGGTCGGCGCGCTGTTTCGCAGCACGCAGTTCCAGACCGACCGTTCGGAGCTGGTGTTTGTGATCACGCCGCGCCTGGTCAAGCCGCTGCCCCCGGGCTACAGGCTGCCGACCGATGCCTACGTGCCGCCGACGCGCAGCGAGTTGATCCTCGGCGGCAAGCTCGAAGGCACGCGCCGCGACGAGCCTTTGACCGCCGACCCCATGCCCGCCCAAGGCGGCTTCGACAAGGAGAAAAAGTGATGCGCTCCTCCCTGAACCTCATCGTTGTCGCGGCCTGCGTGGTCGCACTCGGCGGCTGTGCCGCGACCGCATCGCCCGACTGGGACGCCCGTTTCGGCGACAGCACGCGCGCACTGAAGGCGCAGCAGCTGATCGACCCGGCGGCGCCTACGCGCAACGCGCAAGCGACCCGGCCGGCCGATGGCCGCAGCGTGCGCGAGGCGGGCGATCGCTACCTCGAGACCTACCGCAGCCCGCCGCCGACCACCGTGATCAACATCGGTGTCGGCAGCGGCCGCTGAGCCGACCACGAGAGCGGACCACCTCATGCAGCGCAGACTCCATCATCGTCACTACCGCGGCCGCGCGGGCCGACGCACGCAGCAGCGCGGCGTCGTTGCGATCGTGGTCGGGCTGATGCTAGCCGTGCTGGTGGGCTTCGTCGGCCTGGCGCTCGACGGCGGCCATCTCTACCTCACGAAGACCGAGCTGCAGAACGGGGCCGACGCCTGCGCGCTCGCAGCGAGCTACGCGCTGACCGGTTCGCCGACCATTCCGGCGTCGGCCTTCCCGATCGCAGAGGCCGCCGGGCGCACGATCGCGAAGCAGAACCGGGTCAACTTCCAGGCCTCGGCGATTGCCGATGCCGACGTCAGCGTGAGCTTCAGCAGCACGCTCTCCGCGGGCGGGATATGGGTCAACGCCGGTGCCGCGTCACCGACCTCGAAGTACGTGCGCTGCAGGATCACGCGCAGCGGCATCGCGCCCTACTTCATGGGCGTGATGGGCTTCGGCGCACAGACCGTCAGCTCGCTCGCGACCGCAACGCTGGCGCCGGCACAGACCAACTGCGGCATCCCGCTGGGCATGTGCCGGGTCGGCACGGCGACCGCCACGTCGACACCGCCGTTCGGCCTGGTGCCGGGTCAGTGGTTCGGTGGGAAATTCAAGGACGGCGGCGGCAACTGGAACTGGATCGACTTCAGCCCGCCGGCCGGCGGCGAGAGCGAGCTGGCCGCGCTGTTCACCGGCAACGGTCTGTGCTCGCTGAACGTCACCAACCCGGTCGGCCAGCCGGGCAACCTCGGCAACGCCGCCGCGCGCGCATGGAACACGCGGTTTGGCCTGTACTCGGGTTCATTCGGCGTCACCAACGCGCCACCGGACTTCAGCGGCTACGCCTACGGGCCGACCAACTGGCCGACACCTGGGAATGCGCTGGCCGACTTCATCACGCGCCGCAGCGCGACCCAGCCCTATGGCAGCAGCGTCCTGGACGGCAACACCATCACCGGGCTGAGCATCAGCAACGCCTACAACCCGACGACCACGACCGCTCAGCACACGCAGTACGGCGCCGACCGCCGACTGGTGGTCTCGCCGATCATCGATTGCGCCAGCCTCACCGGCGGCACGCACACGACCAACATCCTGGGCTGGGCCTGCGTGCTGATGCTGCAGCCTGTCGACGATGTCAACGCCATCATCCAGATGGAATACGAAGGGCTGTCGAGCGCATCGGGCAGCCCGTGTGCATCGTCAGGCGTAGTCGGCAGTTCGACGAGCGTCGGGCCGATGGTCCCGGCGCTGGTCCAGTGAGGCGAGCATCGTGACGACACGCCGGCATCTTCAGACAAGAGCACACACCCGCGGGGTCGCGGCCGTCGAACTCGCGCTGCTGCTCACGCCGCTGGTCCTGATGGTCTTCGGCACGACCGAACTCGGGCGTGCCATCTACAGCTACAACACGCTGGACAAGACCGTGCGCGATGC
>Ga0307515_10011423_pt1 | contig 16853 bp, 14 predicted proteins | sample 17_EM_MG_FD_194513 | JGI IMG/M metagenome (GOLD analysis project Ga0307515, IMG submission 194513) | Populus trichocarpa ectomycorrhiza microbial communities from riparian zone in the Pacific Northwest, United States - 17_EM | ecosystem: Host-associated > Plants > Roots > Unclassified | place... | reverse complement strand
TCGCCAAAGCTCCAGTTGCCCAGCATTTCAAACATGGTGTGGTGGTAGGTATCAATACCTACTTCTTCCAAATCGTTATGCTTGCCGCTTACGCGCAGGCAGCGTTGGGTATCGGCTACACGGGTTGCCTTGGCTGCTGCTTCGCCCAAAAATATATCTTTAAACTGGTTCATCCCCGCGTTGGTGAACATCAGGGTCGGGTCGTTTTTAATTACAATTGGTGCCGAAGGAACGATAATATGTCCCTTTGAAACAAAAAAATCAAGAAAAGCCTGGCGTATTTCGGTAGCTGTCATAGTGTGCAAATGTAGTTATTAGTCCGAAAGTCGGAAAGTCCGAAAGTCAGAAAAGTCGGAAAGTCCGGAAGTTGGGAAATAAGGAAGGGTCCCCCCTCATACGATTTTTCTGACTTCCCAACTTTCCTACCTTACTTTTCTAACTTCCGGACCAACAACTCCGGCTACTTTTTTGACTTTTTGGACTTTTTGGACTTCCCCGGCTTTCTGACTTTCGGACTTTTCCGACTTTCGGACTTTCAGACGACTAACTACTTCTTCTCCAGCAAAATTTTCTTAGCGTTATAAGCCGAGGCTGCATCAATCATTTCAACCAGCGCGGGCCAGTCGGCGGCTTTTTCGAAGTTGTGGGCGTAGGCACGGATTACTACAATATTTAACGTATTGCCGTTTACAGTTGCAGTTGATGAGAATGAGCCTGTTTTGTTCTCTTTTTTAATATTCAGCTCTTCTACACCTTTGGCTGTGTATCCCTGGGGGATAGCCAGCGATATGGTATATTTAAAGCTGCGGGCGCAGGGCATGTAAACGTCAATAGTGCGCTTGCGTTCGGTATCCTCCAGTTTGTAAAAACCGCCGGTGAGTTTGCCTACGTCAACAAGGTAATTGTTGCCGGCCTTTTTCACCAGGTTGTTGAGCACAAATGACGAGCCGTATTTAAACGCCGGGTTGGTATTTTCAATCGCCGGGTCGATGATCTTGCAATCCTTTACTTCGGTTGGTTCCTGGTCGTATTTACCTTTAATTTCGGCGGTGAAGGCTTTTACCTGGTCTTTACGTTGTTGCTCAAAGGCATTTGAGTACTCGTCGGCTTTGTGTTTGCCTTTTATCCTTTTTGATAGTTCTTCGCCTTTTATCAAGGCTTGTAAACCTTTGTCAATATCGCCTGCCGGCAACAAGGATTTTTGGTCTTCAAGACGCATGAAACCACTTTCGCTAACCTGCCGGGCAATTTTTAGTTTCTGCATATCTGCCGGCAGCAGGTTTACCTGTAGCTGTTCATCAATAAAATTTTTATCGCTGATTGAAACCGATAACGAATCGTCCTTTTCGGTAAAAGTGTAGTACTTGTTAGTGATGCGATCAGGATTCAGGGCAATTACCTTCTCGCCTTCAAAGCGCTCCGGTAATTCGCCAAAATGGGTAACCACATTATCAAAGCTCATAAAATAGGTTTTGGCCCTTTTTATGCGGATGACAGCATCAAAATCGTTAAAAGTAAACATGTTATCCAGCGTATTGCTCATACGCGATGCTACCATCAATACATCATGGTTAATACCCAATTGGGTAAGCATCATACTCATGCCTATGGCAGCCGGTACACTGCGGGCGCTGCGGTAATTCATCCCGTCGATATTTTCCAGTTCATCGCCATCGTAATTGCAAAAAACCTGGAATTTCCATATGTCATACAACACCTTTAGCACACTATCTGCGGCATTATTTTTAAATGGCTTACCTGTGTTAAAATAATCCTTGGTGCGTTTTTCGGCTTCGTTAAAGCCGGAGTACTCCTCGAACGAATATTTGAACGCTTTTTTAATGGCCACAGCACGTGTATCATATGATGCATCGGCGCCGTTATTAAACGTGCTGCCAATTTCGATATATGGATACTGGCGCAGGGCCGATACCCAGATATTACTTTTGTACTTAGGCATATTGTGCAGCTTAAGGCTCAGCACCAGGTCGCCATCGGCGTTACGGCCGCCATCAAAATGCGGGGCGCCATTGGCATAAATATATTTTACATCGGTTTTTTTATTGTACTGAAAATCGAGGCTGTAATACAAAACAGGGTACTCATCGGCCAGTACAAAAATATCGTCGTTGTTTTTATAGGATGCGTTTTTGCTGTTTTCGTCAACATCAACGGTACTCACATAATAATCTAAAATATCGCCCACCTGCAAACCGGGGATGGCCAACTTGCCCTTTTGGTCTTTGGTTTCGTTTTTGGTTAAAACCTCTTCGCCGGTATTTACAATTACCTCGCTGCCGTTGGGCTTAACAATTTTTGCACCGATAAAAGTGTTATTGGTGCTCACAAACTTGGTAAGGAAAAAGGACACCGTTTTATCCAACTTTTTTTGGTACTCCAGGGTTGAGTAGTCTTCCAGCGATACTTTATCGTTAATTTTCACACGCTCATGAAAGGTTTTGAGTTTAACGGTACGCAGGCTTGCAGCGGCGGTAATAATCAAAAATTTTATTTTGGTGTTTGATGTACGGTCAAGGCTAAACGACCGTGCCAGCACAACAGCGCTCTCTTTGCTCAGGCTATCGGGTACTTTGGTAACTTTAAACTCGGGCGCGGTGGTACCCCAAATTTCTTTTTGCAATTGGGCGGCTTTTTCGGCATAAGGCACATTGTCCTGCGCGAAGGTTAAAGTAGTGATGAATAAAAAAAATAGTGACAGGTAAAGTGGTTTCATTTAATATATCAGTTTGTAGGTTTTAGGATCAGGGTATCGTTGTAAGCCTTGCTCAGCAGTTCCACATCGTGGTTCCATTGCTCAAAGCGGGTTTTGGGCAAGCTGGTGTTTTTAATAAGCAGGCTTTTTTTGTACACCAGTTTGTTGGGCAGTTGGGTGTAGCTGATGTGAAACTCATAATCGGGGTTCACAATATTCAAATCGGCAGGTACGGTTGCGGCTTTATAGTTGGCAGGAATATCCAGTTCGGTTTGGCTGTTGATGTTCATTTTATAGGCAAACCAATAATCAAGCTTGCGCACGGCGGGTTTAAAAGTAAAATCGGCCAGTTCCTTCTGGCTGTCGATATTGATGTAATAATCCTTACTAAACACGTTTACAGCATTTTTATGCTCCAGGTCAAACGCAGCTGTCAAATCCTTATCAGGGTTGGCAGTACTGCTTAGCTTCAGGTTGTTAATGGTGTAATCGTTATTATCATCGGCCAGGTATTTCACCATAGCCTTATCCGTATTTTCGTGTTTAATGCTGTTTAAGCCGCTTAAAATACTTTCCTTATCCTCGCCCTTCCATGTATAATTTACTTTGCCTACCAGGCTGGTGCCGCTTACACTTAACTTGCTGAACTGGTTGGTTGAGTTTTGCAAAGGCGGGGCATAAGGTATTTTATTCAGGATGTATTTATCGCCGTCTTCCATTAAAACCTGGCGGCCCTGTATGCGCTCGGCATATTCATTAAGGCTAAGGTAGCTTTCGGTTGCATCAAGGTAGTATATTTTCCCTTTGTAGTTTAGGGCGCATATCATGTGGTTATCAACCGCCATTGATGGGGTTTGGTAATCATAGGCAATATGTTTGGTACCCAGCCAGCATAGCCGGGCATCATAGCCCTGCGATACCAGTAGCGCCTTGGTTAAATTGGCCATGCCTTTACAATCGCCATATTTTTTGCGCAGCACTTCGTCGGCCTTCTCCGGCTTAAAGCCCGCCATGCCGTCTTCAAAGGCAATATACCTGATGTTATCCTGTACATAATAAAATATGGCCTTTATTTTATCCATATCGGCAGTAAGCCCGGCGGTTAACTCCTTTGCTTTCGCGCTGATTACGGCTTGATCGCCCGCCACGTTTTTAACCAGGTCGCGGTACCAGGCATACTGATCGGCAAGTGAACCGAAATAGGTGATCTGCTTGCCGCCCGGCGCCGCCGATTTACACAACACCAACAGGTGCGGGTAAATATAGGTTGGGCCGGGGCTGTTGGCCTCGCGCTTCATGGCCGGTATATTTGCAAACGAATAGGTGATAACATCGGCATCTTCGCCAGAGATGTATTCGGTAGTTTTTTTTATGCCGAAGGAATTAAAGTTCATTTCCTTGATATCCACTTTCATCCAGCGGGGAATTTTAAGGCTCACCTCGCCCTGCTGCACTATTGCCGCATCTGAAAAATAGATGGAAGTAAAATACCGGGGATCATTCAGGGTTTCTTCAAAGGTGACCGTGCCGACACTTCCTTTTTTGGGCATATCCATCGGGAAGTAGCAAATTTTTGCGTCCGAGTAAAAAACATCGTCCTGGCTGTAATAGGTGTAGGTTGGCTTAAACGACCGTAAGTTATGGCCATCAACCTTGCAGGTTACGGCATCAATGCTGGTGTTATCGTTATAAAATTCAGATACCGGGTAGCTTACGCCATAGGTATTGCTGACGTAGGTATTGCTCAGTTTCTCTTTTATCTCAACCCTGTTGGTTTGGCCGTTCCATTTAAACTGGTACTCATTTTTTAAGGCGGTTATAGTTACCAGCGAATCGCCTTCTAAAGCAAACGCCCCCAGGGTAAACAGCGTACAGCAGGCGCACGCAATCAATCGTTTAAAAATCATATTATAATCAGAGGATGAAATATAATACTATTATTTGGATTTGGGAATTTGGATGTGTGTAAAAGTAATGAGGGAAATAATTAAACTGAAACCCAGCTACTTCGTGCCAGGTTTGCGTATATCTTTTGCCCTATCAAAAGTTACCAAACAACTATCCAGCGGTTGGCCTTTCTTATAAATACCGTCGCAGAAAACCTGGCAGGCCTGGGGATTTTTGCTGGAAGCGCATTGGTTTCTGCACTCATCTTCGGCATTGCCCGGTATAATATCATATAAATAGAAAGTACCGATGATGATAAAAGCCACCAATGCAAAGGAACCCCCAAAAAATATCACCCGAAGGCGCATCCCCAGGGGCTTCTTCACCACATGAGGATCTGTTTTGGGCTGCTGCTTAACTGGTAAAATATGTTTTAAGCGGTCATAATCCCAAATCAATAAAAACAGGCTTGCCAGCAGCATCATCGTGGTACCGCGGGTACCGTCAAAACGGGTAGCATAGGTAAGCACACAAATATTTACGATGATTGGAAAATACATCAATGCACCAAGAAGAGAAGTTCTCGGGATAAGTAACAAGATAGCCGTTATAACCTGGGCAATCCCAATAAAAGTATAGTAGTATCCGGTAAGTTGCAAGGCATCAAAATAATGCCCTAAAGGATTATTGTGGGGCAGGCCGGCGGCAAATCGTTCGCCCATGATCTTTACGGTGCCCGCTATTAAAAACCCGGCTGCTAAAGCTATGCGGCAAAAAACGGCAAACCGTTTAAGCCATTTGTCGGCCCTTGCCTCGTAGTATAGTTCTTCAAGTCTGTTCATATCAGTATATTATATTGTCTGATTCCTATTAAGTTTTTATTACAAATAAAAAGTACTTTGAAATATAAAGTTAAATAAGTCCAACTGCATTTCAAAATATTTTAAGAAAATAAACTGAGACACCAATTTTAGTTTCGTAATAGTTTGCAAATACGCCGGTTCAGCGCAACTTTAGACTTTTAAAGGTTTAGTCCATTACATAAAAATATTTTTAACTGCATGTTAATTTGTTGTTACCCTTCGGGCTTCATCGTTAATAATCATAACAAATAGAAAATTTCGATTGTGATTTCTTGATTTTGCTGTTAACTTAGCCGCCGGTTTACAAATTACAAATATCTGACAATAAAAAAATGAGCTTAATAATTGACGTACACGCCCGCCAGATTTTAGATTCGCGCGGTAACCCTACTATCGAAGTAGAAGTATTAACTGAGAATGGCGCATTCGGCCGCGCCGCGGTACCTTCTGGTGCATCAACCGGTGTACACGAAGCTGTTGAACTTCGCGATGACGATAAAACGAAATACATGGGTAAAGGCGTGTTAAAAGCCGTTGCTAACGTAAATGACATTTTAGCTCCCGAATTAAAAGGCATTGATGTATTTGATCAAAACAGCATCGACGCCCTGATGATTGAAATTGATGGTACCGAAAATAAAGGTAAAATTGGCGCAAACGCTATATTGGGTGTTTCATTGGCAGTTGCAAAAGCAGCCGCACAAGAAAGCCGCCAGCCTTTATACCGCTACATTGGCGGTGTAAATGCCAACACTTTACCTATCCCGATGATGAATATCATCAACGGTGGTTCGCACTCTGATGCCCCTATCGCTTTCCAGGAATTTATGATTATGCCGGTTGGCGCTCCTTCATTCTCTGAAGCTTTACGTTGGGGTACCGAAGTATTCCACAACCTGAAAAAAATTCTGCATGACCGTGGTTTATCAACAGCTGTTGGCGACGAAGGTGGTTTTGCACCAACTTTTGAAGGTACCGAAGATGGTGTTGAAACCATTTTGAAAGCGATTGAAAAAGCAGGTTACAAACCAGGCGAAGATATCTTTATCGCTTTTGACTGTGCTGCATCTGAATTTTACAAAGACGGCAAATACGATTATACCAAATTTGAAGGCGAAAAAGGTGCTATCCGCTCCAGCGCCGAGCAGGTTGAATACCTTGCCGAACTTGTTGCCAAATACCCTGTTATTTCGATTGAAGACGGTATGGCCGAGGATGATTGGGATGGCTGGAAATTATTAACCGAAAAACTGGGCAAAACTGTACAGCTGGTAGGTGATGATTTATTTGTAACCAACACCAAACGTTTACAACGTGGCATTAACGAGGATACTGCAAACTCAATCCTGGTAAAAGTAAACCAGATTGGTTCATTAACAGAAACCATCAACGCGGTAACTTTGGCACAAACCAACGGTTATACCTCGGTAATGAGCCACCGCTCTGGCGAAACTGAAGATGCTACCATTGCCGATTTAGCGGTAGCATTAAATTGCGGCCAAATCAAAACCGGTTCGGCTTCACGTTCAGACAGGATTGCTAAATACAACCAATTGCTTCGTATTGAAGAAGAATTAGGCGCAAACGCAAAATTCATTGGTAAAGATTTTAAATTCTACAAAAAATAATTTCGACCGATATCAGGAGCCATCTGTACAAAACGGATGGCTCTTTTTTATAAAATGACCAATATTGGGGCCGCAATTGATGTGAGCCTACAACTTAAGTAACGCCTGTTACGTTATAAACAAAATACCAGTACTAAATTTTGATGGATAAGAAAAGGGTTTCGAGGGGATTGTGGTTGTTATTGCTTTTAGCTTTAGTTATTGGTGCCGATAGGATCAGTAAGATATATGTACGTGACCATATCCATTTTGCCATTGTTATTACCGTTATAAAAAACTTCCTCACCATTAGCCGTGTCGAAAACACGGGCGCATTTTTAAGCATGGGCGATAAGTTGCCCAATCCATGGCATTTTATCCTGCTTTCTGTTTTACCTGCAGCGGCATTGGCATGGGGCTTATTATACGTGCTATTAAAACGCGGTTTAACACTGCTTAACCAGGCCGGCATCATCGTAATACTGGCAGGTGGCATAGGCAACCTGTACGATAGGGCCGTTTATGGCAGCGTAACCGATTTTGCCCATATGAACTTTGGTATTTTTGAAACCGGCATATTTAACATTGCCGATGTAGCCATTATGGTTGGCGTAGGTATACTGCTGCTAAATGCATTTTTACGCGAACGTGAGCAAAAAAGGCAGGCAGCCGCTGGGAAGGCGGTTACGGCTTAGTTTTTGAGCTCTATTTTATATTTTAGGCTATCCAACTGCCCTACTGTTAAATCAATTCTTCTATAGATATTTTTATACCTAAGCGGTGTACTCTCTGGCAATAGCTGAATATCTCTTCTATAAAACAAAAAAGTTAACCCACCCTTATCTGCTGCCTTATTTTTCCAACTCGAGGCGTTAATTGAAGAGTGGATGGTATCATGAGGTAATAACTGATTACCATTAATGTTATAAGCTATATCATACCGCCTTTTAGCTGTATCGTTTGCTGCTATTGAATCATAAGCAAAGTTATAAGTATATTCATTTTCTGATTTATAATCAAGCACATTATAATATAATGAGTCGGTGGTACTGTTAATGATAGTGATATCATTATTTCTGGGAAGATAGATGCACAAAAGGCTGAATATAACAATACCTGTAATTGTGATGATGGCACATTTTTTCATTTTTTAGATACCTAAGTTATTATTGATACCATTTTATCAGCAAAGTAACCTTTGGTTGGTTCAAATTAATCTTAATATAAAAAAGCGTATCTTTGCAGAAAATTATGCCTCGCTAAAAACATAGGCATATCAGTCTATAATATTACAAGCATATCTGCACATCTGAAATTTGCACATCTGCACATTCAAACAAACATGTCATTCGAAAATTTAAAATTAATTGAGCCTCTCCTCAAGGCCTTAAAAACCGAGGGATATACAACCCCCACTCCTATCCAGGCGCAAGCCATTCCTATTGTATTAAATCACCGCGACTTATTGGGTTGCGCACAAACAGGTACGGGCAAAACCGCGGCCTTCGCTTTGCCAACTTTGCAGTTACTGTTCCAGGACAGGATGGCCCACAAAGAGCAAAAAGCTATCAAAGCCTTGGTACTTACCCCAACCCGCGAGCTGGCTATCCAGATTGCAGAAAGCTTTACTGCTTATGGCAAACATACCGGCTTAAAAAACCTGGTTATATTTGGGGGTGTATCGCAAAACCCGCAGGTTGATGCCTTACGTCGTGGTGTTGATATTTTGATAGCAACCCCAGGCCGTTTACTGGATTTAATGAACCAGCGTTTTGTACACCTTGACCAGGTTAGAATGCTGATACTGGACGAAGCCGACCGCATGCTGGATATGGGCTTTGTAAATGATGTTAAAAAGATCATCGCCAAAGTACCTTCAAAAAGGCAAACGTTGTTTTTCTCGGCTACCATGCCTACCGAAATAACATCATTAGCCAATACCATCTTAACCAATCCCGAGCGGATTGAAGTAACCCCGGTATCGTCTACAGCCGATACTATACAACAGGCCTTGTATTATGTAGAAAAAAATGATAAAAAATCATTGCTGATCCACATACTTAAAGATAAAGAAATTAAAACCGCACTGGTATTTACCCGTACCAAACACGGTGCCGATAAGGTTGTAAAAGATTTGAATAAAGTAGGTATCACTGCCGAAGCCATCCATGGTAATAAATCACAAAATGCGCGTCAGCGAGCTTTAACCAACTTTAAAAACCGTACTACCCGCGTGCTTATAGCTACTGATATTGCTGCCCGCGGTATTGATATTGATGAGCTTACCCACGTTGTAAACTACGAGTTGCCTAACATACCCGAAACTTATGTACACCGTATAGGTCGTACAGGCCGGGCCGGCGCCGACGGTATTGCCATGTCGTTCTGCGATTCGGAAGAGATCCTGTTTTTACGCGACATCCATAAGCTGATAGGAAAAGAAATCCCTGTTGAGGAAGGTCACCCTTACCCAATGAGCCCAGTGGCTATGGCTGCAAACTTAGTGGCAGGCCAATCCAAAAAAGGATCGGGCAGCTTTAAACGCGAAGGTGGCCGTGGCGGTAGTGGCCGCAAACCATCAGGCGGTGGTGGCAGACCAGCCGGAGGCGGTGGTCGTTCTGGCGGCGCAAGCGGCATGAGCGGTGCAAGCAGATCGTCGGGTAGAAGATAGTTGATTAGGTGAGTAGTTGATTAAGTGAATAGTTTAAAACCAACTACTCACCTAATCAACTCAATAAACCACTCACCAATTTCCATGTTAATAAGTTAATAAGCATATTTGCTCCGGAAAAAAAAATTAAATAGCTTTAAATGAAATTCACGGAACCCATATCAATGAAACGCCTCATTAACCTTTTTAAGAATAAATTCTTTTTGGTTACGCTGGCATTTATTGTGTGGATGATTTTTTTTGATAAAAACGACTTGTTTTCGCAATACGAATACCGCACGCAGGTAAACAAGCTAAAAAAAGAGCGCGATTTTTATAAAGCCCAAACAGACCAGGTTACCAAAGAGCTTAACGAGCTTACATCCAACCCGCAGCAATTAGAAAAATTTGCCCGCGAAAAATATCTCATGAAAAAAGATAACGAGGATGTTTATCTGATTGTTCCTAAGAAAACAGAGAAATAGAGGCAAGAAGCCAGGTATTTAAAAAGCAATGTATTGTTCATTGCTTTTTTTGTTTTTGCATTCTGCCGCTAAAAAACCAGGAAGCTACTCAATTGCCCCCCTCAGGACTGATGCTTACTCCGTTATATAAGGCACCTTTACGTTTTTATACATTGGTTTTTGCAGTTGTAATTTTAGTTTTTGAAAGCTTTCTGTAGGGCCTTTGGTGGCAAACATATTACTTAGCCATGCGGGAATGCTGCCACCGGGATCGGCATGCAGGGTGTACAATACTTTAACTTTATTATTACCAACAGGCGTGAGTACCCATTTGCCTTTTGAATCGGCTACACGCACCACACCGGCCTTTCGGGGTACCATATCAGGGATGCAGGGTGCATCAACAGTAATTACTTTGGTAACCGCATCCTGCGATACTTTAATATGGGCTATAAAATCGCGGTTACTCACGGGCCATGGCACCTCTACCATCGAATAGTAATACAACTCCAATGGTGACACCTGTTTTATAATATAGTTTGATGAGGTATGGTACAGCCAATCCTCGCTGTTTTTCACATCCATCAAAACGGCTACCAGCCGCGAGGCCGGAACATCAAAATGGCACTCCACTTTAATAGCGTTTATTTTTGAGTTGGATACTTTGCGTGTATAAATATTTACACCGTCGTTACTGTGTTTTAATACCCAGCCCTCATCGTTTTGGGCAAATGCTGTATTAACAATCAGCAGGAGTAATAATGTTAATTTATAGTACATGGTAGCAAAACGGGTTGCAGGCCCCGATGTAACAAAGCTAGATACAAAACAGGCCGGTATTATAACCGGCCTGTCAATTTTAAGTCATTTAGCCTTAACCTTCCTTTTAAAAAGCGAACACACCAATCAAACGCTTCCCCTTCAGGGGGTTGGGGGGCTTATTTTAAACTCATAGTTACCTGCCACCGCCTTATATTCCTTGCCAATGAATTTACCTGATAAGGTAACTTTACCTGCGGGGAAGGTGATACTTGCCGTTGAATTTGCCGGTACAGTTACTTTATAAGTAACACCGCTTCCCTCCCGTTTCCATGACGATAAAATTTTGCCGTAAGGGCCAACATGTGTGGCCGTAAATTCATTTAGGCCGGGCACAAAATGCGGCACCAGGATCACGTTTTTAAAGCCGGGCTGATTTGCATCGGGCTGAATTCCTGCAATGCCTTTGTACAGCCAGGCGCCAATTTCGCCAAACATAATGTGGTTAAGTGATATATCAGATTTGGCATCAATCTGCCAGTTCTCGTACAGCGTTGTTGCTCCGTTCACCATCCACCAACCCCATGAAGGGAAAGTTTCCTGCGATGCTATCCTGTACGCCACATCGGGGTAACCATTGTCGCTCAATGCGCTTAAAATGGCTTTGGCGCCAAGGATACCTACATCCAGGTGGTAATTATCGGCAGCCACGCGGGCGGCCAGGTTGGTGGCCACCTTGCTTTTCATATTATCGGGCACCACGCCCCAGAATAACGGAACACTCAATTCGGTTTGAAAACCCTGACCGTAAATGCCGGTTTGCGTATTAAGGTATTTGGCATTGATGGCATTTTTTATTTTTGTAGCCAGGGCCGTATATTTTACAAAATCGGTTTGTTTACCTAAAACATGGGCTGCTTTGGCCAATATCGTTGCATCTGTATAATAATAAACCGACGAGGTAAGTTCAACCGGCGAAACAGATTTTACAGGTACCCAATCGCCAAGGCCCCAGCTGGTAAGGCCGGTCGGGTACAGCTCATCAATATGGTTTACATATTTTTCGATGCTGGTGTAGCTATCTGCCAATAGCCTGCTATCGCCATAAAACAAGTAAATATTCCAGGGGATGATGGCGATAGTGCTTGTCCAATCGGGCCCATTGCCCCACTCATACCCCCAGCCGCCGGTGGGGATAATGGAGGGCAATACGCCGTTAGGCTGCTGCTCATCCCGATGATCGGCCAGCCACTTTTCATAAATAGTAATGGCGTCAAAGTTGTACAGGCCTGTTTCGCTGGCTATGTGGGCATCGCCCGTCCAACCATTCTTTTCGCGTTGCGGACAATCTGTCGGGTAGCCAAACAAGTTGCTCAGGTAGCTGTGATTAGTGGCGCTCCAAATTTGGTTAATAGTTGGGTTTGATGAGCTTACCTCGCCTACCGGTTGTACATCGCTGTGCATAAAGTAAGCTTTCAAACTTTCTTTGGTCAGCTGGATAGGCTTGCTGCTGCTTACCTCTACATACTGAAAGCCTTTATAGTTAAACTTAGGCATAAAGGTTTCTTCGCCTTTACCACCAAGAATAAAAATATCGGTCTGGAAAGGGTCTTTATCATCTGTCGGGCGGTAATGCAGGTCGATATTGGATTGATCTACGTGACCGTTCTTATTCAGCCGCTCGGCATGTTTCAGGCGGATTATTGTGCCCGAATCGCCTTTAACGGTAATCTGGCTTACGCCCGATATGTTGCGGCCTATATCAAACACCCACAGGTTATCATCAATTTTAGTGATGGTTTTGGTGGCTATCTCCTCTACATTACGAATAGGCTGCAGACTTTGGGCCACAATATTGGCCGATGGCGCCGAGCGGTTAATTACGTTTTTCCATCCGGAGTCAACAAAATCGGCGGTATTCCATCCGGGTTGTTCCTTGCGGGCGTCATAATGTTCGGCCGTATAAATACTGTTGAACACAACAGGACTTAAAGACGTTTTCCATTGTGTGTTGGATGATATGGTTTCGGTAGTGCCATCGGTATAGGTTACCCTTAAATCCATACAAAAGGTTGGCCTGCCACGCCATGGCGCCTGGTGAAAAAACCATACAGCCGTGCTTTGATGGTTGTACCAGCCATTGCCCAACAGCACCCCTACGGCGTTTTTACCGTTCTGTAGGTTGGCGGTTACATCATAAGCCACGTAAAGCGTACGCCTGTCAAACCGGGTATACATTGGATCGAGTCGGTGGTTGCCAATTTTTTTACCGTTAATATAAAGTTCATATAAACCTGCTACCGCGATGTATGCCCTTGCCGACCTGATAGTTTTGCCAACCTTAAACGTATTGCGAAAATACGGTGCAGGGTTAGCTGCAATGCCATAGTTATCGCTTATCCACGATCCTTTCCAGTTGCGCATTTCCATCATCCCCGTTTCAAAACTGGTAATTGCCGATGAGCGAAGCTTTTTACCAGCGTTACCCCACAAAACAACCCGCCAAAAATATTTAGTAAAGGGCTGCAATATCTTGCCGTTATAGGTAACCAGGCTGGTGGCCGATGACGTTTTAGCAGTTGCCCAGCTATCGGCCTTACCCGCAGCAATCGCCAGCGAATCGGTACCTACAAAAAGCTGGTAGGCAGTTTGAGCGGCTCCCTGCTGTGCATCGGCCATTTTCCAGGTTAGGCGGGGGTGTTTGGCGTCGATACCTATTGGGGTAGTCAGGTATTCACACTGCAGGCCCATAGCTGTTGGCGTTTGCGCAGCAGCCACAGGGATTTTAAACAAACAAAAAAACGATAAAGCGATGTAAAGCGCAGGCTTACATAAAAGTAGTTTCATATTAAATGGTAGTATCCGGGTTTATAAAAGTAGTAAAAGGTTTTAGCCAAATCATAGTTAAAACTATGCCGAAAGCATGCTTTCAACGTATACCCTGCAATGTAAAATGATATTTTTATTTGGGCGTCCTTTACTGTCTTGAAGGATATGAATTTACACCCAGTGGCGTAAAATAACAGGTTTCAGGAAAAGGCCTGTATTATAACAATGCCTTTAGCACCGGCCAAACGCTATCGGCCATTACTTTGTAGCCGGCTGCATTGGGATGCAGCCCATCGGGTAAATTAAGGTGTGTTTTGCCTGCAACACCATCTAAATAAAAAGGCACAAAAGCCATTTGGTTGGCATCGGCCACGCTGCGAAAAATAGCTTTAAAATCTACGGCAAACGTCCCGGGGATAAAAGCCGGAACTTCCATACCCAACATTACCAGTATGATGCCAGGATATTTTAGTTTTACCTTGTCAACAATGGTTTGTATATTTTTCGCAGTAGTTTGCGGCGATATACCCCTGATGATATCATTTACACCTAATTCGAGCACAAAAACGTGCAAAGGACGATTCATCCAATATTCCAGCCGCTTTAAACCACCAGCCGTAGTATCACCACTAAGACCACCATTAATGCAATGATACGGCAGGCCCGCAACATCTATTTTTTGTTGTATCAACGCAGGGAACGACTCGGTTTTATGGTTTCCTAAACCGTACCCCGCCGTAAGGCTATCGCCAAAAAAAAGTATGTTTTTAACATTGGTCATTGGTCATTGGTCATTGGTCATTGGTCATTGGTCATTGGTCATTGGTCATTGGTCATTGGTCATTGGTCATTGGTCATTGGTCATTTAGGGCCAAGTTTAATTGGCTGTCGTTGTTTTAAAAAATTCAAATAAATCCACCAATGACCAATAACAGCGAAGCGAAACGACTAATGACAAGCGAAGCGACAATGACTAATGACAGCAAAGCGAAATGACTAATGACAAGCGTAGCGACAATGACCAATGACAGCGCAGCGAAATGACCGCCTAATATCGCGTATTATCCCTGTAGTTTTGCGCACGCACGGCAATTTGTTCTAAAGTAAGCTCGCCATATTTTTTTGCACGGTCAAACCATTCAGGTGCCTCTTCGGCCAGGTTATCGATGATTGATTTTCCATCAGGTCCTTTTTTTGTAACGTAATTTATGCCATAGGCAACTGCTGCACCAACGGCAAGTATTTTTATAAAGCCCATATTTTTAATGTTTTGTTTAGTAATCATATGACAATGATGGTGCCAGTTTGTTACGTAGCACCGATAGTGAGAGTTAAATAACTACAAATAGTTTAATGTCTGTTATAAACAACTCCCAATAGGCAAACGTGTAGTTATTGCTTTAATTGTAATTTCCTGATTGTCTCTTTTTGCCTATTTTTACTCCTGCTATGTTTTTTATCCTATCCAAGGTACTATCTTTTTTACTGTTGCCGGTTTTGTATGTTTTTGTTTTGTTGCTGATAGCCGCTATAACAAAAAGGCCTAAATTGAAACGCAGGTGCCTTACCTGGGGAGTGGTGTTATTATGGATATTTTCGGCCCCTTTGTTTTTAAACCTACTGGCCAGGGCATGGGATATAGCTCCTGTTAAACTGCCGCCAGGCAAAACATACGGGGCAGCCATAATTTTAGGTGGTTTTGTAAGTGAAAACAAACAAGGTAAAGGCGTATTTAACTGGGCTGCCGACAGGTTTATACAGGGCATTTTATTACAACGAAGCGGCCAGGTAAAAAAAATAGTGATATCGGGAGGAAACAGCAGCCTTGTTCCGGACGCTTTTAGAGAAGGATATTTTGTGCAGCAGCAACTGCGGATACTTCAGATTCCAGACAGTTGTATACTAATAGAGAACCACGCGCGTAATACGGTCGAAAATGCATCATTAACCAAAGCGCTGCTACTGAAAAATAAGCAACAGGGGCCTTACCTGCTGGTAACCTCAGCCTTTCATATGCGCCGGGCTATGCAAATATTTAACGGCCAACATGTTGATGTAATTCCATATTCCTGCAATGTAATTTCAGGTGATGTACAATGGTCGCTTTTTGAGTTAATGCCCAGTGCCGAAGTTTTAAGCAAGTGGAGCCTGTATATCAAAGAAATTATTGGTTTTAGCGTTAACTATTTATCGGGGAAGGCTTAATTAGCCACTACTTTCAATTTATCGTCGCTATCCTGTGCCCGGTTGTTCTTATTCCAGTCATCTATATCAACTAGTCCTGGTTGGGTTTGGTAGTGTGCACTGTCTTTAGGGCAGCGTACTATAAATTTGCTGCCTTTAGCTTGTTCAATTACAGGGCGGCTTCCGCATATTACGCAGTTATAGCAAATTACTGAAAGTTGGATCTTAATAAATTGGGCCATAGGGTTGCTAATATGTCTACTGTTTCTTTAATTTTATATACCCGGTTATGGGTATATTTTAGTATCTGCTATGTAAACCAAGGTATGCAAATAAAATTCGCAACCCGGTGGTAATTTAAAAAGCCCGAAAATGGAATACAATTATAGGTTTATATTTCAATAATTAGTCAACCGCTAAATTATTTATTTATTTTGGCAAACCAGCAGTTAAATACATTGGTTGTTTTATGGGGATACTATTAGTTGAGGACGAACCAAATGTGGTATCGGTAATTAAGCGCGGCCTCACCGATTATGGTTTTGAAGTAAGCGTTGCAGCTAACGGTGCAACGGGTTTACAAATGGCGCTCGATCATGATTTTGACCTGGTTATACTTGATGTAATGCTGCCCGTAATGGATGGCATACAGGTTTGCAAACGCATCAGGCAGCAAAAAAAAATGATGCCTATTATTATGCTCACGGCGCTCGATTCTACCGAGAATATTGTAAGCGGCCTGGATAGCGGCGCAGATGATTACATGGTAAAACCGTTTAAAATTGCGGAGCTTGCCGCCCGCCTTCGTACGCTGCTGCGCCGCAGCGGAAGCGAAACATCAGCAAATAACACCTATACAATAGGCAACCTGCTGCTCAATACCGAATCAAAAATAGC
>Ga0307515_10011422_pt1 | contig 16853 bp, 20 predicted proteins | sample 17_EM_MG_FD_194513 | JGI IMG/M metagenome (GOLD analysis project Ga0307515, IMG submission 194513) | Populus trichocarpa ectomycorrhiza microbial communities from riparian zone in the Pacific Northwest, United States - 17_EM | ecosystem: Host-associated > Plants > Roots > Unclassified | place... | reverse complement strand
CGGAAGAACGGGTAAGTATCAGTTCAACTGAGGTCAATTCGCAAGGCGATGTAGCACATGCTACGGAACGTGATTATTGCCAAAGTGGCGGGTCTTACTATACAGAAGTTATCCGGAAACCAAGGGTCAGTTCTATCTACGAAAAAACCGAATAAAGCTTAAAGCGATGAGCGGGGTTGAAACACCCCAATTCCGAATGAAAGAAAAAAAAGCAGACATTAGAAAACAAGTATTTTACATGAGCAGATATGTACAGAAAGCGCGGGCGTACTACGATTACACGAAAAGTGGGTTGCGAATGTTTGTGTCGATGGGTGTGTGCATGGGCGTATGAATGGACAAGGGATGAGCATGGAAACACAAATGAAAAGAAAAAGAGCGGCGACGCGTGTCGTCGTCATAAATACGGCTCATAAATATGCGAATACGAAAACAATGCAGAAATGGAAAAAAAAAAGAAAGTGGGAACGACGAAACCTCTTGTGTGTTCACCTAGATAGCTATGTGTTCGACCTCGTGGGTGAAATCCGGTTGGCAGGAACGTTCATATCGCCTCAGACACCATCTCGATAGGTTGAGCGTGACGATACTCCAGGACCTGCCCATTCGACTTCTTGATCCTCACAACAAACACAAAAGAGTCCTATCACAAATCTCTCGTCAGCGCTTCTAACGCTCACAACAGGAAAAAAACAAAACAAAGGACACTCACGTTGATGATCATCACCTCGGTCGAACACCCTCCAACTCTGATTCCACCATGACGAACCGTACCCTTCCACTCCCACGTCTTCATCGCTCCATTCTCAAATCTCTCACCCCCGGTACTCTTGACACTCCGGTTCCTCCTGAATCCACGGGCGAGTATCGACTCACCAGAGGAGTTCGAAGAAACCACAGCCTCAGACGTAGGGGCATCCAAGCTCGGTGGTGGGATAGTTCCAGAGGGCAACGACTCAACCACCCCTTGACTGCTCGTCGTGTCTCTCCACATTAACACCTCCTGAACCGAAATACCGACTTGTCGTTGCAGAGAGACGTGGAGTGTCGGTTCTTCACCCTCTTTCAGGTCGGGGTGCCCGGCTGGTACTATGAGTTGGAGGAAGAACGGGATTTCGTCCGTGACGCAGAATGTTGAGGTTAAAGGGATGAACAACTAAACGTGCGGAAGAAATGTGTCAATTAAATCGTGTTGGCAAGTTTTGGGGGTCATACGGGGGTAAGATAAGGAAGTGATGGGCTTTCGTTGTGCCGCAACGGAGAAAGGAAGGAAAGCAGATAAGAAAATGCGCACATTACAACTCATCACCCCCTGGGTCGTCGTAAATTGTCTCCAGGCCTCAGGCAAGGCCAGAATGGTCGGTCGGGAAAATACCAGGTCCCTTGAGAACACGTGCGGCCTGCGGCACCTCGGGACGTAGTTTATCGGAATGACGTGACTGTTAACCCCAACAAGAATAGGTGAGGGACAAGTTCCAAAAGCAGATGCGCAGATCAGGTCAGAAGAAGTCTCCAACTTTTCATATAAGGTATAGGCACAATCCCGCGCCAAACGGTCACACGCCAAGAAGCTTTGAGGGCGGAGGAAGTAGTGGAGACATGGGAAAAGAATGGGAGGGCAATGCGAGAGTTGACGTACCGGTTCCGATTGGTCCAAAACGCGTGCTTGGACTTCTGGGTGACATCGATATCCATCGAGTACGAACAGGAGATCCTCCCTCCATGCCCCAGATCGCAAACGTACGAAGGTGGTAATCGTTCCATCCCCGCCCTCCTCGTTTCAATGGCAGATAGCGGGATTTGGAAGTTGATCGCCTCAGGACACGGCGTAGGACCCTCCGACTTTCTCCAAAGGGTGAAGCTCTTCCGGGCGAAGACTTCCGAGCGTCCCCCTCGGGTGTTGTTGCCGAGAGACGTTTGCCCCTCAATCTGAGAAATCCGACTGTCAGCAATTGGTCATCCCGGAGCAGATACCAAAGAGACGCACCACAAGTTTGACCTTTTCAAAGGTTGCCAAATTCTCCTCGTCAAACTTGATAGTTCCGCGTATGATTCCCCTCCTCCCGTACCTGGGTGCACTCTGGACTTCGATAGGATCCTGGCTACGGAGGCTGATCGTCATATCTTTGACCCTCTTCGTCCACACTCTGGCGGACCTAGAGTAAGTAGGGACAAATTCAAGCCGCTGCTCGCCCCCCGTCGGGTTCGGATGATAATCCGGAACGGGTAACGAATCGGAGTATCCAGGCAGGGAGGTTGTGGAGCTCGACGAGAATGGGGGCAGCGGTGACTCGGACGTCGCAGGTGACGGAGATAACGAGGACGAAGGGGTCTGGTCCACGTCGCGAGCGTATACAGAATCAAAGGAAGGGGGTTTGGTCGACTGGTCCAAAGAGCACACGGCCTTAGGTAGGTCCTCGCGGGAAACGTTCGGTGAGGAATTGTCAGAATCTGTGTCCGGTTGAGCCACGCAAAATAACATGGTGACAGTGTATCACAATGGGGGTGAGTTGTAGGGACGGTGGGATAACGACGGGGTAGAGGCGGAGGGTAAGGGATGCAAGACGGGGTGAAAGGTATATAGGATCTGGGAAAGAAAGAAGGTCAGACGCCGACCAAATCCCGTCGTCATCCGCATATATAGTCCGCGGGAGGCTTCGTGCAGGGGTGAGATATTCCCACCTGCCGCCCCAAATAGCCAAGAAGGGGCAAACTGGCAACCCGAGCGCGAGATTGGTGTCATGATGAGATCGAGGATTAGACGCCGTCATCCGTCACTAACCGTACGCGTCGCATTGGTCACAAAAAGGGACCAAGCCTTACTGCATCAGATCTGACCCGATGCCTCCGGTGCGTCTCGGTGGGAATTCGTCGGCTTACAGGACGCGGTGGGCTCGCTCTTGGTGGAAAAGCTGACGGTGAAACACGGATGGTATCGCGTAACAGCTCCCCTTGATCGTGGTAACCCGACGTGGCCGCACCCACTTCGATGACATCCCCTGCGGAGTGGGATCACACCCTCGATCCCTGGATCGATCCTCATCGGTGCCGAATTGTATATCTGTCCATCGGTTCATTTGAAACCATGTCACGGCATTCAAACAAAAAGACTAGAGAGCGAGAGATGGCAGAGTCATCCACAACCAGTTACAACCCATTCAAGCTGAAAGGCAAACGAATAGGTGAGGAACAATCCAGTGTTCAGGGTTCCGCGCACCTCATGATAAAGTCTGAAATTCGACTTTTGATCATACTCAGATTTATCAGGTCGTGCACAGGGTTGACGTCAGGACTCCCACATACCGCCCCCATAATTTACTATCTTGAGGCTCCGGAGTCCCAGCGATATTCGGCTTCCTGCAACTGGAGCATCGCGCCAATGACGTATGCATCCACCGCCGGTTGGCGCCGACCCTCTCCACGCGAGGGCGACAAACTGGGTCGAAGGGTACACACGTAAATCACAATACAACAAAGAGAACGAGTGTATATACCTACATCCGTATATTCAAACAACGTATAGCTTCTCAGAAGCAAGAAACAAGTGAAAAATGGCCGAACTATGGACAGCGAAAAAAGAATGGAGGGAAGGTGACAGAAGACGTGCGTATAGAAAGGAGAGGCTCAGAAGAAACGGGTCGGAAAGAGTGCTGGTTTATCCAAATTTATACCAAAGTTTTCATGGAGCTGATCAGAAAAAGGAGTACGACAGTGGCTACCTTAGGAAGACGAGGGCGAGGGTGGGGGAGATTTTGGTGACGACTCAGGATTCACAAACCCAGTTTGTGTGGGCGCAGGTGACACCGCTTGCACCATGGACAAATCCACTTCCTCAGCCTCCAACCGAGCTAGGGTCTCAGCGAGGAATGTAGCCCGGTTCATGTCGCATCTTGCGTCCCATTCGGAATCCACGGTCACGTAGCTCGTTGGCCGACTCTTGATCGACTTGTTCGAGTCGATAGAGGCAACAGTGGCTTGACTAGACCGTTGCGCCTCCCGAGCGCGCTGAGATTGCTCCTGGAGTTCAAGGCTGATGAACCCAGCCAAAAGCAAGGTGCTGCCCCTGGTGTTGCCATAGGCAGGGGGAGGTACGACAGCAATATGATTGTCTTCGACATCTCCGGTTCCTACTCCCGATTCCATCAAGACAGCCGCATACTAGATATAAGCGTGGGTAGAACCGTCAGCGTTTCCAACGTCAAGATAACAGATCACCGAAGGACTAAACTCACCGTCGGCAACGAGGGCCGGTTCCATGGAGCGAAAGCGAGTCTGGTGGAAACTTGTGCGCCTCGATTGAACGAGTCCGGGAATGCTTCGCCAGCGTGCAACATTGCGTATCTTTCGGCGCGATATCGAAACAAAAGGCGCTCAAATATGATGGCTTCGACGATGGTGCAAATGACGAAGGTGACGTGGGCGAAAACGCTCGTGGCAATCTTCCGACCGGCGACGGAGGGTGGGAGAACGAGGGTGGCGAGGATGATCCATAAAGCGATGGTGAAGAGCAGGAGGGAGCCCTGGGTAACTAGGAGGAGGATCGTCGATACTCTGACGCCAAACTTGGTACACTTTGGTTCAAAGAGGGCGAAAATGGGTCTAGATGAGGGTTGGGACCCAGCAACAGACTGGTTACCGTTCGTGTTGGCGATCGGGAACGATCCAGGTTCGGAAGGTGCTGGTCCTGGCTCTCTGTCTGCAGGGTGCCTTGCGGGAATGGACGTACGGTGAGCGGTTACGTCGGATTCTGGTCCCGCATTGGAAGGTACGGGGGGGTTGGGGCTCTCCCTGTACCCGATTTCACCTCGTTTGGTTGGCAACGGGTCCGCCTGCGATCCTTGAGAAACGATGGAAGACGAAGGGGAAGTTGTGGCCATGACCAGCAGACGGAGAAGTTGACCTATGCACAAGACCGCTTGCACCTGGCAAGTCTGTTAGAAAGGAATAAGGAGCCTGGCCTCGTTGGAAGGGGATGGGGTCGTGGGCGATTTGGGACAAGGACCCTGCAACCTTTGGCGCTCCTTGGTAACCCCCCATCAATCCGTTTCTACGATTGGCACAACCCACACAACACGACAACTTTCACTTGGATTGGTGGTCGCGGGCTACAAAGTGGGGAGTACAGACGAAGGAAGTGGGTGTTTGTGTGTGTATACATGTACGTATCGCCAAGACGGATGAGAAACACGAGGACAAAGGATTTGGTTGGGCGAGATGAAATGGTTTAATGAATAGGCGTAAGTATGGCAACGCCTCAATGAAAGATAGAACACAGGCTGGTCCTCGTCTGGACGAGATTGCGATGTTTCCTGGTGTCGTTTGTGTTTCTTGCCTCGGTTCTTCCTCTCTTCTGCTCATACACCGGCAAACGGGACACGCGGGGACCGAGATCACCAACCCACCGGCCAACTCCGGACCACCCCCATGTGCTCTCTTTCCCGAATCAGTTTAAACCCGGTTTCGGTTTCGGCTAATCGGTCCTTTGCCGGTCGTATGCTTCTTCCCGTCCCGTGTGCCACATTGCGATTTTAGCAATCAGTGAATATTTGAATATTTGAATATTCTTCTCCCCTTCGAAGCTCAAGGCAAAAACTGTGGATCGCATCTTCAATGTTGCACCGGCACTCTGCATTGCCGGTGGAGAATGGAAGAGAGAGCGTTGTGTTGTTCCTTATCCTACCCGCTCTCCCTAAAGAAGTGGTCATGCGGACTTGCACACCTCCCATGCGAAGCGAATCAATCGCGTGGTTTCATCAAGTTCCGCATGTCTTATCCGCATGTCTTATCATCCAATATAGGCAAGCGCACCCTTCTCCACTCCATTAACATTCAATGCTCTCAGAAGAAAAGTATAAAGTCTCCGCCTCTTTCGGTGCTCCCGTCTCACTCTATCTGTCCCCGGTAGTCCCACGCGACAATGGCCGCCTACTCCGCCGACAGAGATGAAGTCGCTATGGCTCATGTCGCTCCAGCCCAGGAGAAACTCGAGGTCGATGGTTCATTCGCCCACGAGTCCCTCGCCGACACTCTCATCGAAGGCTCTGAGGATGTCACTCGCTCAGAGTTCGACTCCCTCCGTCACATCCCCGACTCTCTCCCCCTCTCCTCCTTCTTGGTCGTCACCGTAGAGTTCGCCGAGCGTTTCTCCTACTATGGTTAGTTTTCATTCCCGATCATCGTTTTTGTTCCCTCTGCCCCCATGTCGCTGTCGCACCGCCCCCGTTTTTCGATCGCGATCTTACGTTGTGGCTGATGTTTTTTTTTTTCCTTCGCTAGGGACCGCCAACATCTACAACAACTACATTCGTGCCAAGTTGCCCCCTGGCTCGACTACCGGTGCCGTTCCAAAGGACCACCGCGCCAGCGGTGTTGCTGGTGCTCTTGGCATGGGTCAACAAAAAGCCTTTGCTATCCGTACCTTCAACACTTTCTGGGTCTACACAATGCCCTTTGTCGGTGCCATCATCGCCGACTGTTGGTGGGGTCGTTACAAGACCATCGTGGTCTTCTCCCTGGTTTACTTGTACGTTAAACTTCTTCATCTGCCCAAAATCGCCCCATATCAATTTCCCTCCTAGGGTTGGTCACGCGATCCTTACTGGTACCGCCGCTCCTTCTGCTCTCAAAAACCCCAATGGTTCTCTTGGTGGTTTGGTTGTTGCCATTTTCATTATGGGTCTTGGCGCCGGTGCTATCAAATCAAACGTCTCCCCCCTGATGGCAGAGCAATACACCGGCAAGATCAGGAAAAAGGTTTTGAAATCCGGAGAAACCGTCATCATCAGCCCCGCCTTGACCTATCAGAGGATCTACATGTATTTCTATGCCGCTATCAATTTGGGTTCCACCGCCGCGATATCCGCTGCCTTCATCGCTCGTGATCACGGTTATTGGGTTGCATTCCTCGTTCCCACCATCATCTTCGTCATTGTTCCCATCGTCCTCTTGTTTGGCAACAAGTTATATGTGAAGACTCCTCCCCGTGGATCTGTCATCCTCGAGGTTCGTTTTCGTTCCGTTTTCGATTTTTTTCTATTCAGTTGCTCACCACCGCTTCCCAACAGTGCATCCATGTCTTCATAATCGCGGCGGGTGCCAGGATCTCTCCTAACCCCATTACCACTTGGAAAAACTTCAAGAAACCTGGTTTCTGGGATACCGCAAAGCCCAGCAGCTACGAGAAGGGCACGGTCCCTGCCAAGATCACTTGGGACGACCAGTTCGTCAGTGAGGTCGCTCGTACCTTCAAGGCTTGCAAGGTGTTCTGTTGGTTCCCCTTCTTCTGGTTGTGCTACTCCCAGATCGAGGGTAACTTGGGTACCGTCGCTGCTGGCATGACCTTGAACGGGACTCCCAACGACTTGATCGTGAACCTGAACCCCATATCCATCGTCGTCCTCATTCCCATCTTCGATAAGGTGATCTACCCCGGGCTCAGGAGGATGGGATTCGACTTCACCCCCATCAAACGTATCTACACCGGTTTCCTCGTCGCTGGTCTCGCCATGTTATATTCCGCCATCCTTCAGAAGTTCATCTACGAAAAGTCTCCATGTCACAACAACCAGCCATCCACGTGTGAGGATGCCGAAGGTTTCCCTAACCCGGCTCCGATCAACGTTTGGGTCATTTCCGGACCTTACATCCTCGTCGGTATTGCCGAGATCTTCGCTTCCATCACCTCGTTGGAGTACGCTTTCACAAAGGCTCCCAAGCAGATGAAGTCCTTCGTCATGGCCTTCTCTCAGTTCCAGACCGCCGTCGCTGCCGCGCTGAACTTTGCCCTTGTCTCGATCAACGTCGAGGAAAGGTTCACCTGGCTCTTTGGTTCCTTCGCCGTTACCGCCGTTATTGTCGGAACTTTGTTCTACTTGACTTTCCTCAAGCTCGATAGGGCTGAAGCTGCTCTCAATGTCATTGGTACCGGTGATCGAGATGGGTTCAAGGATACGCACAACAAGTCTGAAAATGCTTATGTGTAAACTTGGGTTTCTCTTCATTCTTACGCTCCTTAAACATCACCGTACCGTGTTTTCTCTACTTCATCGTTGTTGAAGTTTTTTGCGGGTTTCGTGGAGTCAACGACTCATCATCTGTATCGGCATTTAATGCGTTGGCTTCACTTTTTGGCGTTCTTTACGAGTGCGATACGATTCACGACCTACGACCCATTTGTAAAATACCCGTAGTATGTTGACCATACAATAAAACAAAAGCCAAGTTAAAAGGGTCACACGATGCGCGAAGCACATGCACCATATGTACAGATCCGATCTTCCTAGCTTCCTTCACTCCGCAGAGGGTGGGGTCTAGCGTCGAAGGATCCCTCTTGATTCCCGGTCCTCCGGGCCTCCTGACTTCTTTTGCTTGCTGATGCCCGTGATGGGGGGAGGTTCCACGCGGTACGGGGTGGGAGTGGGAGACTCCCAAACCTCAAACCCTGGTCATGCTGGATCGAGGTACCCTTCCGCAACCTGGACTCGAGACTTGCATTGTGCACCCGAATGAACGTGAAAGCTTGAAGTTTGGAGTGGTAGGGGTTTTTTATATATAATCTGAGATAAGGAAGAATGGAGGGCGTTGTGCCTGGTAGCCGTTAGCCTTCCCCAATGATACGGATGGAGATATTCGGGTCGGATTGAATTGGTTATTTGGATATTAGTCCTTGTCCCTTGATTCTACGTGGAAGGTGATGACCTCCGAAGATACCACACAGATCACAGATCACACCGGTTATCGGGTTATTGTACATCCTTGGAATGAAGCACTTGACTGTACGCGTGGTGTGGCATCGGCTATCAGACGATAGCACTTACCAAATCACGACACTTGCGCCCGGCGTGCGGCTTTGAGTATGGATTCGTCCGTTGTAAGTCACTTACGTATACCTGGAATACAGTATCATTTGTGGGGAGTATACCGATAGATCTCGTAGAATCTAGAAATCGTGGTCGATGGAGCGCCTCTCACGCGTCCGACATCCGCGAGCGGAACGGACCAGGGACCGAATCTGAGTGTCTTCCCTCGGCGTGGTTGTACGGGTTGGTTGTTCGGTCGGCCACCGTTTTCGGGAAGCCCCGGACGGTGGTCGTTCCGATTTTCCTTTTGCGAACCTCGCTTGTTGCCGTTCTAGGAGGAAGTGGCTTACGACTTTTGTTGATCATGTGTTGATGCTCCACAGATGGGACGGTGTCTACGCGCGGTGGTGGGTGTGCGTTGTATGGGGAAGAAAAAGGTGCGTTCCGCAGGGTGTTGTGATTCTTCAGGGATCCGCGCCTACTGGTGCAATTGCTCGCATTGAAATCCGGCTCCTTTGCTTGGTCCAAGGGATCCGACGATTCTCCGCTTTGATCGCTTGGCCATCCCGCACGCCGATTGATTCTTGCAAATTCAACCTAGGCACGTTCAGGTTCAGTAAGTTCCGCGTTGGCAAAGAGAGGTGGGTTACAGGTACATTAGAAGCTGCGATGGAAGTGGGCCCGCCATAACGGGGCATAACCGATGGTCCTGGTGTCGAGGTTCACGGGTATGACTTTCCTCCACCACTGGACGCCGCCACGTCGTCAGTTGGATCACAGGGTCGCCACTACTAGGGGCCGAACGGGGGGTACAATTTGAAGGCAGAGGGGAGGAGCTTTGGGAATGCTCAGGTCCCAAAATCGTGTGCTCAGGAACGTCTTTTCCATTCCCCGAAAACGCGTGGTGGGCCTCGCGCCAGGCTTATGGAGCCGTTGTTTTGTGGGGTATCGGTAAGTGCCGGCTTCATTGACCACTGTTTTGGGTCTGCAGGTCTGGTTGATCCGCGTCCTTTTCGCTGCGAGGTAACCAGGTACGCACGTCCTAGACCATCAAGAGGTGGCTAAGCAAACAGGGTTCAATTCAATGGGATCCGGCGGCGTGTTCACCCAAGACGGAATGCCTCTACCGTTTATGCGGCGCCAGGGGTATCCTCGTTTCTCCCACTCCGGTGAAAATCTTCGACTCTCGGCTGACGATCCAATGTTGCGCTTCAATTTCGCATGCGTCGTTCGCCGCGTATGTAGGTTACCGTAAACTTGGAGCCCATTGTTTCGAGAGATTCGCGAGCCTTCAGCTGGAAAAAGGCCTCCTTGGGGTCGCCCGTGTGCTTGGATAGTATCCCATGATCCGAGCTCGTATCCTGGGAGGGTCGGGTGAGTGCCCCCATAGACCACGGATGGAGGTTGCAAGGATGATGAAACTTGACAACGTGCAGAGCTTCTCCCGAACCGAGGTTGGTGATCGCGGGCCGAAAGGAAAGATCCGCAATCGTTCCACCCACCTCTTAAGACTGAAGAGAAGGAGTTGACTGAGATACCCACCCTACCAGGATCTCGGAAATGGAGATTTGCTTTGATGCGCAAAGGTCTATGGGTATAACGTTGACTCTGCCAGCGAGAGACGTCAACTGAAGAATCACGGAGGTTCACCAAGATGCCTACATCCCGTATGTCTAGGGAATTGCATTGACGACGTTTTTGAAGGCGTGAGGCCCCACGGTGTGGTTACTCAGTGGCGAAACAGCTGGTGGTGTTCCAAAAGAGTAACCGTGATGGGGAATTCCCACGGGTTTGATGTCATCATGACGCTGAGGAGACAGCGCAAGTACTTCCAATCCAGTATGCTTCCGACCGAATTCGCGTCTATCTAGGCAAATTTTCTAATTGACGCGTTGACGAAGGTGGGGTTTTCGCTTATTGCACCGTTTGGTACGCGGGCTAACTCTGACGTGAAATTTGTACTCCCGTTATTATAGGGCGACATTATGGACTTTGATATACGCGTGGCATACAATCGCCGAACTATCATACACCAGGGGCAACGGAGGATTTACACGTTGAAGAAATCTGAGTTGATTATCAAGTTTGAATCAGAATTCAAAAGATAGAGCGGGTGAAAAAACAATGGGTAGAGTCATGCGCTGGCCAATGGGAGCAGCTCTAGCACGGTAATTTCAAAAGCCTTCTATTCACCTTTCACTTGAGATGGTATGCCATTCAACCAAGGGGTTCCGCCTATCGTCTCGTGCGGCCACCGCGATTTGTCCTCCAATGGCGCTCACCGCGCGGAATCGCGGCGGCTGATTCAACAATCGATCCGACCCAACCACAGGGCCAGTTCTGCAGGGTGCAACTAGGCAAGGCTTATCGCAGAGCGATGGCCACAAAACCGGCCTTCTCCACCCTGGGCCGTCAGCATCCACTGTGCAGTGAGTATCCGAATAAGCGAAGGTCAGCCTCCTCCTTCTCGATCCCTGGACATTGACGAGGACATCAATCCGCGTTCGATGGTTTCCTTCCGTCCACGCGCCGCGATTCCGCATATGGTCAACAATATCAAATTGGAAGCTCAGATGTCCCTCTCGCGATTGATACATAATACATAAGGTGGATCGGCGCGGGCTCAACTCCTACTTTCAGAACCCCCAATTCTCACTGGTTCCCCCCTTCTCCCCTTCTCTCCTGTGGTACAGCACATCGTCACCGCGTAAAGGTCGAGATATTGAGCTTCCTCCATGGCTTCCGCTTCATCGCACGCGACAGACAGAGCATTGGACTCAGCCCATGCTCACGGCGAGACCCTTGATGAAAAGAAACCCGAGTCGAGCCACGCCTGCGTCACCAGTGGAGCCTTTGTTGAAGGTTCCGAGGGCGTAACTCACGAAGAGCTGGCCACACTTCGTCACCTTCCCGATTCAATCCCCTTTGCTGCTTTCTTGGTAGTCGTTGTCGAGTTTGCCGAGCGATGGACATACTATGGTGAGTTTTGTGTCGCGCTTTGAGTCGTCCGTAGAAACTCCAAATCTCCAAGGCTCACGCGGTGTCGATTCCAGCGACGATCACTGTGTGGGGAAATTACATCCGTGCTGGGCTTCCACCTGGTTCAATCACTGGTGCGGTCCCCGCTGACCACAGGAGCGAAGGTGTCGCTGGTGCTCTCGGGCGCGGTGTGCAGGCTTCTTTTGCGATCCGTAACTTCGACATTTTCTGGGTCTATATTACTCCATTCTTGGGCGGGTTGATCGCAGATTGTTACCTAGGCCGATACAAGACGATTCTCTACTTCTCTTTGGTTTGTTTGTGAGTTTCAAACAACTATAACAAAGTGTTTCGTATGGGGTTGATATGGTTCGTTCTCCTTAGAGCAGGGCATATCATCTTGATTGGAACTTCCGTACCCTCGTCGCTGGCTCATCCAAATGGTGCTCTCGCTGGATTGGTCGTATCGATCATCATCATGGGCATAGGTGCTGGTTCGATCAAGGCCAATGTCTCCCCAATGATCGCCGAGCAATACACTGGCAAGTTGAGGAAGAAGACCCTCCCTTCAGGAGAGGTCGTTCTCATCTCCCCTGCTTTGACTTACCAACGCATCTACATGTGCAAGTACCTTCACCTTCTTCTGGAGGTGTAATTCATTTGGATTATAGACTTCTATGCTGCTATCAACGTCGGAGCTTGTGGAGCCATCTCCTCGTCTTTCATTGCTCGTGACCACGGTTATTGGGCTACCTACCTCGTTCCCACAGGTATCTTTTGTATTGTCCCCGTTATCCTGTTGTCCGGACGGAAGATCTATCATGTCACCCCCCCTCGGGGATCCGTCATCTTGGAGGTGGGCAGCATGCATATCAACCCTGCGTTGTGAATGCTAATTTCGTTCACACGATCGCAGTGCTTCCGCGTCATCAGGGTTGCTGGTCACGACAAAGTCTCGTGGAATCCAGTCAAGACCTTCGCCGAGTTCCGAAAGCCAGGATTCTGGGACCCAGCAAAGCCGTCTTACTACGTTGGTAGGCAGAAGCCCAGAAACATCACCTGGGACGACGCCTTCGTTGGCGAGGTCGCCCGTACTTTCAATGCTGCCAAAGTCTTCCTATTCTTCCCATTCTTTTGGTGGTCCTACGGCCAAGTCGATGGCAATATGCCGACTGTTTCGGCTTCTCTTCGTTTAGGAGGTACTCCTAACGACCTTATCACGTTCGTGTCCCTTATCCCTCTCACCTCGGTTTTGTTCACTCCGTGATCACCGGGCCCTACGTGTCAGGACCCGCCTGAAATTTTTCTTTTGTGTAGCAACGTCAACCCCATCTCCATCATTTTGATGATCCCGGTGTTCGACTACATCATCTACCCTGCCTTACGGTCTGCGGGTATCAACTACACACCTATCAAGCGAATTTATACCGGTTTTCTCGTTTGTGGTGTTGCTTTGCTTTACTCTGCCGTCTTGCAAAAGTTCGTCTACGAAAAATCGCCGTGTCATGACAACCATCCCAGCGGTACATTCGTCTTATCTTTCGAATGACCGAGGTGCTGAGTGTCTGACGCTTCTCCTGTGCTCATGCAGAATGTTTGGATGCGGATGGGTTCCCTAACCCTGCACCCATCAACGTTTGGGTCATCAGCGGACCCTACATTCTACTGGGCGTCGCTGAAATCTTCGCATCGATCACTTCACTCGAGTACGCCTTCACAAAGGTGAGCGCCAGGCCGATACACCCGAAACACTTGATTCTATTCTCTCTTCCCCCGTAATTAACGGACACCGTTGGTTGACCTCGCGTCCTCTCTCTCTCAATTTCCCGGTAGGCACCAAGACAAATGAAAGGTTTCGTCACCGCCTTGTCTCAATTCCCAATCGCCATCGCGGCTGCGTTGGGATTCTCCCTAACGCCAGTGAGCACGGAGGACAAGTTCATTTGGGTTTACGGAGCGTTTGTGATCATCTCGTGGGTGGTCGGAACTTTGTTTTTCATCACATTCAGGAAGTTGGATGCTCAGGAGGCTGAGTTGAACGCGATTGGGACGGGTGAGCGCCAGGGATTAGGGGAGACGCACAAGGGAGATGAGACCGCTTGAGTGTCTGTTTGGTGATCCCCCTCCCCCTTCGTATTCTGCACTCGTCTTTTTTTTTAACGTTCGTCTGCTCGTCATCGCTGTAGGGTCGTGCAAATGTGTTTCACTTTTTGCACCGGAGTATCCCGTTTGGTCAGTTAGATTGCATTGATTTGGCGCTCCACGATTGACCTCTTCGGCCCACAATCCCATCGATTCAGACCATTGTCGTAATTCTGGTAAAAAAATGGGTGAGTACGCCAATTCTCAACAGCTGCCCCTTTGGTATGTGAGATTTGAACACGGTCCTATGTCATTTTGCGATGTGATACATATTCCGTGGACTGGTCTCTCTCCTGGTTTTCATACAAGTGTCCCTGCCCTGTCAGGCTGAACCTGTATCGTGCTAGCTGCCCCATCCGGGACAACCTGATGTCATTCTATCATTCGTCGGCCGGGCCCTTCCATCTCTCAAAGGCTGCAGCATGGCATTACAACGAAACTCGTCAGGGAACGATTCATAACCTGCCCCACACACACCTCGAAGGGATTGTCTTGGATTTACACGTGCTGTGACGAAATCTCCTGTACTCATCTCGTCGCTACCCGAGCTCCGTTCCCTGGCACCAGGTGGGTTCCAACGGCTCCGGAATCTGAAAATGGAGAGGGAAGACGACCCGTAGTCATTTCGGTCGACGGTATTGTGGCGTAGCCCGCTGGTCTTGGTTTTCTTGGTTTCGCCGCACAAGGCGAAGTGTAGAGTTAGTACCTGCTCATGCCGGGGTACCTCCCTGACAAACAGTGATGATGAATTGGGTCATTGCCATTACCCGCACTTTTATCCGACCACGTTCTCAACCCCGTATCCCCGGTGGTACGCGTCGTACATGATGCCACATTGGCCCGGTAGGTGGCACTACCGTCTGCCCACCTAGGCTCTCCCCCATCAGTGCACGCTTGCCGTAGGGGACGGGTCAGGAGGTTACTCCCTCCAACTGAAGTGTCGGTTTACTCTCCATTCTGGCGTTTTCCCCGTCTTGGACACAACCCATGTTGGAATCTGTCCGATGCCTTTTTCGACGTTCGTTTTTTATTTGGACAGGATTCCCTCTTCTTGATGTTTCGCAATGTACATAATGTCAAACCGAATCTTCGTCAATCAAGGCATTCAATAGATCATGGCGTCAAGCCTGGTGTAAAAAGAAACTATGGACCTGTTCCATTGTGGGTCTGTGGTCGGGTTTGACAGACCAACAACGCATCATGAGGTCCCATAGACCGTCCGAGACACGGTTCCTCCGGTCCTGTCCATCTGGTCGAGGCGGAAACTGCCTCTTGCTGATCCTCGCGTGAATGACCGCAGCATCGCGGGAGAGGTTGTAGAACGGTACTTCCTCCGTGACACATTCAAGTACCAACATTGCGAATGAGTACGTGTCGGAATGCATCGTCGCAGAGACATTGTTGTCTTCAATGAGTTCGGGGGCCGAAAACCTGATGACATCTCCGGGTGACACTGTCTTTGAGATCGTGGTTTCGTTGATTTCTTCAACGATCTTCGCTATTCCGAAGTCGCAAATAAGTGGTTCGCCCTTACCAGCGTGTGATCAGTCCACATTCCGTGGGTCGGATATGAGCGCGGAATTTACCTCGTGAGAGACAAGGACATTTTTCTACGCGCCTTCAGTGAATGGGCTTTCGCGGGGGTATGAGAAACTCACGCATTTGACTGTGGAAGAGGTCAATCGTGCACGCTTGTGAAATCATTGTCAAACTTACCGCTCCCGTGTATAACACCCTGTGAGTGGAGGTAACTCAGGCCGGCGGCGGTGCCACATAGCTAAATCACGACGGCTGAGCCCAATTTCCTTGCACAGCTCGTGGTGTAGCATACCAGATGGTTTTTATTCGGTTGCGGGTTTTTCTTGACGTAGACGAGCAGATTCCCATTTTCCTGCCATGGTGATACCTAAGGAACTTGGATCGACTCCGTGTTTCTCCGTGTGTAACGGTCCACTCACCATATAGAGGCGTGGTCCGAGATCGGTAACTACCCCTATACGACCATGGTAACTTTTCTGGAGGGGGGTTTATGGAGCACACGCACCATAGAACGGTAGGATGTTTTGGTGGCGTAGCTCTGTCCAATTTGGCAGTTCACGTTCGAGTCTCTAATATCCGGGGAAGGCATGAGCAAGCAGTGTAGAGACAGTCCACAAGGGTCGAACCTTACGCGCCCGTTCCGGTGACTTGAGTGTTCGAAGTGCTTTCAAGGCCACCTATAACAAGCCATATCAGCAGGATAGGAGTGGTGAGACTTAGACTCACTTTCTCAACGTCTACTTTCTCCTCACCGATTCCTTCTCTGCCACCTTTCTCCCATCTCCCGACCCAAACTTCACAATACATTCCTCCAGCAAAGGCAATATCCCCTATACTCGTGACTTCCCCATCCAGTCGCTTGACGAGCGGTGTTTCTTCGCGTTGCGGCAACGGTTCGAGAAACCGAAGCTTCTGAGTGTCGGTCATCTGGCGTCATCATCCTCATTCTTGGGTGCAACAAAAGAACTTGCATTATGACCGGTCCCAGTCACAGCACTGGTAATATCTTCGCTTGTTCCCTCCCGCCGGGCAATCCCTCCAATACTCCCACGGTCTGAACTTACTCCGCGGTTACTAGGCGAAGAAACGGTGGCAGGCTGGATAGCCGGACACTGGGATATCTTTGGAAACCACCCGGATTAACGTGAGTCCATACCAAACACTTCAAGGAGATTTCCGACGAGAAACTCACAATGGACTCGAGCTTCCCGATAAACCCTGTGATACCCGCTTCGATGTGGGGTTTTTTCCCTTGCAGACCGATGAATTATGGAGAAGGTGATGACGACCCGAGCTTACTGATGCCCTTCAGGTAATTATATCCTGACCAGACTGCCAACTGATCTTTCACTATGGTTAGATTGCTGTCGTTTCACGTCAACAGACGGCAGGTTA